>Ga0114930_10002960_pt1 | contig 15110 bp, 12 predicted proteins | sample AnhtaG_FD_87300 | JGI IMG/M metagenome (GOLD analysis project Ga0114930, IMG submission 87300) | Deep subsurface microbial communities from Anholt, Denmark to uncover new lineages of life (NeLLi) - Anholt_01485 metaG | ecosystem: Environmental > Aquatic > Marine > Oceanic > Sediment | place... | reverse complement strand
GTGCGGGATAAAGCAATAGAAAGGGGGAAGGAAAGGACAATGATAAAGGTTATCGTTGGATACAAGGTGAAGATAAGGGAGGACATGGAGCCTATATTGATGAAGCTTCGGTCGCATGCAATGACATATCCTGGCTTCGTGGGTGAGGAGATTCTCATTAACGAGAAAAATATTTATATCGTAGCCGTAGTAAGTACCTGGGTAAAAGCTGAAGATTGGAGGGCATGGGAAAAATCAACGGTAAGGCAAAAGCTACTCCGACAAGCCGAGGCACTTTTGGTGGATGAGCCCAGGGTAACAGTATGGAGGGTAATGCCGACAGTGAGGTGGGTAGGATAGCGTCCCTGTTTAAGACCTAGCCAATACTATGTACTTTCCGGCTCAAGACATTGACGTCGAATTATACTAACAGGACGTCGGAAAAGCCATGATCATACAATCTTTTCATAAATATAGCGGATAATGCTATGTCAAGATTTAGTATCTCAATGTAAATCTGATTCAGCAGGAACAGGGATGTCGTTAAAAGCAGGAGATAAAACAGGATAATTTAAATGTTTAACTGCAAGATTAATACAATACTGACAAATATCTTGGGCTATAGGAATTGTATCGAGATATATTGATATATTGGTGGTTCAGTATCTGATGGTAATCGGTGGAATCGATGTAAAGGTTAACACACTGATCATTGTGCCAAATGATGGTATTTCCCCCCAGGCTGCCGGTATTTTGGAGCAGCGAAATATGAAGAATGTCTACGTATCTGTAGATGAGACTTTGGCCTCAGTTATCCGTACTATTAGTGAGACGTTGCCAAGTCCTGGTTTGATCAATCTCGATATGGCAGATCTTAGAGCGGTCTTCAGGGATGGGGGGCAGGCATCTGTATTGATTGGACACGGTAAAGGACAAAATCGTGCAGCAGATGCTGCTCGTGTCGCCATCACGTCACCACTATTGCGGAACCCTCTTTCCGCCGCAAAGGGCGTTCTCTTTAGCATAACTGGCCCTAGCAGCTTAACCTTACTTGAAGTGAATCAAGCAGCTGAGCTATTTAAGAACGCTGTAGACCCCGAAGCTAATATCATATTTGGGGTTGCCCATGAGCCAGAAATGAAGGACGAGGTGAGAGTCTTTGGTATCGCAACAGCCGGTTCTATAGATGAGAGCCACGCCATTAGGGCCGACGCGGCGGACAGAATTCTGGCGCAGGTTTTTGGCATACGTGAACACGACCTTCCACCTTTCCTGCGCCGTGTCCAGACTCTAAAGCAATGACCAACACACCGAGCAATGCTACAACTGAACAAAGTGACGTTTTGTTTAAGCATACTTTAACTGGATGTTATCTTGGATTAGATCTACCCGGTTTACTTCGCTAAACGCCTGGCGATTCTTTCGTCAATCCAAACAATCAGTGGTGGCATAACCGTAATTGTACTGATAAGGCAAAGTACCACGCTCAGCACAGTGGCAATACCGAAGTCGCGAATCATTATAAAATTAGAAGCCATTAGAATGCCAAAGCCACCTAGGGTAGTGAGTGCCGTAATTACAATAGCACGCCCGATCTTTGATATGGCTACTATCATGGCGTCCCTCGGCGATAAGCCCTTTCTCTTTTCCTCTTCATAACGTCCGAGCAGAAGTACCATGAACTCGGTACCGATGCCGATTATAATCACACCCATAATAGCCGTCAGCGGGTTGAGTTGAATACCCAGTACATACAGATCAAATGAGGTCCAGGCTATCACCATGCCAACCGGTATTACGGTGAAGATGGCACTGGTTAATCGTCTATATACAAGGAGTAGAATAACGAAAATCGCCCCCATACATATCAGATTCATGGTCAGCCTGTTGCCGGTCACTGCATCTACCGTGCCTGCTCCCAGGGCTAGAGAACCGACCGGGGCTATACTCACCCCACCCGGAGGCTCGGAATCCTGTTCTATCAGTTCCAACAGGTCATTAACCTGCTCAAGTGACGCATACTCCAAGCTGAAGGAGACGCTGGCTGTCTCCCTATCACCGGAGATAACCTGGTCGACGTATATTGCCGGCGTACTCTCGAGTATCTGATCAATCTGCTGACGATTGGGGATGATGCCGCCAGTAGCCTGGCTGATAAGAGTTGCCGGTCCTCCAATCGAAATGATTTCCGGATATAATGCCATTTCCTCGTCCTGAAATGCCTTCAGCCACTGAAGAACTGACGGATCGGTTACATCGTCTGCTTTCAGCATGAAGCGGAGCTCACCCCCGTATCCCAGGATTTCACGAAGCTGCCTCAGCTGCTGCAACTCATTGATATCTTGAGGCATTAGCTGCTCATAATCGCTATTTGTCGGTAGTTGCTGATCCAAAACAGCACCGGCTACGCCTACAGCCAAGGCGATTAATAATATCGGCAGCGGATTCTTCAGGGCTACCTTGGCTACCCACAACAGTATTCTCTCCATGCGACCACTTGCCGCTAGCGAAGCTTTTCCCAGCTTGGACACCGGAATCCTTTTATCGCCCAGGTACATAATGCTATGTAACAGGAACAAGGCCAGCAAGAAACAAAACAATATACCCACTGCCAGTACGAGCCCGAAGTCCCGTACCATCGGTACTTCCGATATATAGAGCGTTATAAAGCTGATAATCGTAGCCACCAGGGCAATGGCGACTACTGGGAATATGCTTGATACAGACGTAACAACTGCTTCGGCAACAGAGCTGCTTCTGGTAATCTCTTCCTGATACCGGTTGTGAAACTGTATGGAATAGTCTATACCGAGACCGAATAATATCGGTAACGCCGCCATTGTTGCCATCGAAAGGGGCACTGAAACATAACCCATCAGGCTGAATACCCACAGGGCGCCTATGCCTACAATAAGCAGGGAGAGTATGCGCCAGCGCACCCGGAACAGCAGGACTAGAATTAAAGCCATTATGCCGACGGATAAAGCCAGCAGTAAGACCATGCTGGAACCGATGCCATTACTGATGGCTGAGATTAACTTGGCATCACTGATAACCGAGGCATCCACATTATCCAGCGGGTGTGTTGAGAAGAACGTTTCTACATCCTCCGCTGCCTGCAACGCCTCATCGTCATCCAGATTGCCTACCGGCGTCACAATAACCAAGGCGTGATTGTCATCCGGGATTAGAGATGCCACTGCCGCATTTAATGAACCCTCGGGGGCATAAACGACCGAACTTACAAAAAGAGGGTTATCCAGCGAAGGCTCACCCATTTGATATAACTCATCTATGAAAGGCTGGAACTGCTGCAGGACTTGAGTTTTTGCCTGTTCGGCAGCCTGTTCCTGTTCCGCTAGACTTAAACCCTGTGCTATTGCCGCCTGCCTGGCTTGCTGAGCAGCGGCTTCCTGTGCCAGCGTGATTTCAGCCTCAAGCGCCTGCCTCGCTTGAATTACCTCCGCCGCTGCCAGTTGTAAAACGGTAACCGGACTGAGTATGGAGCGATAGCGTTCATCCTGAGAGAATTCCTGCTCAAACTCATCCAGGATAGCCAGGTTACCGGTAGAGAAGATGGTATCAACTTGCCCGTCAAGTAGAACAGTTATCGGCTCAGCCCCGAATTGCTCTTCATAGCGGGCATTGTCCTGAAAGATTTGTGAGCCGCTGGAAACAAGAGCCCCAAAGCCCGACTCGGTTTCCATCATTGCAATACCGGGTGCTAATGCTGCCGATAACACCACAATAACGGCTATTAACAACCATGCACGATGTTTAATGAATTTGGCCAACTTTTCAGGTATTCTTTTAAGCAAGCTTAAACCTCTCCCTGCATTGATTGTATCCTTAACGCAGTAGGAAGAACGCTGATATTATATACTTTTTAATCAAATTAACCACAAGGCACTATAGCGAAAAATGTATGAGTCTGCTTGGTTACTTCATTGATTTCCTGAACGAAAAATAGGCAAGTAGCATACCAAACACTGCAAAGAGTGCGACGACAAGGAAACAGAGCCACAGAGCGAAATCACTACCTGTGGTGGAACTTTGAAAAATTGTCTGCCGCAAACCATCAACAACATAACTCATGGGATTCCCCTGTGCAATAACCCTCATCCATGTAGGAAGAGACGCCAATGGGTAAAGTGAATTACTCACGAATAGAAGCGGTAGGGTGAGCATAAAAATCAACATATGATAACCACCGGGACTATTGGTTTTGGAAGCGACAGCCAGCCCGATGCCGGCAAAGCCTAGCCCGAAACCGCCAATAAGAAGTACCCCACCTAGCCAGCCAAGCAGATTTGAACTGAATTGGGCGCCCATTAAGGCACCAACAGCAATAATTATTAAGGCTTGAATCAGACTCTTTGTTACGGTGCTCAGGGCATTCGCCATTAGGACACTCATATGGGATATAGTAGCCACGAAGTACTCCTTTACGATGCCAAGTATACGTTCCTGTAGCAAAACCAGACCGCCATTAATTGCCCCGGACATAGCAGTCAGCGCTATGATACCCGGCACCATGAATGAGATGTAAAAATTATCTTCGCCGGGCATTGCAGCACCAATAACGCTTTTCATGTCGGTGCCAAACAGCACTACCCATAGAATAGGCTGGAAAAGGATTCCAATAGTGACCTGCCCCCCGAAAAGGAGTCCAGTTAGAATGTTAGTGAAATGGGATAACGAGCCCTTGTATTGTCAGAGTTGACATGGGCATAATCTATGTTGGAATAACGCCAATGGGTGAGCCTGAATTAAGCTATAAGAGGGGCTAGGGAGGAGAAGGGTAAGATGAGGGTCCTAACAGCTTTAATTATAGCCCTGGTAATTATCTTAATAACGGGCTGTTCCACAGGAACAAGCCCGCTAGGGACAGTAACAACAACTGTAACTATAACTACTACCCAGAATGAAGCTAGCGCCCCCCTACGGATACGACCACAACTATAGCGCAACCTCCTGACGAACAAAAACTATTCCTAAAGATTACATCAGTTACTTCACCTATCCGCCATGGTTATTCTGCCACTCTTACCGCCCAGACTCTGCCTAGTGCCAATTGCCGCATAACTGTTTATTATAAATCAGGTCCAAGCACAGCTCAGGGGTTGTATGGTAAAACCGCAAATAGTGATGGTAATGTATCGTGGACATGGAAAGTTGGGACACGGACAACACCAGGCTCTTGGAGAATTGTGGTTACAGCGAGCCTCGATGGTGAAACAGTTACACAAACTACTTACTTCACAGTCACATAGTATTAAGCCCATACGCATAGATCCGGGGGAGCTTGTTTTTAAGCTTTAGTCTCAACCAGAAACAACGTGGGCAGAAGTTAGGAAGTGCTAATTCTCCCAGGTTTTTAGCCGATATCCTAATTCGGTCTGACATACATAGATTTTACCCTTATATTTCACCATGTCAATGGAATTAGCAAATAGAAACGAAGGGACTGGAAGACCGTTGGTTTTTTCTTCTTTAAAAAGGAGTATTGTGACTAGCTCTGGCTTATGGTCAGAGTCAAACGATACTCGCTACTTTTTATCCGTTCCTCAGCTTCTTGGGGATAAGGCTCGACATTAAACGTGAAAATGTAACCCTGAAAGGATTCTTGAGAGGGATGGTCGGTAAGTCCGGGTTGTGTGACCATTATCTCTTGTGAAATACCATCCTGGATAATTTCCAAGAGGCATACTGCTCTGCCCTCCCAGACACAGATAACATCACGGGCACAGCGACTGTCTTCAATAATTTTTTTGAACCTTATCTCGAGATTCTCACCTGTGATTAGCACCTTCTGGCCAATGGCTAGCGAGATTTCTTCCCCAAGGTCAGCTTCAATATCACCGGGATGGCAGGCAAGAGTGACTGACAGTAGTGCCACAAAAACTACCAGAAGAAGTGCAGACTTTCTCATAGGAATATACTATTCCTCCCTTATTACAGAGTCAAATCGGCTTTGGTGAACCAAGGACTTGAGAAACCGCTAGTTACTTCTACTACTAATCACGCTCATGCAAGGCGAGGTATGCACCAAATGTAGCTAAGAGGATTCCCACGATTAGGTAGATTAACCAAACGTATCCCTCATCAAGAGTGAAGTAAGATAATACAAATAATACTATGCTAACGGTAAAGGAGCCTATTATACCAACTATATTCATAAATCCCTCCTTATACGGACAAGGAGATCATTATAGCACGCATCAAGTCTGAAAGCCTTTTTCCCCTATTATAGGAGATAATCCGGGACCTTTGACATCTGCCGAGTGTCAAAAGGTCTCAAGGTTTTTGACCTTGACCTGCCCCCATAAGGTGTACCACTTGTTAAGTTAGAGTTACCGGTATTATAGCCTCAGGAGCCGGAGGTCTATAACCCAAAGCACTATGTGGGAAGGAACCCGGCAGATGGCGGAAGCAATTGGCTACGGTTTGGCAGCCAACGGTGTCCCGTACAAGATGTTTCATGTGGCCGTCTCGGACAGAAATGACGTAACTACCGAGGTGTTCAAAGCAAAAGCAATTATTGTTGGTTCGCCCACATTCAATCAGGGTGTATTACCGACCGTATCTCCTATCTTCGAGGACCTGAAGGGGCTCAAGTTTCAGAACAAGATAGGGGCTGCATTTGGCTCCTATGGGTGGAGCGGAGAATCAGTCAAAATTATCGAGGAACATCTGAGTAAATGCAAGATTCAACTAGTCACTGAAAGCGTCCGCGCTAAGTGGCAGCCAAAACCGGATGACCTTTCGAAATGCAAGGAACTGGGAAGGAAAGTAGCGCAGGCTGTAAATGCCTGAACACAGGTAAACCAACGTTTCACAAGAAGACTATTGACAAAGGACCTCTGAATATAAGTCAGGGTAGTAGTATGCAACAATAGTCCGTTCTGTCACATTTACTAATACGTGATATTTCAAGAGCCAAGCAAATGATCCCCCAAGCTACTGTGACCATTATTGGAAAATAAATTCTTAACATGTGGTAGCTTCGACCCTACGATTAACGGCCCTTGGCACTCTGAGGTCATTTGAATGCACAAAGAGCGACCGCGTCTTTTACATATAAAACGTTATAATTTCGAAACATTTTTTGCCAGAATTTTATTACTTTGTTACGAGCCTAATTTTATACTGAACTTAAGTGTTTTACCTTACCATCAAATTACACAGGCTTCAGTGCATCAGTGCGTAAGTTTTGCAGATACCATTAGATTAGTTCTCTTACTTAAGCTTTGGGACAGAGGCCATAAGGAGGTGGATAACTGAAGATATCTGGAGATATATGAATGAAAAAAGAATGAAATAATCGAAAGGAGAAACAATGCATAAGCGCAAATTCATAATCTTCATCAGTTTGATACTGATATTGGTGCTTACTGCCGTTACCTTGCCAGCTTACCCGGGGCTTGCTCAAGAAGGTAATGATGGCAATGGGCAAGTGACACCTGGTGACCAGGAGGCCGCGGCTGCTCTTTTTCAGGAGCAGTTTCAAGCAGCCCTCGCCGATGGAACCGTAACTTTGGCTGCAGCACCGGACCCCGGCGGCACCCCACATTACTTCGGACCCTATCCGAACTGGGCAAATAGCCCACTCCCCAGGGGCGTCATAGCTAGCATAGATGTTACTAATGGAGGCAGCGGGTACACCGCTCCTACCGTTGAAATCGCTGACCTTTATTATGACGCGGTTGCCGACCCGGCCACAGCCATGGCAACAGTTACCGGTGGTGTTATTACTGATATCACTCTTACGTATGCCGGTAGCGGTTACAGTGCTCCCGTCATTATCATAACCGACACCAGTGGTACCGGAGCTAATGCCTCAGCAACAATCAGCCCCCCTTTCACTGGCGGTATCAGGAAATTCGTAGATGCGCTACCAGGTCTGGGAGCGACTGAGGCGAACAATCTTGGGCAGTACATTCCACAAGCCGTTCCCGACACCGTTACCTATCCGGACTCTGATTACTACGAAGTCGCCCTGGTCGAGTATAACGAGCAGATGCATTCAGATCTACCGCCAACCAGACACCGGGGATACGTACAGCTTGAGACAGCCTTTGTCAGCGGGGCTCACGTTGCACTGACGAACCCTGCCGACGGCTCGCCGATCTTGCTGCCTGATGGTAGTCAGGCCTACGGGGTTGATGACCCACATTTTATGGGTCCGGCTATAGTCTCGCAGCGCGATGTGCCGGTCCGTATCAAATTCTATAACCTGCTCCCCACAGGTTCCGGTGGTGACCTCTTCATACCCGTGGACACCACAGTAATGGGAGCAGGAATGGCTCCCAATGGGGAAATGTACACTGAAAATCGTGCCACTGTCCACTTACATGGCAACAACTCTGCCTGGATAAGCGATGGCACGCCACACCAGTGGATTACCCCCGCTGGGGAAAGTACTTCTTACCCCAAGGGCGTTAGTGTGAGAGACGTCCCCGATATGCCTCCAGCCGGTGACGGCGCGATGACCCTCTTCTATACAAACGCGCAGAGTGCACGGCTCATGTTCTATCATGACCATGCCTACGGCATCACTCGACTCAATGTCTATGGCGGCGAGGCGGCGGCTTACCTGATCACCGACCAGGTCGAACAAGATCTGATTAATGGCACCAATAACTCCGGTGTCAACCCGGACCTGCTTCAGGTCCTTCCCGACATCGGCATTCCATTAGTTATCCAGGACAGGACATTTGTGGACGCTGATGCTATCGCCTGGCAGGATCCCACCTGGAACTGGGGTACCGGAGCCAGAGACCCGGTTACGGGACAGATAACAGAGTACGTAACAGGCGATCTCTGGTACCCGCATGTGTATATGCCAGCACAGAATCCGTATAACGCTGACGGGGCAAACCCCTTTGGTCGCTGGCACTATGCCGCCTGGTTCTGGCCACCAGCCACCAACCTTCAGTACCCGCCAGTACCGAACCCTTATTATGACCCGGTAAATGCACCCTGGGAGCCACCGGAAATCCCCGGGACGCCAGACAACTCTTCACCAGGTGAAGCCTTCATGGATACTCCCATCGTCAACGGTACGGCCTATCCATATTTAGAAGTAGAGCCAACGGCTTATCGCTTCCGCATCCTGAACGCTGCCGATGATCGCTTCTTCAACCTCCAGTGGTATGTGGCCGACCCCGAAGGGTATGCTATTGATGCGGCTGGCAATACTGTACTTCCGGGAACTGGTTTCGGAACAGAGGTCAGGATGGTCCCCGCAGCTCCCACTCCCGGCTGGCCGGAAACCTGGCCAACAGATGGTAGAGAGGGCGGTACACCTGACCCGGCTACGACAGGGCCGGACTGGATTCAGATCGGGACCGAAGGTGGCTTCCTGCCGAAACCGGTGGTGGTACCCAACCAGCCTGTCACCTGTAACATGGACCCGACGACCTTCAATGCCGGAAATGTTCAAGACCACTCACTCCTCCTGGGAACCGCTGAGCGGGCGGACGTCATTGTTGACTTCTCGCAGTTTGCCGGCAAGACACTTATTCTCTACAATGATGCTCCAGCAGCTTTCCCAGCCCTCGATCCGCACTATGACTACTATACAAACTGTCCAGACCGGACGGATATCGGCGGCGCGCCGACAACTCAGCCGGGCTACGGCTCTAACATCCGCACAATCATGCAGGTCCGTGTTGGCGGTACGGCTGCTGGTCTTGAAGTTAGTAGTGTCAACCTGATAGCCGGGGGCAGCGGTTACACCACTCCCTCCGTCAACTTCGTTGGCGGTGCTGGAACGGGCGCTACAGCTACGATAGCCGGTGCCGTTGACCGCATCTCACTTAACAGTCTGGGTTCCGGTTACACTGCTCCTGTTGTGACTATCGATCCGCCGACAGCTGGCATACAGGCTACGGCCACGGCAACAGTGACCGACGGTTTCATTACCGGCATCACACTCACGAACGGAGGTTCCGGTTACACTGTAGCTCCTAATGTGACCATCACAGATGCTGCAGGTACTGGCGCGACGGCGAAGGCAACATTAACCATCACCGGCATTACTGTTACAGCCGCGGGCACAGGTTACACTTCAACTCCGGTTGTTGTTATCTCGGATGCTACCGGCACTGGCGCAGGCGCCAGCGCTGCAGCTAGCCTCGTCAGCACGGTTCCAGTACCTGCCTACGACCTGGCGGCACTGGAGTCTGTGTTTGCCAAGACCGCTACTAAGCCTGGCGTCTTCGAGTTGTCACAGGACTCCATCATCGTGCCATCATCCGAGTATGACTCGGCCTATAACCAGGCTTTCCCGGCTGATACTTTCGTGAGACAGGATCAGAACTCGCACACTTTCCAGTCCATTGCGGGTTCGACATATACACTCCCCCTGGAGCCTAAAGCCCTTCAGGACGAGATGGGTGAAGTGTTCGATGAGTACGGACGGATGAATGTTATGCTTGGGCTGGAACTCCCGTTCACCGCGGCCGGAAACCAGAATTTTGCCATGTACGGCTACGCATCCCCGCCTGTCGAGATAATCAAGGGTGTGTATGCGAGCCAAATTGGCGTGACGGAAGACGGGACCCAAATCTGGAAGATAACCCATAACGGCGTGGACTCTCACACCATACACACCCACCTGTTCAATGCTCAGCTCATCAACCGCGTTGCCTGGGACGGGGCCATTATGCCACCCAGCCCCAATGAGCTCGGCTGGAAGGAGACCTTCATGGTGAATCCGCTGGAGCACACCATAATTGCGCTCAGAGCGGTTGTTCCCGTGGACCTCCCCTTCGAGGTACCCAACAGCGTCCGCCTGATTGACCCGACCTTGCCTGAAGGCGAGATATTGATGGGAGGACCGGGAGGGTTCTTTGACCCGAACGGGAATCCGGTTGAAATCACCAACCACATGGTTAATTTCGGCTGGGAGTATGTCTACCATTGCCACATCCTGGCCCACGAAGAGATGGACATGATGCACGCCGTTGTAGTCGCGGTTCCGCCTGCAGGAGCCCCTTCCAACCTGGTCGTCATGCACCAGGGAAATATGGCAGTGCTGACCTGGACGGACAACTCCCCGAACGAAACGGGTTTCATCATAGAGAGAGCTGTAGATGCTGGTTTCACCACAGGCCTGACAACCTTCACGGTTGGACCGAACGTGATGACTTACAGCGACCGGGTCGGCAACCTGGCGTTCTACTACCGCGTGGCTGCCACTAACACGGTCGGCGACACCATGACACCCGGCTTCCCTACCATGACCGTCAAATCCGGTTTCTCTAACTCGGTCATGGTTGGAACGGCTGCAGCCACAGTGCCAGCGGATCCGACCAACCTGACAGCGTCAGTGCAAGCCGGACCGCAGGTTATGCTTGCCTGGACCGACAATGCGAACAACGAGACCAGCTTCGTAGTCGAACGGTCTGATAACGGCGGAGCTTTCTCTGCACTCGTCACGGTTGGGCCGAGGGCCGGAACGGGCAGCGTCAACTACACCGACACAACGGTAGCGGCCGGTAATAGCTACACCTACCGGGTTTCGGCTGTAAATGCAGCCGGGTCCTCTAACTACTCGAACACGGCAACCGTGAACCTGCCTGCACCACCGGCGGCACCCACCAACGTGATAGCAACGGCCGCGAGGGTGGGCGGAAGCCCCAGTGACAGGATAACGCTGACCTGGGCGGATGCTGTCAACGAGACTGGGTATACCATCCAGATGGCGACCAACTCTACCTTCACTGCCAACTTGGTCACCATTACGGTCGGGGCTAACACTACAACATTCACCAGCGATAACGTGCCGCGTAACACGCAGTTCTACTTAAGGATCCAGGCGTTTAACGGCGCAGGCCAATCGGTTTGGGTGAATGCCACTCCATTCCCGATAATTACACCGTAAATCGTGTAAGTAACTAAGGGAGGGGGTTTAAACCCCCTCCCTTCCCTTCTAACAAGGAGTAACGATAAGGATTCACCGACATCGTTTTCTGTTTTCTAACCGGAGAAGTTGGTTTCTAGCAAAGGAGAGATACCGCCTGTTTACACGGAACGTTGAATGCTGGCGAACACTTTTTGCGGATATGATGCGGTGGTAACGATAAATGTTAAATAGAAAGGTCCGACGAGCCGGTATCAAAATAGGAAGTATGAAGGCCATGCTGAAACTTATATCGATTGTCATCCTAACGCTTCTCATATCGTGCACCGGTGGCTCGATAGGTCACACGTCTGTTCCGACTCATACACCGACAACTACACCACCACCGACTACAACGCCAGCGACGACTACACAACCATTTCCTATAACTTCACTACCACTGACTAAAGCGCCAACCACGACTACTTCGCCATCGCTTACAACACCAACTATGACATTACCCCCAGCTACAACACCAGCGCCATTGTCAACTGTTATTTTCGATTTTGATACGGGTGTGACAGCAGTTCCAACGGGAAGTAATTCACCTTTCAGTCAGTCTTCAGGTGGACTAACAGCACACTTTAGCTCACCCTCCGACCCCGCAGCGTTTTCCATCCAGAATCACGACACTACGTTCTTCACTCTTTCTCAGTTTTCCGGCAATTATTTATACCAGAACAAATCGTTTAGGACTCATTTGCATATCACGTTTAGTCAACCCTTGACCAAAATCTCCCTGACTTTTGTGACTACCGATTATCACGGGGTCGGCGAAGTTGATGAACCAACTGCCATCAAATTGACTGCATACATGAATACGATTGAAACAGCTTCCGTGGGTTCAGCAGTTGCCCGCGGAAATTTTTCAGATGATGCCTTCCCAAAGGGAAGGCTGTCGTTCGATTCAGTAGGCTATCCGTTCAATCTGGTAGTGATCGAATTATTATACCAGCCAATGGGAGGCACCAGTTTCTTTATAGATAATATCTTGGTTACTCTATTACCATAGGGAGGTAGATTTGGCATGAAAAGAGTCAGCATACTATTTAGCGTGTTATTAACGTTAAAGTTGGTCGTTTTGGTATTACACCCGCCTCAGGTTCACCAGAAAGAAGGAGGACTTTGGTTAAATGAAGTTGAGTAAAAAGAAAACCGCCCGGAGTGCAATGCCTTCTAATGAAGTATCAGTGTGGCACAAGAGAATAAGGATTGTGGCGCTGTTAGTTATAGCTATGAGTCTCGTCGCAGCCGGGGTTCTTTACTATCAGTTACAGGTCGCGCCCTTCCGAAAGACCGTGCTGACGGTAGATAGTACGAGTATTAGAATGGATTATTTCCTGAAGAGGATTAAGATGGCCGGTAGTGAACCGGCTATTGTACTCGAGCAGTTGACTTATGAGCAGATTGTCAAGATGATGGCACCAATATACGGAATCAGCGTTAGTCAGTCCGAAGTTGACGAAACGCTACTTGGTATGGCCACCTACTCAGACGATAGTGTCACTAAAAACGACGCAGAAGTAATCACTCAAACAGCTGACCGTGCTTTTAAAGAATGGTACCAGCAGCAAATCAAGACAACCGGTTTGTCAGATGCCGAATATCAAGAACTTATTCGCGCCAATTTAGTAGCTGCTCGTTTCCAGACATATCTGTCGGATAACGTACCGACTAGATCAGAACAAGTTTACCTTCATGTCATAGTATTGGGAACGTCTGACGATGCAATCAAAGCGAAGGCAAGAATAAACGCTGGGGAGGCATTTACTACAGTTGCCTACGAAGTATCTCTAGATGACACAACAAGGGTGGATGGTGGTGACATTGGCTGGATACCACGCGGAATTATTCCTTACGACGATATCGTATTTCAACTTGACGTCGACCGGGTTAGTGACCCAGTTCTGCTCAATGTTAACGCATCAGGCGACAGGCAGTATGCTATCTTTATGGTATCGGAAAAAGACCTTGACCGGCAAATTGAAGATACGACGATACAATTGCTCAAGTCGATGGCACTTTATAACTGGCTTAGAAAAGAGATACCAAATCACACGGTAAATTATAATTTCGATGAGGAAACACAGGACTGGGTCAATTTACAGCTCGCTGATGTATCCGATTAATGCACATAACCTTAGTGACAACAACTAGTCGGTTCTGAAATTCCAACAAAGTATTACGTTGTCAATCTTAGGGCATATGGAATATGACAATATTGCATAATGTCCCATTCTGGCTTAATGTTACTTAACGAAAAGATGTTTTGTCCAGTTCAAAGTGAACTGAAAAGATAAACGCTGTTGGGCTTAACAGACTGAATCTGGTTAATGAGAGACAAAAACGTATCCTTTGGAATCAGAATATTTCTATCCGGGATAAGAGAAGAAACCTCTGCTAAAATCTTTACATTTGCCTACCAAACTACCTTGCTCATATAATTAAGTCCCAGCTCTCTGCGCCTTGTAACCAAAATAGCTCAGCCGTAAGACACTTGGCAATGCGGAATCAGAAATGGGATCTCTTGGGCAACCGTTTGGTAAAATGGAAAGGTCTTCTCATGTTAGGCATCTGGATTATTATCATTATCGCTGGCGCCTATCTCATCTTTGTCGGCTTTCTCTTCATTTTTCAGTCTCAGTATATTTACTTTCCCGAACGCACCCTATCAGCCGACCCGAGTAGTATCGGGCTTCACTTTCACACAGAAGCAGACTGCAGTCGTTAGGTAGTTCTGTCTGTTTTGTTATTAGACCAGATAGGTAAACAACAACAGTGCTGCAGCGGCCAGTGGTAGGTAACGCCCTACCGAGATTATCCACACTGAGGAAAACGTAATCGGCCCTAAGCGCCGTGGCGGAGCATTAATAGCATGGACAAGACGATCTCTAGGAAGCATCCAGGCAATCAATGCAGCACCGACAATGCCTGCTACAAGCACGACACCGGAACCTGCTATCTGGTCCATGATATCGAGAAATGGTTTCCCGCCAATTGTAAGCCCCATAGAAGTGAAACTCAATGCCGAAGGAATTCCTAGAGCAGTAACGATAGCGATGGCAATCAATGCCGCACGCCTGCGGGACATATGGAATTCGTCTCGGATCGATGCTAGAGCCACTGTCATTCCGCCAACACAAGATGTAAACGCCGCCACGAACAGTAAAACATAGAAGGCAATACCTATGAACAAGCCCCCGGGAAGCTCACCCAATATCTT
>Ga0114930_10002959_pt1 | contig 15111 bp, 12 predicted proteins | sample AnhtaG_FD_87300 | JGI IMG/M metagenome (GOLD analysis project Ga0114930, IMG submission 87300) | Deep subsurface microbial communities from Anholt, Denmark to uncover new lineages of life (NeLLi) - Anholt_01485 metaG | ecosystem: Environmental > Aquatic > Marine > Oceanic > Sediment | place... | reverse complement strand
CGTCCCCGATGCGCTCCTTCATTTGAAGGCTCTGCCGATACCACCGCTCCGCCTCGTCGAACCGCCGCCGCTCCTCGGCGATTATCCCCAACTGGTGCAGGGTGCTCGCCTGCCCGTGCTCGTCCCCGATGCGCTCCTCTATTTCAAGGCTCTGCCGATACCACCGCTCCGCCTCGTCGAACCGCCGCCGCTCCTCGGCGATCACTCCCAATTGGTGCAGGGTTTGCGCCTGCCCGTGCTCGTCCCCGATGCGTTCCTCTATTTCAAGGCTCTGCCGATACCACCGCTCCGCCTCCTCGAACCGCCGCCGCTCCTGGGCGATTATCCCCAACTGGTGCACCTCAACCGCCAGGTTGCGCTCGTCCCCCGCGCGCTCGTAATGCTCCTTGAGACGCGCATAGATGGCCTCCGCGTCCTCGAATCGGCGGCCGTACTCCGCGATCCTGGCGCGATGGCCGAGGAGGGCTACCCACACCTCTTCGCAGCCCTCCAGCGGCCCGCCGTCCGCATCTGCCACCTCGTCGCCGACCTCGGTCACCAGCCGCTCCCACTCCACCCAGCGACCCTGCGTAGTGAGCAACTGATCGAGGCCGTACAGTATGCCCTGTACGTCCTCCCAGCGCTCCCCTTGGCGCGCGAGGCGTAGTGCAAGCATCAGGTTCTCCTCCTCGAAGCGGAGCAGCGTCATCGCGACCTGCGTGTTGGTCTGAAAGAGCTGCAACAACGCGTGCCCGACCCCGGAATACGCCGCGCAGAACGCGCGCTCGAACCACTCCTCACACCCGGGGAACGCCTCGCGCCGAAGGTCGCGGAAGAACCATGGCAGCGCCGGGTGGACGGTGTAATACCCCTCGCCCACGCGACGCAGCAGTCCGACCTCCGCGGCGGTGTCGAGTATTCCAACCCAGTCGCCGCGCTGGAGACCGCGGATCGGCTCCGGCGCGCCGTCCTCCTCGCACATTCTTTCCAGCACACCCGCATTCACGAACCCTTGAAACAACCCCAGGACGCCGAGCCGCCTGCGGAGTGTTGCGTCCAGCGCGTCGAGGCGGTAGGTCAACGAGGCTGTGAGCGAGCGCTGACGCCCTTGAGCGGGATCATCTTCGGTGAGCGCCACCTCGCCCCCACGGAGCGCGGCCAGAAGCGCCTCCGGCGTCGCGCCCGCCAGCTCCGGCAGGATCACCTGTATCGCGAGCGGGTTTCCGTCCAGGTACTCCAGCAGTTTATTGTAGTCCGGCAGGGCTTTGATTTGCCCGGCGTTCAGCCCCGCGCGCTTCAGCACGCGCACGGCGAGCTCCTGCGCCTCGACCAGCTTCAGCCCGCCGAGCGGCACACGCCGGTACAGCCTGCCCAGCCACTTCTCGTCGCGGCGGCTGGTGATCAGCGCCTTCGTCCGACCGCCGCGCAGGTCGCGCAGGAAATCGCGCAGCTCCTCCTGCTCTCCCGGCTGCCAGGCCGACTTCGCGCCCGTCGGAAACCCATGCACAGGCTCGAAGTTGTCCCAGATCATCAGGCAGGGCACTTGTTTCAACACCGCCAGCGCCACCTGGCGGCGCGCCTCCGGATCGAGAAGTTGCCAGTCCTGCCCCAACTGCTGCCGGATGACCGGGTTGAACACGTGCCCCACACGGTCGCATACCTGCGCGAGCGGGAGATGATGCTCGAAGCTGAAGAAGAAGATAGGCCCGTCAAGCGCGCCTGTCTCGGCCCGCCAGCGCGCGAAGCCCATCGCCGCCTCCGTCTTGCCGATCCCCGCCATCCCCTGCAGCAGGACGGTCGTCTCGCTTTGGAAGGCGCGCTCCAGCTCCAGCGTCACGCCGTCCCGCCCGACGAAACCGAACTCAGGCGGCTCCGGGCATTCGATCTCCGCGCCCGCCTTCGCCTGCTCGTCCTGCAGGATGCCGACATCGAGGCGCAGCGGCGCGCCCTTCTCGACGGCGCGGACAGGCGCGGCTTCGAAGACGACCGGGACGACCCAGTCTTGTAACTCGATATCGCCGATGGGCGACGACCGCTGAGGATGGGTACACAGGTCCTCCCGCGCCAGCGCCGCCGCCCGCGCAAGCTGCTCGCCCTCGATCAGACCCTCATAAAGCCTTGCCATAAAGCGCGCGGCGGTCCGGACGTACACCGAGTAGGCCATCGCCACAACACCGCACGTGCCCGCCTTCAGAAGCTGGTTGCCCACCGACGGATAGAGGCTCTCCGGGCGCGTCATCCCGGACTGACAGGCGTTGAGCAGGACTATGGGCACGCCCTTCCCGGCGAGCAGCGCGCCCAGTTCCTCGCCGGTCACCTCGCGCAGTTCATCATCCTCGCCCTCGAAAACCAGCTGTCCCTGACTGCCCGCGCGGGCGTAGTAACGGGTGGGATCGCCGCCCTGCGGAAACGTGCCATGCCCGTCGAAGTGGAGGACGTGGTAGTAGTTCGGCTTTTCGCCCAGCACGTGGGTAAGCTGCTCGAACGTCGGCGGCCGCAGCACGTCAACGCGAATGCGGTCGCGATGCGGCCGAACCAGCTCCAGCAGAGGCCGCGCGACGGACTGGAACGGCACGTCCTTCTCCGGACCGTGGGGCCGGCAGATCACCATCAGGATGTTGAACGTGTCATCTTGAGGTGGGGTCGGCGGCTCGGAGACCAGATCCGGCTGGCTGCGGACGAAACTGTGGGCAAGCCGCGCCAGGTCGCCGTACTCGGCGCGCGCCGGGTCGCGTAACAGCTCCCACGGCAGCGCGATGCCCGCAGGGTCGGCGGCGTGGATAACGATGCGTGTGTCGGGCAGATGGTCGGCGACGTGCGCATAAAGCGCGGAGGTCTCTCGGTCGCCGAACACCGCGTCGAACAGCTCCCCGCCCAGCCGCGCCATCAACTGCTCTACCTCCTCGGCCCGCGCGCGGAACTCGCCCCACGGGTAGGTCAGGTAATCCTCGAGGTACCACTGGATCAGGTCGCGTTCGTCGTCGGTGATCGCGAACTTGAACTCAGCCTCGCGCTCCTGCGGCTGCGCGCCGATCTTCGGACGATAGCTTACACGCACCTTCGCGCGCTTCTTGCCCTTGCCCGGTATATGGTGGATGACGAGCTCTTTCATCGCGTGCCTGCACCCCATGCCCCGGCGGTAAAGTCGGCTGGCATCTTTGGCGACCGCCGTGCTATGGCCGACTTCCACCGCGCGTTTGATTACATACCACAATGTACCATGCGGCCGTTCGGTCGGTCAAGGCCGACCTGTACGTGCAGCAGTTCAGGGTTGTGGATAGAGAATTCCCCCTCCCCTGGAGGGAGGAGGCGAGGCTGAGGGGGACAACCCGCTCAGTGCACGTCTTGACACCCCTCCCGGCTTCCGCCCTTCGAGGTGGGAGCGAGTGCGTGCGCGCCGAAATTATCAATAAGCGCGAGCTCGTACCCGTATGGCCAAAACGAATGCAAGCCCCTTGTTGAAATGTAACGGGAAAACCGATGGAATGCGAGCAGACGATGAGTAGCAAAAACGCGAGACCGGGCGGACCATCGGCAATCGGACGATAGCGGACGTTTGCGGGAGCCAGGCGTGGAGTGTCTGTCTGGGGGGCGTGCGTACGAACAAGAATGGCTCCCCGGTTTTGACTTTTGGACAACATAGGCACGGTCAGACGCTAAGGGTGAAGATCGGGGATCAAGTCTAACCTGCCAGCGGAATGATTAGATGAACAAACCTAAAATGCCGTACGCAAAGAGAGCCTGGGGATCCTCGGACTGCTTAGCCGACTGGAATCGCACGTGAAGCGAGGGAGGCTGCCCCGAACAGAGCCGTGTTGGATTGGGGGCGCATTCCTGACCTGTTCCCGGGAATCAGTACCACCTGAAGCGGCGGAGCCGGTAAGATAGACAAGGAGGATTCTTGCATGAAGGGTAAGCGGTACACGGAAGAGCAGATCATCAGGATTCTGAGGGAAGCGGAGGCCGGCAGCTCGCTGGCCGAGGTATGCCGGGAGCACGGTGTTTCGGAATGGTCGTTTTATCGGTGGCGGCAGAAGTACGCTGGTAGGGATCTTCCAGAAGCGATTCGCGGCATACTGCGGCACAAAGCACCCGCTCATGCTGAATCCCGATCCGAGCGCACGGCATGTCCTGGCATCAGCAGATTCGCGGGAGGAGATCTCCGGAGGGCATGTCCAGTATGCGGCAGGCGCCCAGGCCCGTGCGGAGGTGCACCCTGCCCACAGGTTCGGGCTGGACCATTCCGATCTTCGCGGCCCCCTCGCCTTTCGGGTGGCTCCCCATGGCACCGAGCACGGCATCCGCCTCCTCCGGTGGGACGATCACCACCAACTTGCCCTCGTTGGCGACGTGAAGCGGATCTATGCCCAGGAGTTCGCACGCCACTCTGACATCTTCGTTGATCGGGACCGCTGCTTCCTCGATCTCGATACACACGCCCGATTGTGCTGCGATTTCATTCAACACTGCCGCCAAACCACCCCGCGTCGGGTCGCGCATGCAGTGAGTGTTTGGCCCGGCATCGAGGATGACCGCCGCCAGGTCGTGCAGTGGGCAGCAGTCGCTTTGGATCTCCGACGAGAAGCGTATCCGCTCCCGGCAGGTCATGACAGCCATCCCGTGGTCCCCGATCGTGCCGCTGATCAGCACTGCGTCTCCGGGAGCCGCTCGATCTGGGGCCGGAGCGGCCAGGCTTTCGGGTACCAGGCCGATGCCTGAGGTCGTGATGAACATCTGGTCCGCGGATCCGCGTGGGACCACCTTGGTATCCCCGGCGACAACAGGGATGCTCACTTCCCTGGCGGCTTCCCGCATCGAGACAACGACGCGCTCGAGGACCTCTACCGGGAGGCCTTCCTCCAGGATGAAGGAGGCGCTCAGAGCGACGGGGCGCGCCCCAACTGCCGCCAGATCGTTCACCGTGCCGCACACGGCCAGCTTCCCGATGTTGCCGCCGGGGAAGAAAAGCGGATCGACCACGAAGGAGTCCGTCGTGAAGGCTAGGCGGCGCATACCATCCGACAACAGCGCAGAATCACCCATCGCATTCAATGCCGGATTGTCGAAGTGCCGGCAGAACAATTCGTGAATGAGGACGGCGCTCTTTCTACCGCCCGCACCGTGGGCGAGGAGTATGATCTCATCCTTCACGCGCGCACCTCCTCACGGTGGGAGGAATACTTGAACTCTGCGGCGCAGGCGCCCTCGCTCGACACCATGCAAGCGCCGATAGGTCTTTCGGGCGTGCACGCCGTGCCGAACGCGCGACATTCCCGGGGAGTTTTCATGCCTTTAAGAATCGCGCCGCACTCGCAGATGTTTCCGACAGATTCAGCGTCGGAATTCGGCGGAGCTTCAGAAACGAGGATCGATGCGTCGAATCCTCTGTATTCCCGTCTGATGTGCAGACCGCTCGCGGGGATAGATCCGAGTCCGCGCCATTCTGAGGAAGCCAGTTGGAAGGCATGATCGATGCACCGCATGGCCCCACGATTCCCATCGGGGGAGACTGCGCGGGAGTACTGGTTCTCGACTTGATTTCTTCCTTGTTCGACCTGATCGACCAACATGTAAATCGCCTGCAAGATGTCCAGCGGCTCGAAGCCGGCGACGACACACGGGATGCCGTAATCACGCGCCACCGTCCGGTAGGCTCTGCTCCCGATAATCGTGCTCACGTGTCCCGGGCATATGAACCCGTGGATGTTTATGTCCGGGTCGGAGGCAAGGGCGGCCAGCGCGGGTGGGATGAGCTTGTGAGCACAAAGGACGTAATAATTGCGCAGGCCGCGTCGTTCGGCCTCCAGGATGGAGAGGGCGACGGCGGGCGCCGTGGTCTCAAAGCCGATGCCAAAGAAGATAAGCTCGCGTTCGGGCATGCCGCATGCAAGTTCGACTGCATCCAGAGGCGAGTACACGATTCGGACGTCGGCGCCCTTTGCCCGCTCAACTTCCAGGTTGGAATTGCTGCCAGGGACACGAAGCATGTCGCCAAAAGTCGCAAGGACTGTGTTCGGCCGGCCACCCAACTGGATGAATTGATCGATCTGACGCTGCGGGGTAACACACACCGGGCACCCCGGCCCGGACAGCAGGCGAATGCTGTCCGGGAGCATCGCCTTTATCCCGCTACGCGCGATCGACATCGTGTGGGTGCCACAGACCTCCATCAGTCGGATGGGCCGTGTAGATTTGCGGCGTATGGACGCCAGTAGTTCAGCGGCAAGTGCACTGTCGCGAAATTCGTCAACGTACCGCATCGGCTATCATCCTCATGACGCGCAGAGTCTCTTCGGCCTCATCGGAGCGGACACGCTCGATAGCTATTCCCGCGTGAACAAGCACGTATTCGCCCACCTCGACGTCGCCCAGCAGGTCAATTCGCACCTCTTTCAGCATACCTGCCTGCTCCACAAGAGCCGATCGGCCTTCCACCCTCGCAACCTTCATCGGTACGGCAAGGCACATTAGATAGCCGACCTCCTTGCTGCAACGACTGCCTGCCCGAGGGACAGGCCGCCGTCGTTGCACGGAACCTGGCAGTGGTGGAATGCCTCAAAGCCTTGGTCCCTCAGTCGCTTCAGAACGAGCTGCAGCAGCAGGATGTTCTGGAAGACGCCGCCGCTCAACACAACTTGATTCAACCCATGCTCTTGGCGCAGCAGCGCGCAGACCTCCGTCACAATGTCCGCTACAGTGGCGTGGAAGACGCCTGATATCCATTCCTTTGTCGCGCGGGATTTCAACTCGGCGATAGCAGCGATCATCGGCTGCACACTGATTTCGATGCTGCTGTCATCTGCCTTCGAGAGCGTGTAATCGAATACCTCATCCGCGGGTCCAAAGGCGGCCGCCTCGAGTTCCATTGCCGCTTGGCCCTCGTAGGTCGATTCGGTGCATATCCCTAGCAGAGCGGAGACCGCATCGAACAGTCGGCCCATGCTGGAGGTGAGCGGCGTGTTTAGCCCGCGGTCGATCTGGGTGCGCACCGCATATGCCTCGGCGGAGGAAAGGCTCGGCATGAGCTCGACCCCGACGTCCTCGCCGCGGGGGCCTAGCGCCTGCAAGAGGTATGACAGTGCCATGCGGCCCGGCTTACGTATGGCCATTTCACCGCCGGGCATGGGCAAGTACGAGAGATGTGCTGCCCTCCGGAACGAGGCTAGGTCTGCGATCAGGAACTCCCCGCCCCAGATGCAGCCGTCGGTGCCGCAGCCGGTTCCGTCGAAAGCGACTCCGATCACCGGGGCCGACAGCTGGTGTTCCACCATACAGCTCACGATGTGGGCATGATGGTGCTGGACAGGAATCTTGGCCTGAGCGTCCATGGAGAGCGCCTGCTTTGTGGAGAAGTAGTCCGGGTGCATGTCATGAGCAATGATCTTCGGTCGGGCGTCGAAGAAGTCCTGAAGATGCCGCAGGACGTGGACGTAGTGGCGAAGAGTGGCTGCATTCTCGAGATCTCCCATATGCTGGCTGAGCATGGCCAAATTGCCCTTGGTGAGGCAGAAGGTGTTCTTCAGGTCGCCGCCGCATGCCAGTATCTCAGGAACGTTCATGCCCAGCGGGATAGGTCTTGGCACGTAGCCCCTCGCCCGCCTAACAACCATGGGTTGTCCTTCGAAAACCCGTGCCACCGAATCATCGCATGCCATGTGGATCGGCCGATCGTGAAGCAGGATATGGTCCCCAAAATGGCCAAGCCGGTCCAAGGCTTCTTCATTTCTATATGCGATAGGCTCCTCGCTGAAATTCCCGCTCGTCATCACAAGGGTCTTCGGGGTTTCAGCAAGCAGCAAGTGATGCAGCGGAGTGTATGGCAGCATCACGCCCAGACATCGGTTTCCCGGAGCAACCAATGGAGAGACGTCTGTATCGGGTTTTGCTGGCATCAGCACGACCGGAGCCTCGGGAGATGTCAAGAGAGACTCGGAGGCTTCATCCACAAAGCAGATACGCCGGGCCTCCACGAGGTCCGCACACATTACAGCGAAGGGTTTTCCGGCTCTGCCTTTCCGTTCCCTGAGCGTTCGGACGGACTGTGTGTTCCGCGCGTCGCATGCCAGGTGGAAGCCGCCGAGGCCCTTGATCGCGAGGATCTTCCCTTCGGAGAGTAGCTCGGCTGCCTTATGCAAAGTCTCTTGGTCCCGAGCGTCAATTCGTCCGTCGAGACTCAGCCTGGGCCCGCACACGCGGCATGCGTTCGGCTGCGCGTGGAACCGGCGGTCGGAAGGATCTTCGTACTCCGCACGGCAGTCGGGGCACATGCGGAAGTCACGCATCGTCGTGTTTGGTCGGTCGTACGGGATGCACTGGATGATGGTAAATCGTGGCCCACAGTTGGTGCAGTTGGTGAAAGGATACATGTAACGGCGGTTGTCCGGCGCGAGCACGTCTGCAAGGCACTCCGAGCATGTGTTTACGTCCGGCGGCACAGTCGGCCGCGTCCCAGCGTTCGAGATACTCGCCTGTATGTGAAAGCCTTCGCTTCCAAAAGGAGAGATCGTTTCCGCTCGGACATCAGTGATGGCGGCGAGCGACGGAGCTTCGTCCTGGACCGATTCCAGGAACTGCTGCAGCCTATCTTCGTTGCCTTCCGCTTCGATCAAAACGCCGTCGCCAGTATTGCGCACCCATCCTGCAAGGTTGCACTTCCGAGCCAGTTGATACACGAACGGCCGGAAGCCCACCCCTTGCACTATGCCGGAGACCGTGATTCTCCACCTCGTGGGTATTGTTGTTTTGCTTTGTAGACGCCTTCGTTGAGCCATTCGAGCCATTCCTCGAGGTTGTCGCCTGTCACGCACGAAAGCTCCATCAGTCGTGCCGACGGATTCAGCTCGGCAAGCGATAGCTTGAAGTTGATGCGGTTGAAATCGACGTGTTCCAGCAGGTCCAATTTGTTCAGCACCACCGCAGAAACTGCGCTGAAGATTGCGGGGTACTTGAGCACTTTGTCGGCTCCCTCTGGCAGACTGCAAATCGCGACTTTCGTAGATTCCCCTAGATCGAACTGAGCCGGGCAGATCAGGTTACCGACGTTCTCGATCATGAGGATGTCCAGATACGACACCTCAAGCTGTCCCAGGGCATTTCGGACCATTGCCGCGTCCAAGTGGCATGCGCCGCCGGTGTTTATCTGGATCACAGGTGCACCATGCCGCGCGATTCTCTCCGCATCCAACGATGTTGCGATATCACCCTCGATCACGCCGATCCGAAGCCGGTCACCGGCTCTCTCGAGCGTCTGCTCGATCAGAGTGGTTTTGCCGGCACCAGGAGAGCCCAGGAGGTTCACCACGAAGATTCCCGTACTCTCGAACCAGGTCCGGAGTTCCTCAGCGATAACTTCGTTCGCTGCGAGAACGTTTTTCATGATAGGTACTTTCACTTTTCAACCTCTATCGAGTCCAAGTATATCTCTCTGCCGCTCACCAACCCGGTATGTGTGCTGCAGCACTTCGGGCACAATACGGCAACACCGGTCGGTTGGTACCGTTCCCCGCAGTCGCCACACGAGTATGTAACAGGTACTGTCTCTATGGCCAGCTTTGCATCTGCAGCGGCTGTATCGCGCGCCAGTATCCCGAAATAGAATTCGAGACAGGTGGGCTCGAAAGTCGACCATTCTCCCACCTTCAAGTTGATTCGAGTGATGGCAGAGGCGCCGACTTTTCCCGCCTCCGCCAGCGCAAGCGACAGGATCTGTTGGGTAACAGCCATCTCGTGCATCAGCGTTATCTTTGGCCCAATGCGCCGCAATAGTATGAGAGGGCGAACAACTCCCAGGCAACATCGAAGTTCTTGACGAGAACATGACCTGGCGCCACAATAACGGTCGCGGTGAGGTTCAACAGGGCCTTCACGCCTGCCGATATGAGCTGGTCGGCAGCCCACTGAGCTTCGTCGTCCGAACACGCGATGACCGCGGCGTCCACAGCCAGGTTGTTGACTACTTCTCTCATGTTGGGAATTCCCATGACTTGAAGTTCGCCGATCCGCGTGCCCAACCATTCCGGCTCGGTATCGAAAACCGCTACTATACGGTAGTTGTGGTCTCCCAGACGCTCTGGCAGGCCTGGATCCTGGACTAACTTCTGGCTGCCGAGCCACGCAACGTGTTTCTCCTGGTCGAGACCCAGGATTTCGATGATCTTGCGCCTCAGGAAAGTGACGTTATACCCTACGCCGCGCTTGCCGAACTTGCCGAAGACCGACAGGTCTTTCCGGATCGATCCGGAGGTAACTCCTACCTTACGAGCGAGCTGCCACGATGCGACCGTGTCGGTGCCTCTTTCGGCGAACTCGTCGAGCGCAATGAGATAAACGCGCATGCGGCTGACAACGCGATCCGACGGCACGCCGGGGAGCTGTCCGGGTTTGTCCCATCTTTCTTCGAAACACTTGGCCAGTTTTCCCATCCACCAGCGGCGTGCTTCGAAGTTCTCCCTCATCGGGTAGATGTGTTCAGGTTTCTCATACGCCGTGCAGGTGGCCAGCGTGCACTCGTCACAGCTTGCGATGCCCTGAGAGGTGACGCAGCTGTATACTATGCAGGCGGGTCTGCTCTCGGCCAGCGCCGCTTTGTTGCCGGCCAGACAGCCAGGACACAGGGGATTCCTGAAATGTTTGCACTTATCGCACGCGAACGCCAGGCAGGCGGATGTGACCATTCTTGACACTCCTCTTACCCGTCTCGGAAATGTGTATGCTCCATGTTATTCCACTTTCAGTTTCGCGTACACGTCCTGAGTCGCATGCACGGGCTGGACCTTCTTAGGTGCGAGCCCGAGGGCCACCGCGACCCCATACAGGATGGCTTCGGGCCGGGGCGGGCAACCGGGCACGAAGAAGTCCACAGGCATGACGTTGTTCGCGCCGCCAATCACATTGTAGGTATTGAACCAGATGCCGCCGCCCGCTGCACACGAACCGATACCGAAAACCAGCTTTGGCGATGGGACAGCCTCGTATAGCCGCCTCAGTGCCGGCTCAACCTGCCTTGTGACCGGACCGGACACAAGCAGGACATCGGCATGCCGTGGGGAGCCCACAAGCTTGATGCCAAAACGCTCCGCGTCGTAGTACGGAGTGAGGACATTGATGACCTCGATGTCACAACCGTTACAGGCCCCCGTGTTGGTGTGGTAAACCCACAGGGACTTCGGAAATGCCTTCTTTGCCAAATGACCTAGCATGTGTTCACACCTCCGGTTCGCCGGGGCGAACCATTCTGTTTATCTTGAGAAGAGCAGCGATTTCGTCGCCGCATCGAGTATAGGATAGACCGCCTGCGGGTAGATGCCGAGGACTACGCACGCCCCCGCCAGACATACCATGCCGATCAGCAGCCCTACCGGCGCTTCCTTGATTCGATGGGGCGTGCCGGATCCGTCCGCCGCGTACTTTGGCTCTCCCCAGAATACCGCCCATGCCGCGTGTGTCATCACTACCACGGTGAGCAGGCTGGTAAACATTGCAACGCCGGTCGCCCACCACTGGTGCGCTGAGGCCGTGGCGATGAGAATCGTAACCTTACTCATGAATCCGTTAAGCGGCGCCATCCCTCTGATTGCAAGCGCTCCGATGAAGAAGCAAGCCGAAGTCACCGGCATGCTCTTCCCCAGCCCGCCGAGTTCGCTTATCCGCCGTGCGCCCGTTGAGTAGATCACGGCGCCGGCGCACAGAAAGAGCAGCGACTTGCCCAGCGCGTGGTTCAAGATATGGAACAATCCGCCGTATACACCGAGGTACGTGCCCAGTCCCAGCCCCATCACGACGTATCCCATCTGGCTGACGGATGAGTAGGCGAGCAGACGCTTCAAGTCGTCCTGCACCAGAGCCATTCCGATGCCCAGGAGCATGGTGAACGCGCCCAGCACCACCAGGAAAACGGCCACCGGGCTGAAGGTCGGATAGAATATGGTAACGACCCGCGCCAGCGCGTAGATGGCCATCTTCAGCATCACGCCTGACAGGAGGGCGCTGACCGGGGTCGGCGCCTCCGCGTGCGCGTCGGGGAGCCAGGGATGGAACGGCGCAATGCCGGCCTTTGTCCCGAAGCCGACGATCGCGAAGGCCATGATGAGCAACGCGATGGCGCGTGGAATCTCGCCGGCAACGCCCCTTATGTCGCTGATCAGGAGGGCGCGGCCGCCCGGCAGGTGAATCGTCGCCGCCGAGTACAGCAGCACGCAGCCGAAGAGCGCAAAAGTGATCCCCACCGTGAGAAGCATGAGGTACTTGTATGCTGCCTCCAGCCCTCTCTTGTCTAGGTAGAATCCCACGAGCAGGCCCGATGCGATGGTAGTTGCTTCCACCGCCACGTACAGCATGATTACGTTGTTGGTGGCGCAGCCCCAGAGCATCGTGGCCACGAAAAGCAGGAACAGCGTATAGAATGTCGTCAGCCGCCTGTCAGTGACGTCTTGGCCCGCCCGATCCATCAGCCGCTGGTGCCTCATGTAAACCTGCGAGTAGACTGCTGCGAGCAGGCCCACCGCCGAGATCACGACGAGAAGCAGGGCGCTCAGCGCATCGGCGTAGAGCTCTCGATTCCAGCTAACCAGTATCTCCCGATGGACGGCTCGGTGGGCTATGATGAGCGATATCACGAAGCTGGATGCCGTGCCCAGCAGCACCATCGCCTCCTGCAGCCGCGATTGGAGCCTGCCCACCAGCCATACCAGTACGGCGAACCCGGCCGGGATCAAGAAAACCAGATATGGCAGGGCGGAAGAATTCTCAGTTGGCATACTGTCACCCTTTTACCAATGAAGTTCCGACAACTTGAACGTGTCGGTCGAGCCGAACTCCTCCTGGACCCGCGAGATTATATACAGCAGCAAGTAGACGGTGATGACTACCTCGGTCGCTATTCCGGCGAGCGCTGTTTCCTTCATCATGGGCGCCAGGCTCACCAGGCTCAGATGCACGCCGTTCTCCAGAAGGCACAGGCCGATCACCGTCTTGATCGCATCTCGGCGAGTCAGTATTCCGTAGAGCCCGATCGCGAAGACCGTGAAGGCGACCGACAGGTTCGTCCGGATTACCTCCTGCTCTGCCGCAGGGGTGGGCGCCAGGAAGCTCGCGTGGCGATGAGTCAGATTATAGAAGAGAACCATCACGACAATTGCCACCACCACGGACGGGCCGAAGCCGATGATGGGTCGCGTTTCCTGGTCCCCCGTGTACTTGATGGCCCCCCAGAGGAACATCGGTGTCAACATCGCCTTCGTGATCAACGCTGTGACGGCCCACAGGATCAAGGCGTGGTTGGCCACCGAGTAGGCGAGCAGGAGGGAACATATCAACAACGCCTGCGCTACGTAAGCCGCGGTCGCGTATCGAAGATTCCTCGCTTCCACTGCAGCGAACGACGTTATAACCATCAACATGCTCAGTGTTGAGATTAGCTGGACGTTATACGTCATCGCTTCCTCCGGCGTTCGGCTCTCGCCCGTTCGGGTGCCGCAGGCCGGTCACCATCAACTTGTCGAGAGCATGCTCGGGTTCGAAGCACCGGCCGCACCTCTGGCACGTGCCCATGAATACCTCCGCCGTGATATGGAGGTCCTCCAGGTCATTTGTCGCCGTTTCGAACTCCTTCGACAGCGTGATGGCGCCCTCGCTGCACACTTCCTCACAACGGCCGCAGTACGCACATCGCTCCAGGAAGAACTTCAGCACTCGCTTCTCAGTGCAGGGGTCCTCCACGACGATCGCACGGGGCGGGCAGGCGTTGGCACACCCTGAGCATCCAATGCACTTGTCAACATCGTACGTCACACGTCCCCTGAACCCGTCCTCCGGAACCCTCGGCTCGAATGGATACGGCAGTGTCACCCGCCCGGCCTTGAAACACAGAACGGCTTCTTTCAGCTTACTTGCGAACATGGGGACTCATCACACTCCTATCATCGCGAGAGCCAGGGCGGCAAGCGATACGAAAACCACCCTGGAGAAATAACCCATTGACTGATCGATCCTCAGCCTGGGGTTGACCGCATCTATCACACCTATTACGATGTAGGCAATCAGCACCTTCGCCAGCGTGACTATCAGGCTCAGTGGCAAGACTTTCACGCTGGGCCATGGAACGAACACTGAGACCAGCACAAAGGCAAAAATAAGCTGTCTGGCATAGAAGGCCGTCTTGAACAGCGCCAGCCCGGGCCCGCTGTACTCGATGAAAGGCCCGTCCATGATCTCCGTCTCCGCTTCCGGGATGTCGAAAGGCAGTTTGCCAACGTTCGCCTGGAGGGCCAGGAAGAATGCGACACCGGCGAACGCCATAGAGATCGTTGCGCCATGGGTGAGCTGCCAGTCGATCATGCCGCCCATCAGGAGTGTTTTCGCCTTGACCGCCGCCGCCAGCAGCGCAACAATGGCAACGGGTTCCACGGTCAGCACCATCATCATTTCCCTGCTGGCACCAACGTAGGCGTACGGGTTCCGCGAAGCGAAGGCGCCAAGGATCACTGCGACGGCGGCCAGGGAGATGAAGTATACCCAGACTATCATGTCGCCGGCAATCCCTCCCAAGGCAGGCTTCCCGCCCATCGGTGTGAGGGCTGCGGCTACCAGTATTGCACCCAGGCATGCTACCGGAGCAAGGCGGAACAGAGCACCGCCCCCAGGACTCAAGTCCTCTTTGCCGAGAAGCTTGAGCAGATCCAGGTACGGCTGGATGATCGGCGGCCCTTTCCTTGACTGGATGATGGCTTTCAACTTCCGGGTTATTCCTTCGAGCAAAGGAGCAAGGAGCAGGACCAGCACTATGTTCAGCAAAGCCAACCCGATCACGGCCATGTTTACCTCCCGCCTTTTGACAGTCTGAGGAGATCGTCCTGGGAATACACCTTGACCTCCCCACTGTTGATGTCTGCGATCTCCATTCGCTCCGTGCATGAGAAGCAGGGATCGATGCTGCCCAGGGTTATGGGCACGTCGGCGATGGTCGCGTTCGCAAGCATGATCGGTAGGGCCTGGAGATTTGCGTACGTAGGAGCCCGAACCCGCCATCGCTCGGGTCGGTTATCGTCACCGGTGAGCACATAGTGGATGGCTTCTCCGCGCGGTGCTTCCACGACGCTCATGCTTTCCAGGCCTGCCCGGATTTCCTCTTTGATG
>Ga0114930_10002956_pt1 | contig 15117 bp, 13 predicted proteins | sample AnhtaG_FD_87300 | JGI IMG/M metagenome (GOLD analysis project Ga0114930, IMG submission 87300) | Deep subsurface microbial communities from Anholt, Denmark to uncover new lineages of life (NeLLi) - Anholt_01485 metaG | ecosystem: Environmental > Aquatic > Marine > Oceanic > Sediment | place... | reverse complement strand
TGAGCTCCTCTAATCTTTCCATCGGCTACAACAACTCGATGATAGTAATTAGGGCGATCTTTGTCAATTACCTCGATCTTGTTTCCAGATAGAGAGCTGGCAGAACTACCTATAGAAAAGACAGGAACTTCAAAAATATTGACATTGACCACGTTGGTGGAGCCGGGGTAGTCTTTCCGAACTCCTACGGAGTTGTATCCGGCCACTTCCCCCTGCCGTCGGGCATTGTGCCAGAGCATAATGAGGGTAGCCTCTCCCGTCACCGGATCAGGGGTCTCAGCACAGTCACCACAGGCATAAACGCCAGGTAGATTGGTAAGCATCTGGCTATTGACCTTAATTCCGCCAGACTCCCCTATCTCGGCTCCGGCCCCCCGTGCTATATCCACCCTGGGTTTCATTCCCCCAGCCATAATTACCATTTCACACCTTATTTCCCTCTTCTTGGTAAGAACCCCTCTCACTCGATGATTACTTGTAATCTTTTCGACTTTCTCGCCGGTGAGCACATTAATTCCGTGCTCTTCTAAGATCTTCTGGATCCTGAGGGCCGGTTTTTCATCAAAGACTTGTGGAAGTACCCAGTTCAAAAGCTCCATCAGATAAACCTGGTAGCCTCTCCTTCGAAGGGCAGAGCTTACCTCCACCCCTATGGGGCCAGATCCCACAACCACAACTCTCCTGGCACCATAGCCCAAGATTCGGTCGGCATCACCTAGGGACTTAAAGGGAAATACACCTTCTCTTCTCGCTCCCTCAACAGGTGGAATGAGAGCTTCAGCGCCACTAGCCACAATCAGCTTATCATATGAGATTTTCTTTTTATCTAGATAAATCTTTCGGTTTTTAACATCTATTTCCATAGCCCTCCGACTCAGGAGGATACGAATGCCCTGCTGTCGGTAATCCTTGATCCTTCTTAAGAATACACGGCTACGCTGGATCTCTCCTCCCAGGTACTCGCCCAGAACGCAGGCTGAGTAGGCAGGATAAGACTCCTCAGAAACGAGAGTAATTTGGATATCCCCCCTCACTGCTCTTATGGCAGAACAAGCGCTGTTCCCGGCTACTCCGTTTCCTATAATCACTACCTGCATTTCTATTTTTTCTTTGAGCAAGGTTTATTTTGAGAGGGAAGCTTGCCCATCTTTTCCAGCTCACGAGCTATCTCTGAGAGGCCCAGTCCTTCCAGCTCAGTCCCAGTAGGCAGACCTGTTTTTACATCCCATCCCCGAACCTTGTAGTAATCGTTCAGCATAGGCTCAAGATTACAGACGTGTCCCTTTGAAGGACCTTCTGGTAGAGGCTCCTCCAGGAACCTCCTGGGCAAGGTATCATCCTTGCGGCTGAAACCCTCCCTGACATTGAAGGCTCGCTCCACGTTGACAATCCTCTCCCCTATTTTGAAAGCATCGTCTGGCTTATATTCCATGCCAGTTACTGCGTTTAGCATCTCCACCAGAGGCTCCGGAAAAAGAAGCCCGGTACGGGTGATGTATTTACATATTTCCATAGAGTCGGCAAAAGCTCGAAGCTCCTCAAACCATTTTACCATCCGGCCCTTTCCCTCTGTTGAGAATCTATCAGCCGCCTTTTCCGTGCCATAAAGCTCCTTGGCTCTCTCAGGACTGATAGTATATTCAAAAGCGGGTAGAGCACGCAGATGATCAGCTCCCCGGCTGCTTACCGCGTACCCTAATCCCCAGGCTTGAAGCCCCCTGGGATCACACTCAATATGCTCCAGACCCTTAGTATGAATGGCGTAATCCTCCGAACCCTTTCCAATAACCTGGGCGGCCCTTTTAACTCCCTCGGCCAAAATTTTTCCGAAGCCTTCCCGAAAGACAACTTTCCTGATAAGCTCCAGCACAGCCTCGCCATTTCCCCACTCCAGCTTAAGGCCGTCTGTATCTTTCCGGGTAAGAATGCCCTTCTCATAGCATTCAAAGGCAAATCCCAGAACTCCTCCCATAGAAATGAGATCGATACCGTATTTGTCCGTAAGGATACCAGCCCTAAGAGCTACTTCTATGTCGTTGACCCCCACACGAGAAGTAAAATTAATAATGGTAGCAAACTCGGCTTTTCCCCACCTGAGTCCAGTAAAGGGACCTTTCTTTATCATGTAGAAGCAGCCGCAATGCAAGGGACAAGAGAAACATCCCTTATTGGCTACCTTGTAATTCTCATCGAAGTATTTGCCCAGGATTTTCTCTGCCCCTTCAAATACGCCGGCCTGGAAGTTACGGGTAACCAGGGCTCCCAATCGGTTGTTATATATATCCACCAGACAGAGGCTTCCTTCCTCGGAGAAAAGCTGGGCAAACCAGTCCGAGTAAAGGGTCTGGTAAGCTTTTAGGACTACTTCCTGAAGCTTGTCGGGATGAGCTACTTGAACTCCCTTGTTTCCTCTGACAGCAATGGCCTTGAGGTTCTTGGACCCCATAACAGACCCCATGCCTGTACGTCCCGCCGCCCGATAAAGACCGGTCATCACATTGGCAAACCTTACCAGATTCTCTCCTGCTTGCCCGATGTAGAGCATTTGAATGCGAGGATCCTCCAATTCCTCCCTGAGGATTTGTTCTGTTTCAAAAGTATCCCTGCCCCATAGTTTCCCCGCACTTCTTATCTCGACTTCATCACCATCAATCCAAAGATATACAGGCTTCTCAGATCTACCCTCAATGATTATTTGATCGTAGCCAGCGTACTTTAACTCAGGGCCCCAAAAGCCACCGCTGTTAGCATCGCCGAATCCCCCTGTCATAGGAGATTTTGCCGTAATATTGAACCTACCCGAGCCCAAACTTAATGTACCATTGCAAGGACCCATTCCAAAGACAAGAACATTTTCAGGACTAAGAGGATCTATCCCGGGTTTTAGCTCTCTAAATAAAGTTATACCGTTAAGACCTCGGCCTCCCAGAAACCTGGTGACGAGGTCGTTATCTAAGGGTTCTTTGCTTATTTTCTCCTGGGTCAAATTCACTCTGAGGACCGTTCCCATCCATCCATAGGTCATTTTTTGTTCTCCTTTTCGCTACTGGTCATTTCCCTTGATTTGAGCAAGGGTTTTACCAAAGTGCGAAGAGCACTCTCTTGTCTTAAAGTGTCCACGACTTCTGGTCTGTCATAGACCAGAGCTTTGGTGAGACAAAACTTCACACATTTAGGGTCGCCTCCGCATAAGTCACATTTTATCATAATCCTCTTAGAGATATCCATAGTTATGGCCCCGTAAGGACAAACCACAGTACAGGCTCTACATCCTATGCATAATTCCTCCCTTATGAGGAGAGCTCCCGTATCGGGATCCCTGGAAATAGCATCTACCGGGCACACATCAGCACAGAGAGGAGTCTCGCATTGCTGACAAACTCCCGGTATATCAATTCCCTCCTCCTTGATTTTAAAAACCCTTATACGGGATTTCAGAGGATTGCACTCTCCCTCGTGAGATAGGGAACAGACCAACTCACAAATTCGGCACCCAGTGCAAAGCTGGGGATTCACCATCAGGATCTTTTCCATTTGAGCTTTCTCCTCGATCAACCAAGTATTTTGTCCCTGAGAAGGTATCTACTTAAAATTAGGGCCTTCCTACCTCCTCCTAAAAGAGCGGGTTTGAAGGGTAAACTGAAATATTTAACGGTAGATCTGGGAAGCTGTCCTGCCTTAACCTCCTGAGACCGGCTCCAGAATGTCCAGAACATCGCCTTCCTCTACCGGAGTCTCCAGACCTTTCAAGTGAGACATGGGGGTGCTATTTATAAAAACAAGGAAATAGCTGATAATATTATTATCTTTTTCTACCAGGCGATACTTCTCTCTAAATCCTTCCTTGAATTGATGGATCAATCTCCTAACAACATCCTTGACCAAGCTTCCCTCCGGCACCTTCATTACCAGACTGGACTTTCCTACCACTTCCCGGGGAACTGAGTAAAGTTTGATGGTAACCTTGGTCATGTTCCTTCGATCCTCTCATAGCCAGGGGTAAGCAAAATCATAAATATGAACTGTCCCTTGAATCGCATAATAGAAAGCCTTAAAGTAGATTAGGGGGTGTTTGGAAGAAAAAGAAGAGCTTCACTTACCTTCGCCGAAGAAGAGGCTTTCGAATTTCCTTTCCTGAAGTAAATCGTCCGGTATCCCTTCGAATTTGATAGTCCCTGATTCTAAAACGTAGCTCCTCTTGGCATGGCGCATTATCTGTTTGGGATTCTGTTCAACCACCCATAGAATGGCGGTACCCATCTCATTGATCTCCAGGATCTTTTGACAGACACTATTCACGATCTGGGGGGCCAATCCACCGCAAGGCTCATCCAGCAATAGCAGTTTTGGGCTTAACATCAAGGAACTAGCAATAGCCAGCATTTGGCGCTCCCCCCCACTCAGAGTAGCAGCTTTCTGGTTTTGCCTGTCTTTCAAAATGGGAAAGCGCTTGAAAACATCGTCTAGCTGATCATCAAAGCTTCCAAGAAGATAGGCTCCCATCTTCAGATTTTCCATTACCGTGAGAGAGGGAAAAACGTTATTTTCCTGAAGAACATAGCCTATGCCTTTCTGGACGACTTCATCTGGCCCTAGACTGCCGATCTCCTCATCTTGAAAAAGGATCTTGCCTCTCCTCGGCTTTAGCAGCCCGAAGAGGGTCCTCATAAAAGTGGTCTTTCCTGCACCGTTGGGGCCAATAATGGTAACCATCTCTTTCTCTTCGACCTTGATACTTATTCCATGAAGAATGGATATTTTCCCGTAGCCGGACTCTATATCTTTAACTTCAAGTAAACTCATTCTTCCCCCCCTCCTAGGTAAGCAGCGATAACTTTCTCATCTTTCCTGATTTCCTCTGGAGTTCCCCTAGCTATTAACTGACCAAAGTCCATCACATATATTATATCGCTTATGCTCATAACGAAACTTAAGTTATGCTCTATGATGAAAAAGGTCAGACCCTTTTTCCTCAAGTTTCTTAAATATTCCAGCATCCTAAACTGAAACCCTGGACTCACCCCGAACATAGGCTCATCTAAAAGAAGCATTCTAGGATTGGTCATTAATTGACGACCAACTTCCAGGAGCTTGATCTCTCCACTGCTCAAATTCTCCACCCATTCATCTCTTTTCTCATACAAATCCAGGGTGTTCAGAATCTGCAATGCTTTTTCCTTATTTCTCTTCTGCTCTTCTTTTTGATTTTTCGTCTTAAAGATGGCCCTGAGTACTCCTTCTCCCTCCTGATTCTGTGGAGCAACCATTAAGTTTTCCAGGACAGTCATTCGCATGAGCCCGGCCGCTGTTTGGAAGGTTCTCACCAAGCCCTCCATAGCTATTCCATAAGGCGGGAGGCCAGTAATATCCTCTCCCTTGAAATGCACCCCTCCCCCGTCTATAGGAAGAAAGCCGGTAACCACGTTAAAGAGTGTAGTTTTCCCGGCCCCATTTGGTCCAATGAGACCGGTTATACTTCTTTCCTCAACCTCCAGAGAACACCGATCAACAGCCTTGAGACCTCCAAAATTCTTGCTCACATTCCTCATTTGAAGCATCATCTTCCCAGCTCCTCTCCCTTAACTCTTGCTTCCTTAATTATCCCCTGAGGTAGATATCTAAGGATGACAATAAGCATTATACCCGTAGCCAGGGTACGCAGCGGTGATATTCTTATGGCGTAAGCGGCGGAGACCTGGAAGAATCGCGTTAGTTCAACAGCGAATATGAATATGAAGGTACCTAACACCGCCCCCTTGTTATTCCCTTTGCCCCCGATAATCATGGAAAGTAGGGCTGTAAAGGTGACGGCAGGAATAAATATCTCAGGTCTAGCCAGAGTAATGAAACGAACATAAAGGCTTCCTGCCAGACCAGCAACAGCAGCTCCTATCATAAAAGACTTCATTTTATAAGAAGAGACCTTCTTTCCCAGGGACAAACAGACACTTTCATTTTCCCGGACCGATTTGAGTGCTCTTCCAAAAGGGGATCTGCAGATTCTATTTACAAAAAGATAAGTAGCTACGAGTATAATAATCACCAGGCCAGCAAAAAAATACTCGTACACCAAGGGACCAAATGATTCACGAAAAGGCTGAGCGAGAGAGTGGAATCCTGTAAGTCCATTGGTCAGCCAGGCTTCATTTGACAGAACATACCTTAAGACCTCTCCTACAGCAAAGGTTACCACTACAAAATAGTCGATCCCCAGTCTCAGGGTAGGTAGTCCCACCAGATAGGCAAAGATCGCTGCGGCAATAGGTGCGCCGATGAATCCGACCCACATAGGAAGCCCGAATCCGAACATATAGGCTGCATGAGGACCCGGATGAGGTATGGTTAGAATCACCGAGGTATAGGCCCCCACAGCAAAATAAGCTACATATCCCAGGTTGACCAGGCCGGTTTGCCCAAACTGCAGGTTATATCCCAAAGTAGAAATAGCATAGATACCGGCCAAAGATATTACTCCCGCCAGGAAAAGTCCTATATCCATTAGTATTCACCTCCAAAAATACCACTGGGTTTTACAAGCAGGATCACTATAATGATGCCAAGAGCTATGGCAGGTCTATAGCTACTTGGCAGGACTAAGATCCCCAGGTCCATAGCCAGCCCAATGACAAGGGCACCCACCATCACTCCATAAATCTTTCCCAAACCACCCAGGATGGTAGCTGACATAATAATTAGAATCTGATCCCAACCCAGGTCCGTGTCAATTCTGGTAACCAGACCTAATAAAACTCCGGCCAGTGCTGCCATCCCACTGGCATAAAGCCAGACATAGGTGGACATCCGGTCCGTATCAATACCCTTTACCCTGGCTAGATCAAAATTACTGGCCATAGCCCGAAAAGCCGTGCCAAGTTTGGTTCGAGTAAGAACAAGGTGAAGGAAAAGGGCGCTGCAGATAGCAATCACAATAATAATAATCTCGTTGGAAGAGACGAAGGGGTATCCTCCTATTTTAATGGCCATAGGAATCTTGACATTGTAGGTCCTTATATTTGGTCCAGCAACAAACTCGGTAATGCCATGCATGGCAAAAGCCACCCCCACCGAGGTGATAAGCAGAATCAAGGGACCAAATTTCCGTATTGGACTGAATAATTTCTTAGCAATGAGCAGCCCGATGAAGGCGGTTATTATGATGGACAAAATGCTAGCCAGAACCAGGTTTAAATGCAAAAAGACGTTGAACAGAACAGCAATATACGCTCCCACGGTAAGAAGTTCAGCATGGGAGATGTTCAAGAACCCTTCTATTCTGTAGACCATAGAAAACCCGATAGCAGCCAGGAGCAAGATGCCACCCGAGACAATACCGTAAACTGCATTTTGAGCTATATCTATCAGCACTATTCGCCTCCTTCTCCTCCCAAGTTCTGGTATGGCTAGGGTCCATACCAGTAGGAAACCCTAGCCATACCTCAATGCACTACCTGTTCCATCAACCTTTTTCCTGATCCACCCTGGTCTAGCCTACTTCAACGGAAACTCTGGCTATCTCTATCCATTTTCCACTCTGAACTTCCTGTATGGCAGAGGATCCACCGGTGTTGCCAAACTCGTCAAAATCTACTGGTCCTGCTGCCCCTTCGTAATTGATGTCGTGTCCCATCCTAAGATGAGCTGCCCCCTGGGCAAAGGTGTGAACTACTACTCCAGGAGGATTAGCCACTTTATGAAGGTTCTCTGAAACTGCTACACCGCTTGCCTCTCCTCCAGCCTCGATGGCCAGAGCGAAAAGATTCACAGCATCGTAAGCGTTCCAGGTGAAGATCTCCGGTTCCCTTCCCTTGGTAAATGAGCGATATTTCATCTCAAAAATCGAATACGCCTCAGTTCCCTTGGGAGCAGCCGGCACCTCTCCATAAACACCCTCTACTGCCTCTCTGCAAAGGTCTATCAGTTCAACAGATACCGGGTTGGAAGCTAGCAGGACATCACCAGGATAGCCTGCTGCATATCGCTCTTTCAGAGCAACCACCGCGGTATCAAAGTCCAGGGCCACAAATAAGAGATCGGGGTTCTTGCGATATATCTCTCGAAGCTCTGATCTATAGGTGGTTTGATCAGGATTCACAACAACCTTGGCCACGATGTCATTCCCACTCAACTTTTTGTACTGCTGGCTGAAACCATCTCCAATACTCATCAGGTCTTCATCATTGAGAACGATCAATCCTATTTTCTGATATCCTTTCTCATTTACAAACTTTGCCGAGACATACCCTTCGAAGAAATCGGAAGGACAGGTTCGGAACTGATAGTCTCCCCCCATCTCGCTCAACTCGGTAGTTCCAGACCAATGGGAAATAATGGGAACCTGGTTGCCTTTGCAGTAGTCGTAAATGGCCAGCACTATGGGAGAGCAGGGGCCAATAATGGTGACTACTCTGTTGGTAGTGATGAGTTTCCTTGCTCCCATAACCCCCTTTTCCGAATCGGTTGAGGTATCAGCGGCGAATATTTTTATGGGTTGGCCAAGGGGTCCTCCGGCTGCATTAATATCAGCAACCGCCATCTGTATGGAATCATAAACTGGTTTGCCTTGTGGCCCCAGTGGGCCGGTCAGGGACGTAAGAACGCCTAGAGGAATCTCCTCTTCCGCCGGCAGTACCCCAGCAAAGAAAGTCAAGGCAAAAATCAGACTCAAACAGACTATGAGCACCTTCTTAAAAACCATGTTTTGCCTCCTTTCTTTGTCTCGCTACAACATGCCTCTCGTCTAATCTGATTCTAAAGTTTCTCTGGCATCACCTCCTTGCAGGTGTTTTTTCCAAAATCGCATTTCTAACAAATTCTCGAAGATCCATCCTACCACCTGGATTATCTTCTTCGGAAGACAGTATACCAACTTAAGAATAAATTGTCAATCACAGGATGTCATTTACTATCATAGGCCATATTGATAAGTTCTGTCAGATGCACCGTCTTAACTCCCCTTACCTTGTTTCTCCTCAGAGCCTGGGAAATCTGAACAACACAGGTAGGGCAAGGGGTAACTACTAAATCCACCCCCAGCTCAGCGATCATCCTGGCCTTTCTCCTGCCAACAGCTTGAGATAAGTCAGGATTGACCAGCTTGACTATTCCTCCTCCTCCGCAGCAGCGGTCAGGTTCTTCCATCTCTATAAGCTGGATTCCGGGCAAAGAGTGAATAATCTCTCTGGGCTCATTAATGATTTTCTGATATCGCCTCAGGTGGCAAGGATCGTGATAGGTTAGCTTCAAAGACAATGACTTCATAGAGCCCGTATTAAGCTTCATCCTTTGAAGGAGATACTCGGTCAGATCGTAGACTTTAAAATTAGGTTTCCTTCCTTCCAGAGCCTCAAAAATTATGGGATAGTCTCTCTTAAGAGTAAGACTACAACCAGGGCATATAGCAATGACTTCTTCAAGGTGTGCTTCCTCAAAGAGGCGAACATTCTGCTGCACCAGTTGGTTGATTTTGTCTTTCTCTCCTGCCTCCAATAAAGGTTTACCGCAGCATACTTGATCCCGGGGTATCACCACATTAACCTTATTTCGCTGAAGGATCTGGACAGTTGCTCTCCCTTCCTCATGAAGGTTAAAGTTTTGGTCAACATAGCAACCCACAAAAAATCCCACCCTGGCCACCGCATTGGGAGTCTCAACGGCTGGAGGGAGCTTTTTCAGCAAAGAATCCTCCTTTAGGGTGGACAGCGCTTTTCCCGTAGAGGTAATAACCTCCACTGCTCCATTCAATGCCGGAGGCTTAATTTCCTTTCCCACAGCCTCCTCCCTCATCTTTCCCATAACCAAATCAGGAATGGGAATCTCGTAGGGACATACCTCTTCGCACTTTCCACACCTCAGGCAATTATAAAGTCCTTCAGAATAGGCAGTGGTGAGGCGATCACCCTCATCCCGAGGATCCAGAAAATAGCGACCTAGCTCCACAAAGGAGGCTGGTCCGGAGAACTGGTAAACATCCTCGGTTAGAGAGGGACAATTGGAAACGCAGGCCAGGCAGCCGATACAGCGACTGACAATCCTGAATCCCTCAAATTCAACAGGTTTCATTACTTCAGGTTCTTTGATTGGAGGAGAAATTCTTTCCAGAAATGGCCTGAGGTCCTTCACTCTCTCATCGTGAGCTTGCCGGTCTACCACCAGATCCCTGACTATGGGAAAATTGGCCAAGGGTTCTATCTTCATTTCCCTAACCGCCCTCTCGCGGCAAATGAGAGTAGGCTCACCATTGACTCTTAGGGCGCAGGATCCGCAAAAGGCATATCGGCAGCCGTAGACAAAGGCAAGAGAGGAGTCTAAGTTTTCGTAAACATAGATCAAGGTATCCAGGATAGTCATCCCGGGGGTGAAAGGAACCTCATAGTCCTCATAATAGGGCTGCTCATCTACCTCTGGATTGTATCTAAAGATTTTGAGTATGGCTCGATCTTGCTTCATTTAACTTCCTCTGGTTTTATCTCGGAGAGGTCCACAGGTTTAAAGTCAAGCCTAAACTCTCCTTCTTTCAGACCCACTGCTATATGCCTCAGCCAGTTTGTATTATCCAGCTCAGAGTAGTCGGTTCGGTAGTGGGCACCTCGACTTTCCTCTCTTAGGATAGCTGGGCGAATGATACTCTCACACACCATCAAGAGATTCTCCACTTCCAGTGCTTCGAGAAGCTCCCGATTGAATCTTCTACTTTTGGTAGTCAAACACAGTCGAGGTAGGTCTTCCCTTCTCATCTTATCTACTTCCTCCAAGGCGCGCCTTAGACCACTTCCGGTTCGAAATAGGGACACATCATCCCACATAACTTTCTTGATCCTGTGCTTCAGCTTCCAGGGACTTATGCCTTTCTGGGAACAGGACTCAAAGATCCTTTGGATTTTTTCCTCCTCTCTCTTCACTTCTGAAGAATCAATCCTCTTCATCTCGGTCCCCAAGGCATATTCTGCAGAGTATTTCCCTGCTCTGGCTCCAGACACCAAAATGTCAGCCAGGCTATTTTGACTCAGCCTGTTGGCCCCATGAACTCCTCCCGCCGCCTCGCCTGCAGCATAAATGCCAGGGAATGTGGAAGCCCGGTGATCATCTACCCTTACTCCTCCCATAAAAAAGTGACAGGTGGGAGCTATTTCCAGCATCTTTTCCTCTACATTCATGCCTAATCTCTGGCAAAAGGTAAAGACTAAGGGAAGTTGTTTTTTCACATAACCGGGGGGATTGAAAGTCATATCACACCAGACACCACCCCTGGGAGTACCCCTGCCTTCCTTTATCTCGGTGTAGACTGCTCGAGAGACAATGTCCCTGGTGGAAAGTTCCATCCGTTCCTCATCATACCTCTTCATAAGGCGCTCTTTATCTTTGTCCAGAAGATGAGAATAGTACATAGCTCCAACGATAAGTCCCTTACATGATTCCGGAAAGACCAGCCCGATAGGAAAAAACTGAACGAATTCCATATCCACCAGATCAGCTCCTGCCTGGAGGGCAAGGATATATCCATCTCCGGTATTCCGTATCTCCTGACTAGTGTACTCGTACACTTGTCCAGCCCCTCCTGTAGCTAGCACTATAGCTTTAGCTTTAATGAGCACCAGCTCACCGGTATAGGTCTCAAGACCGAGAGCCCCACTAGCTTCACCTTCATGGGTCAATATCCTTGTAACCATGAGATCTTCCATAACCTCCACATTTCGCCGGACCAGCTCACCCTTCATAGCCTTGAGCATCTCGCTGCCGGGCCTATCCTCCAGATAAACGGATCTGGGATGAGAGTGACCTCCCCCTATTCTCAAAAGATAGCTCTTCCCATCCTCCGTCCGCTCCCAGATAGCTCCGAATCTTTCCAACTCCAGAACTCTCTCCGGTGCCTCCTCAACCAATATGCGCACCAGCTTCTGGTCGTTTAGATAAGCTCCCCCCTTCACTGTGTCCTGAAAATGGACCTCCTTGCTATCATCGGGATGATGCCAGGAACCCACGGCTGAGGCAGCCCCCATGGCCATAGGAGTAGAGCCACACTTACCGAACTTACCCTTAAGTACCATAAGAACTCTCGCTCGGGCATGGCTAGCTTTTAGGGCAGCCATGGCCCCCGCGCCCCCGCCACCAATGACCAGAACATCCGTTTCTTTAACTATCACGAAACCTCCAAAAAGATCTCTCTCCTATTTTTTCTCTATGGTGATGGCATCCGAAGGGCATACACTGACACACAGTCCACAGGCCTCACACTTTTCCTCATCAATCTCGGGATACTCCTCCATGGAGATGGCCTCATGGAAACATACTCTGGGGCACCATTCGCAGAGGGTGCATTTTTCTTTATCCACCACCGCCACTTTGCTGGAAGTGCCCCCCACCATTATAGGAACTTCTCTCTCAATTTCATCCACCGGAATCATGTTCCTCACAGCCATCCCTTTAATCTCATCAAAATTCTTATAACCTTTCTCGCCCATCCATCTTTCCATTGCCCGGAGCCAATGAGTAATGTCCTCAAATCCCTTGATCATGATGGCGGTACAGGTCTGAACCGTGTTCGCTCCCGCCATAATGGCCCTGATAACATCTTCCCAGGTCCAGATTCCATTGGTGTGGCTGATGGGGACATTGATCCCTTCTTCTCTTATCTTAGCTACCCACCTCAAACTCAGAGGAAGCATATATGGTCCACCAAATCCAGAATAGGAACCCCACTCAATGGGCATTCCTTTTTCTATATCAATCATCAAACCCATCAATCGGTTATGGATAACTACAGCATCGGCACCTCCCCGCTGACAGGCTCGGGCGACAGCAGCCAGATTTCCTGCTTGAGGGGTAATCTTAGGAATGACCGGAATATCCACCTTAGATTTCACCAGTCGGGTTATCTTCTCTGCTACCTCAGGTATAGACCCCACTGCTACCCCAATATGCTCCTCCACCTCAGCAGCATGAGGACAGGAGAAATTGCACTCCAGAAGATCAGCTTTACTACCCTTGATTATCTCACACTGCTCCTCCCATCCCTCTGGAGTACCCCCCATAATACTGGCTATTACCGCTACCTCTTCCCCTACCAATTCCTTGGTTTTGTTTATGTACCACTCGAACTTGTCATAGGGGTAGACTGTGGATTGCTCAATGGAGTAAAGGGTGAAAGAGTCAGGCATTTTGGCCGCCTTTCCCTTTCCGGTGGGATTCCAGTTAAGAAGGGTAAATCTTGGGCGAGCGAACTTATAAGAGGGAGCTGCCTCCTTGGCAAAGAGGGTCTTGAGAACTACTCCACCTGCTCCGGCGTCTGCTGCCTTTTTGCAGCAAACAGGATCATGAGTAGGTGTAGCCGAGGCAGCTAAGATAGGATTCTTTAGCTTGAAACCACAGTAATCTACTGACAGGTCAACCTCTTGTGTCATTTTTTACCTCCATATAGATTTCGTGGAAATAGATTTTGTGGAACAAACTGCTAGAAAATGATCTTTTGTTTTTGATCTGCACCTCCCTTTCCTTAACTCATCCATCTCTCATGCATTTTTAGCAATGATTTTGGAACACTGTATACCAAAATACACCATGATAAAAATTTTGTCAAGTTTCCGATTTGAACTGCGTAAAGTCAGGATTTTCGAATCTTGAGGAACGAACTTGACGCTAGTGCCAGAAAAAATAGGAGAAGCAAAATTTGACAGAGTCCTGCTTTTACATATAAGATATAACGTGTGTTTGGCATGCGATGCGTAAAGGAGAAGAAATGACAGCATATGAAAGACTCAAGAGAATTCTTGAAGGTAAGTCGGTAGATCGGGCACCTGTAATTCCACAAGTTCTTGAGCACGCGATCAGAATAGCTGGAATGAAAGTCTCAGAGGTATTCCGCAGTCCCGAAAAGGTCTCGAGGGCGCAACTGAGGGCACTTGACAGGTACGGTTATGACGCGGTATGGGGTGGATGCATTGATATGTACACCCTCCTGGCAGCTGCTTTTGGCTGTGAAGTCTCTATACCTGACGATGATGTTCCTGACATAAAAGGGCCTATCGCAGGGAACCTTGAAGAGACTGAGAAACTGGATATCCCAGATCCCAAAAGAGACGCCAGACTCCCTATGTCTCTTGAGATTGTCCACATTCTTTCTAAGGAGTTGGGGAATGATATACCTGTACTTACCGGACTCGCAGGTCCTTTCTCGGTAGCGGCAAACCTCAGGGGTATTACCTCGCTAATGGGTGATCTCGTCTCTAATCCTGATTTGGTTAAGAACCTCTGTCAAAAAACAACCAAAGCTTGCAAAGTGTACGGGAAAGCATTGTTGGAATCTGGGGCGGCTGCCATTTTTCTGGTAGATGCTCTGGCTGGTCCAGCTATCATTGGACCTTCCATGTTTAGAAAATTCGTCTTTCCTTACCATCAGAATCTGGTAGAAACCCTGCTCCAAGAGGGCGCTCTTATTATATACCATGTGGACGTGGGTATACATCTTGTCCTGGATGACGTCTCTCATTTGGGTGTGCATGCTCTGATGCCTGAAGATACCGAAGACATCAAAAATCTAAGGAAACTGGTGGGGGAGGAAACTACTCTGGTAGGTGTAGTTGGTCCTACTGCTTTAAGATCGGAATCGCCGGAGAATCTCGTAAGTATGTCAAAAACCATAATCAAAAAGGGGAGATCAAAGAAGGGTAAACTTATCTTTTTTACAGGGATGGTTCCCCTGGATACTCCTCCGGAGAATCTGGAGGCAGTTGTGAGGGCAGCAAAAAATATTCTTTTCTAAAGAAAGTACACTTTCAAGTTTTAGTTAACAGCTCCGCCAGTGGCTTTACCCTGGCCCGTGCGCTGAGACTCTACATTGTGCAGGTGGACATGAGAACCTTCGGGTATATCCTGTCGGGCCAATCCAATGATTTCTCCATATTTAATGATAGCATTGCCTTTCGAAATAGGCTTAAGGGAAAATTTATGAGCGAACCTGATAGGCTCTTTCAACACCACAGTGTGTCGCTTCTCCATCTCACCAAGCGGAATAGAAGTACCAGCCTCCAGATCCCTTGTAGCTGTCGCTACATTATCCCGAGGCGAAAGAACCACAGCTCCTTCCCTCATATTCCTGTCCCTTGAAAGCCCTTTTCTAACTTA
>Ga0114930_10002955_pt1 | contig 15117 bp, 16 predicted proteins | sample AnhtaG_FD_87300 | JGI IMG/M metagenome (GOLD analysis project Ga0114930, IMG submission 87300) | Deep subsurface microbial communities from Anholt, Denmark to uncover new lineages of life (NeLLi) - Anholt_01485 metaG | ecosystem: Environmental > Aquatic > Marine > Oceanic > Sediment | place... | reverse complement strand
GCAGGCCAAGCTAGAGAAGCTACGCGGTGCCGCGATGGGTAGGCTTGAAGCGGCCTTCGCCTCAGCTGGCATGCCGTTCCGGCGTGCGTAGGGAGAGACTCCAGCGGGGAACTGAAGGCCTAGGCCCACTTCCCATCATCCCCTCTCACCCTGCCCCTCCCGCTGTCCAGCGCCATCGTGTGGCTCATGGTGGCGATGGGGTGGCTTCATCCCTTGCTAACCCTCGCGGCTGCGAGTACTATAGGGCGCGTCAGCTCTAGGTTAGGAGGTTTGCCATGCATAACCGCATGAGGAAACTTGCTCTCTTGTCCCTGGCAGGCATGCTTGCCCTGGGACTGGTGGCAGTGCTTTGGGCCATAGAGAGGGGCTCCTCTGAGGCGCAGCTGGGCACGATGCATAACTGCCCCCAGCCGAGCAAGTGGGCCATAGCGGTGTGGCCGGGCGACGACGGCACCGATGCTAGCCAGGCTTTCGCCACCTGCTATGAACCAGGAGTGGCTGTCGCCTACAGCATCGACCCCGACACACAGGCGTGGTCTCGCTGGTTCGCCGACCGGCCCGACATCAGCACCCTCACCACCCTGAACCACATGCAGGGAGTCCTTGCTCTGGGAAGCTTCGAGCCGACCCCGACGGTAACGCCCATACCCAGCCCGACGCCGCCGCTCGCGCTCACCGTCCACTTCATAGATGTGGGCCAGGGTGACGCCACGCTCATCGAGGCCGACGGCACTGTCATTCTGGTGGACGGGGGCGACGCCTCAGCCTCGACCGAAGTGCAAGAATACCTGCAAGCCGCGGGCATCGAAGACATCGACCTCGTAGTGGCCACCCACCCCCATGCGGACCACATCGGGGGGCTCATCGACGTGCTCGCCCTCTACGATGTGCATGAGATATGGACGAACGGTCAAACTCATACCAGCCAAACCTATCAGGACTTCGCCGCCGCCGTCGCCGCCGAGGGCGCAACAGTGCGGGAGGTGACGCGCACCCACTCAGCGCAAATGGGTGCCCTGGACATAGACGTGCTGCATCCAGCGACGCCCCTGTCCGGAGACCTGAACGAGGACTCGGTAGTCCTCCAGGTCGCCTGCGGCGAGGTTGACCTTCTGCTCACCGCTGACGCCACGACCGACAGCGAGGCGAGCATGTTGGCGGAGGAGGGGCTACTCACTGATGTGGAGGTACTCAAGGTCGGTCACCACGGCTCCAATACCTCCACGGGCGACGCGTTCCTGACCGCTGTGACGCCAGAGGATGCGGTGATCAGTGTGGGGGCCGGAAACCCGTACGGCCATCCGCACCACGAAACGATCGATCGGCTAGCCGCGGACGGGCTGACGCTCTACCGGACCGACCAGGATGGCACGGTAACGCTGACCTCGGACTGCAATACCTACTCCATTACGACCATCGGCCGACCACCGCCCCCGACGCCAATCGTTACGCCGACACCCACACCGACCCCGACGCCGACGCCCACGCCGACGCCAGGCGGGGGATGAGGGTAGTTGAGTGCAGCCTGCGGGCCAGGCGCAGCGACGGACCAAAACCGCGACCACAGCTGAGGCGCTAACCGCCCTCACAGCAGGCGCGTAGTACGGGTAGACCAGGTGGGCCAGAGGGTGATATGAGAGGCTGGCTACTCATCGAAACCCTCGCCGTGATGCTCCTAGCCAACGCCATCGTGTGGTTTGTCATCCTGTGGCCCTGGTGAGTTGACCGCTGCTTCAGGCTGCTACGATTAGTATGCTGGCGGCCGGGTCTGGACGCACACTAAGTCTGCATCGTGTCCCCGGGGGAGCCCAGGTCCATCGACTCCGGGACGCGAATGGTGGTATCATGCGTCACTGCCAGGAGGGTTGCTATGGCACGAAAGATAGTTGTGCAGGCCGCCGACGGTTCTTCGCCTGTCCTGGAGGAAACTGCCGCCAGGGATGAGGATCAGCTGCAAGAGCTCCTGAAAGACAACCCCGACCTACTTCCCGTCGAGGAGTTCGGCATGACAAGTCCCGTCCTCGTCGTAGGAAGGGAGACATCCCTTCCTTCCGGGGCAGTGGACCTCGTGGTGTTGGCGCGAAGCGGCGAGCTCCTGATCATTGAGTTCAAGACGGGTCCGCAGAACACTGATTTCCGACACTCTCTCGCGCAACTACTAGACTATGGCTCAGACCTCTGGAGCATGTCCTACGAGGATTTCGAAAGCACAGTTCCGGTTCGCTACTTTGCCAGTGATCGATGTCGCGATCGGGCCGTCCGCGGCTCCAAGTCGCTTCAAGCGGCGGCATCAACTACATGGACGGATCTTTCCGACGAGGAGATGCTCAACATACGCGAACGCCTTACGGAGCAGTTGAGGACGGGAGCCTTCCACTACGTTCTAGTTGCCCAGAGGTTCACCCAGTCGGTGGAGCGAGCAATAGACTACCTTAACGCCACGATGTCTGAAGCCCGCTTCTATGCCGTCGAGATTGTCCGCTTTCACGGCGAGGCTCTTTCGGCCTTCGAATCGAGAACGGTCTTGAAGCCCACCCGACGACCTGACACAACCACGCCGCGCACCTCCACAAGCGAAGAGGGGTTCCTTCACAGTGTCCACGATGAGGCTTACCGCGGCGCCCTGCAACAGTTTTTCGAGGTCTGCCGAGGACTTGGCCTACGGTTTGAGTGGGGCGCTGCTGGAGTCTCCATCCGCCTTCCTACCTCCGATCGCCCCGAGCCCCTCACGATTGCCTGGGCATTCCCACCTGGGAGGGCCGGGTGGATGGACCTTAGGGACTTGACTCTGGGATTCGACCCATGGAGCGCCGATAGACACTTGTCCACCAAGTCCGCCATGCAACAGTATCTTGCATCAATTCAGGCGCTTGAAGACGTTGAGGCGGTAAGATCGAAGAACCTCCAGAACACCGCCTATCGTGTTCCGCCATCCACTCTCGTCAACCATCAGACGGACATCGCGGAAATCCTGGCCGAGCTGGTGCGTAGGGTGAATGACGAGGGAGGGTAGTCGCTCGCACCCGGGATCGCGAAGCGGAAGCCGAGCGTTCCGGCCCTGATCATAGCGAGTGACAGCTTTGCTTGTCTGAACACGAGGCTAGGTGGCGGCGACTCCCGACACTGCCCCGGGAAGCCATCTGCAATCACGGATGAACGCACACTAAGTGTGGATGGTGGCTGCTGCGGTTTAGACGTAAGGGGCCGAACGGATGGAGCCTATGGTGGCACCCCACCTCGGACTAGGGCTGGTATCTTCCCCTCCAACAAGACCGAGGCTTCCTTGTCCCCTCTGTGGGCCCTGTCCAGCGTATCAAGGACTTGCTCTCGTGATAGCCCGAGGTCAGCGCGAGGTCTGTCCCGCCCACCCGGCCAAGGCTGACCTTCTACTGTGAGCCAAAGAAACGAAACAAGCACACGCCGAAGTACGTCCAGGCACCGTCCTCGCAGGACCATGTTCAGTTCTCTATCCGCGAAAATCCCTCTCTCGGCGAGTTCTTCCAACGAGACATGGTGCCCGACCGCGGCAGCGGCATCAGCGAGGCGCGCCTTCTTTCCGTGTGCCACAGCTCCGCGGATTCTCTGAAGGCGATCTAGGAGACGGCGTACAGCACGCCGATCAGCGTCTGACCTACCTATCAGGCACCCCACACGAGAAATGAGGAGCGAGTCGTCCTCTTTCTCCTTCAGCAGAAGGCCATCTATGGCCGCGTAGGCCATCAAGACGGCAGTCGGGGTATCGGCGACTTCCAGAGCCAGACGCAGGTAGATTCCTTGAGCGACCCAAAGGGCATCGATTGCCTCTCCTGTCACATGCGGCTCAGTCATGCCCCAGATGGCACCCATCCGTACCAAAACCTCCGAGAGGAATCCGCTGTCTAGGAGAACACCAGCGCTGAATCCGGATTCTCCCGGGAATCGCTGCTCCGGCGTTGGCGAGATGCGTTGGAATGGAACGGCTGGATAGGCCGATTCGTGGAACAGCCACATGTCACTCCAAGCAGAGAGCACACCTGACGCAAGCCATATGGCCGTCCTAAGACGGTCTAGCCCGATTCTACAGCTCGCAGCAGCAGTGCCCGCAGCGAGACCACGCCACTCTGCCCTACTCGCGCTGGTGCGGCAGAGCAGAAGCAAACCCGGGAGATTTGGACGACGTATCAGGTCCGCCAAAGACACGCCGAGGCGCGGCAGGATGGTACGAAGGGTATCACGCGTAGTCGGCTGGATCGCAAGACCATGCGGAAGCTCAGCGCCACCCTGATCTAAGCCGATTCCGTAGACTGAGCAAACGCCCGTACACACGACCTCCGATGCCCGCATCGAGTCCAGGATGTCGGATGCACGTTCAGCAGCAAACTCCTCGACTGGCGCGCCAGAATTCGCGAACTGGTCTACCACTGACGCTAGGCAAAACCTGATCTCGGCCAAGAAGGATTCTGGCGGAGGGGCGAACCATTGCTGCCGCGCCAAGTCCGTCAAGACGTATTCGACAAGCCGCTGGCCCTCAGGCGCGTCCCAGACGTCGCGGCCCAGATCAGACCCAACAAGAACGGGCCCGCCAGCCGGAAAACCAAGATGCCATGGTGCCGTCTCCAGATCCGGAATCGATTGTGGCACGATTCGGAGAAAGTCTGCCAATAGCCTGGCGAACTTTTTGGAGTTCACCCTACCTGGATTCACGGCCAACTGACCTCAGCCGCTAGGCGAACTCCATTGGCAGCTCGGCCGCCACAGGGCTTCGGCTCGCGTTCCCGAACAGCCGTCAGGGTGCTACCGGAATATTCTGGTCGCATGCCACTCGAGCGCCTGTCGGCTTGGACGCTTCGCCGGATCATTGGGAAGCACAGCTAGCCTCGCCCCCGCAAGCTGATAGTAGAGTTCGCCGTTTTCGAAGTCCTCCTTGAGTCGACGACTTACCTCTATGCGGTGCTCGGGCGTCACGGCCATGTAACCTGCGTCGTAGAGCCTGTGGATATCGGCACGAAGAGCCAGGCCGTTCTGGACGTGATTGGAGGCCGGGCCGAGATAGGGCTCGATGTGGGCAGCGTCGAGAACGGGAAGAGCACGCTCCCCGGTTATCGCGCACCGACGGCCGTACGCATCGAGGACCCTCACTCGGAATGATCCCTGGCCCTCACGAGCAATGGCAAGTTGCTCGATCCGCGACCGCTCGTCCTGCAAAACAGGCTCAAATTCTTCGACAAGCTCAGCCGGGCACCCGTTCTTCAAGAGTGCCGCCAGCACGGCGCCGTGGCTGGACGCGAGGTCATATGTCTTAAAGGCCACGATGTTAGGGTGCCATCCCCGGTCCTGCTCCCATGAAAGCCACGCCTGCCGGGGCAAGAATCGGGCCTCCGTGAGGATGAGACACGTGAGCTCTTTGGCTCCAAGCGCTGTCTCCAAAGGCGACTCCCGACGATATTCAGCAATGCGCCCAACGAAGCTCTCCAACGTCGGATCACCGTTCCGCTCTCGGAAAGCTTCCCATGCCAGCTGAATCGGCAACCTGGTGGCGTGGGCAAAGAAGCCATAGCCAGCGATAGCATTGATTGGATGCTTGAGCCGAAAGAAGAAGGGCTCGCCCGGTGCCAGCGGCCTGAAGCCCGTTTGAGCTAGCGGACGCCAGAAGTTCACCTCGTCCAAGCGTCCATCGGCCGCCAGACTCCGAAGGAATTCGAACCAGCGGCCATCTGTCAAAGCCACAACAGCGTTCTGAGCCGCCATGACGGAGAGATTCTACACCTTTACCCGTCGACCGTACAGCATCAGTGCATCGTTGCGAGCCTACTCCAAGGGCGGCCCTTCCTCTGGCGCGGTGGGGTGAGATTCGAGGAAGCCCTGGCCGGTTCGGCAAATCTCAAGGAAATCACAATAGCTACATAGCGGCCCAGGGCTGGTCGGGTACTCGCGCTCGGCCACAATCCCGGCCACCTGCTGGCGAATGTCCTCCAGCGCCCGGGCCATCGTCTCCTGCGTCGCCCCCTGCGTGATCCATTCCCCGCTCTCCAGGTAGTGATAGGAAGCCCTGATGGGCGCAGGGTCAAACTCCCTCGCGACAATCAGGGCATACATTTGTAGCTGTAGGGGGTCAGGCTCACGTGGTGCGCCAGTCTTGTAGTCGATGATGTGGAGCCCGTCGCCGTCGCGGTCGACACGGTCTATCCTGCCGAGAAGGGCCAGGATGTCGTCTATCTCCACCTTGTGGTTGTCCTCCACCGCCAGCGGCTGGGCGGCTAGGTCTTCCCTCTGGGCAAAGCGACGGAGCTGGGCCGTGGCTCTCTCACCGCATAGCTTCTCTTCGGCAAGATCCGCGAAGCCCTCCCGGTTCTTGCGCCAGCGGTCGCGCATCAGCTGGACGAGGCGATCCTCGCTCCGTTCTTCTACCGGGAGGGAGAAGAGATCGCTGAGCGCTCCATGTACGTGCTCGCCCATCGTAAGGTAGGGACGGGCCTTCTTGTAGACCTTCGCCAGGTCGTCAACGTAGTGGAGTTTGTACCTGTGGCGACACTGGCGGAACATGCTCAGGCGAAAGTAGGAAGCTGGGTAGGACATTAGGCCAACCCACAGCGAACGGGCACCTTCGTCATGCCTGCACCCATCAAAAGGTCCCGCCCTGGATTATAGCACGGGCGGACCAGCAGAGCGGCTAGTCCCGCCAGACGAGGAGGAGCGGCAGAACGCGCATTCGGGCTGCGGCTAGGCCACCGTCTTGCCTCAGGATGCGGATGGCAGGAATAGCGGTGCGCCAACCGGGCCGAACTACCCATGTATGCTTCCTGTCACCGAGGCATATGAGGTACCCTCTAGTCAGGCGCAGTCACTCGGTCGGGCAGTCGCGGCCCTTGACGGCGCGGCCGAACATGGTATGATGTCGCGAGAGGATCGAGGAAACCGCTTAGTCAGGTGATCACATCGCCCGCATACGATGGCATATCTACCCGAACAGCCGTTTAGCTTCGTTGACCTATTCTGCGGGCCCGGAGGGCTGAGTGTCGGCTTCACCTGGGCTGGGTTCGTACCACTACTTGCCGTAGACAAGGTAAAGGACTGTACAGACACGTACGCTGCCAACCATCCCTCCACGATTGTCATGACTGAGGACTTCAGAGAACTGAGCGAGGACAAGATCAAGCGGTTGCTTCGTCAGCGGTGCGGAGCAACGTCGGTCGATGTCGTGGTAGGCGGCCCCCCGTGTGAAAGTTTCTCGACTGCCGGGCCTGCTATTCGTAAGGCTGGGGACGTCAGGGACACGCTCTTCGAACATATCATCCGAATAGCGAAGGCGCTCAGGGCCCGATACCTTCTCATCGAGAACATCCCTGGCCTAGTCTCAAAGGCGAGCAGGGCCGGGGTCAAAGGTGGGGTCTTCACGGGCCTCTTGCACCGTCTGATAGAGCATGGGTTTACACGTTATGACTACAGGGTACTGGACGCGGCAGACTATGGTGTGCCGCAGTTTCGCCGGCGGCTGTTTGTCCTGGCGACATCGGACAAGTGTCTCCCAGTAGTATTTCCCGAGCCTTCTCACGCCGCACCAAGCGAGGCTGCCCGGCGTGGCCTCTGGCAGTGGGTCACGGTTGACGACGCCATAGGTGACCTGCCGAGCCTTTGTAGCCGCCAGCGGGATAGCGAACGGGCTTCTGGTTACACCAAGGAGCCCGAAAACGACTTCCAGCGTCTCATGCATGGCCAATCGACTTCGGAGTTCCCTGTTCCACCCGCATACCTGGTGCCGCACGGGCTCATACCGAGTGAACTAACGTACCACTGGGCACCGAACCACCGTCCTGCAACGATTGAGCGGTTGAGGATGATCCGACAGGGTGAGGGCCTCCGTGATCTCTGGATGCGGCTCGATCCGAAGGAGCGCGAAGACCTCCAGAGATCTCGGGTCTTGCCGGCGAGGTGGTACATCCAGAGGTTTCGCCGCCTGGTCCCAGGTGAACCGTCCGTGACGGTCACGTCGCACTGTCTTGATGAGCTTGCTCACCCCAGCGACGACCGCCTAGTCACCGTGCGCGAGGCCGCAAGACTGCAGAGCTTCGCAGACTCGTACCAGTTTCCCGGAGGTAAGTGGATCAACCCCCATGGGTTTGAGCCGCAGGACAAGTACGAGCAGATTGGTGATGCTGTGCCCCCGCTGCTGGCCTGGAATCTAGCGCGCTGCCTCAGGGCGGGCCTGCAGGTTTTGGATCCCGAGCAAACGCACCCCCGGCGTCGGAACTCTGCAAAGCGAGCGTGATTGGTGGTCACCGTGCCAGCACAACGCGAGACACGCGGTGAGACTTTCGGCTCTAGGCTTCTTTGCTGGTTCCAGCACAATCGCCGCTCGTTCATCTGGCGCGAAAAGCCTGACGGCTGGCTTGTGCTTGTTAGCGAAATCCTGCTGAAAAAGACGCGAGCTTCCCGTGTGGATTCCTTTGTTCGGGGGTTCATGGAGAAATATCCCAACCCGAAGACATTGGCGCTCGCGGATCAGGACAAACTTGAGCATGACCTTGCCCCTCTCGGCCTTCAAAGACAACGAGCTGCACACATGCACGCTCTGGCCAGGACGTTGGTGGAGGAGTTCAACGGGGAAATACCCGATACCGAGGAGGAATTACGCACACTGCCAGGACTGGGGGAGTACAGCCGTAATGCCGTGCGGTGCTTCGCTTTCGGGGAAAGGCTCCCGATTGTGGATGCAAACGTAGTGCGCGTTTTGGCCAGGGTGTTCCGCCCACATTGCTCCCGCGCAGAACCGAGACGTAGTCCAGAGATGTGGGAAATCGCTTGGGCCCTGCTCCCAGAGAACGCTAGCAGTGCGGTGCACCATAACCTTGCATTGCTGGACCTAGGCGCACTCGTGTGTCTACCCCGCAAGCCCAGATGCCGCTGTTGTCCTCTGCTTGAGGTCTGCATGACGGGAGGCGATCTCATGCACCGCCCGACATGCTCTGGCGCAGAACCGACTAGGTCCAGTTGACGGGTATCCTGTGCCCGTGCGAGAGCCAGTCCGTGGCCGCCCTCCGGCAGTCATGGTCGAACGTATCTGGTTGATTTCGCAGATCGACTTCCTTGATCCGTGAATAGACACCCGGGGGCGCAGGGCGGTGGCGGTTGGCATTTCGGCCCACGTACACGTAGTGCCACGCGTTTTGCTGCTGGGTGGTTCCATTCACTGTCGCGATATAGCTGGGGTGCACCAGCATGCCAGAAGGGGACCTCCCCACCTCCATGGGATCGAGAGTAAACACCGCTGAGAAGTACCCAAGCTCCATCATGACGCTGCTACGAGGACCCCCTTGATCAGCACGATCTCCGACACTAGCTTTGATTTGCACGGCGCCAAAGACGTGAACGCGCTCCTGCGGGTCAACCGTAACAAGGTACGCGTCGTCTTCACGGGCCTCACCAATACCGTCGATTCCCAGGTTGACTGCTTGGCGACCAACCGAGTCGCGCCGAATTCTGGCTTTGAGTACTAGGTAGACTGGAGGATACGAGGACGAAAGGGTTGGATTGTAGATGTGTTCATAGGCCTTTTCAAGAGCAACTCCGCTCGACCGTACCCAACCTTGGCGCACCGAGTACAGCCCTTCTATCAGATCAAGTTCAGAGCCTCCATTCCGATATGAGTTAAGGTGAGATTGAGCTTCATCGAGGTAGTACACGTTCTGGAGTGCGGTCCAAATCGCATCCGGGCGGAACTGGCGGAGTTCGCTAGACTGCAGCGCTCGAACAAAACACTGGACGATGGCGGCAGTGCGACTACTTGGCGTCGTTGGATTAGAGGTCTGCCAACACTGTCTAAGACTGCTGGCGAGCTCGGCCTGTCTCCAACTGGGCACCGAGCCAGGCTGCTCCATAGCTGCTAGCTCCTCCGACTTACTGGAAAGGGGCACCGCCGGCAAACCAGTGTGTGCACGTAGCCTACTCCATCCCCGGCAAGTCAAGGATACTTACATTGACCACCCTTGTCCATGACCGCTGCAAAAGAAAACAGGAGCAGCCTACCGGGCTTCCTACTTCAAGCTGAGCGGGTCATTCCACGTCCGCGAGATGCCCCTCTTGCTGAAATTTGCACACCCGTTCGCACGGCCTTTTCCGCAAGCGCAACACTATCAGGTCATAGTGTGCTAATTGGGGGTTCGGCACCCCAGGCACGCCCGACAGGTCAAGGACCTTGGCGCTATTCGTTATCCAGCCTAGCTGGATCAGGCCGTTCGAAGAATCGGATACTTGGGCCTGAACTCGCTGGGGCCGCAACTCCCAGTGTCGTGGCCTGCAAGACGCCTGGCGGCGGTCGCCCCCTAATCTCCTCGTGGAGTCTCTTGCACGCCGCAGCGAAGTCCTCGAAATACCTCTCCACGACGAAGTAGAGACCCCCATCCTGGAACCGTCCCAGTCCACATCTCTCCGAGCTCTTGAGCATCGCTATTACGCAGTTCTTCTTCACAAAGTACTCGTGAGCCATTCCACAGCGGAACACGCCATACACATTCATCTCGGTGCCCAGAGCTGCATACTCTGGGCCTAGGGTATTGAAGAACGCGTCGAAGTTCTGCCGCGATGAGCCGGGCTCCAAGTTGTCTCTCTTGACAGCGCCCAAGTACTCCGTGTAGCAAAGCAGCCCCAGAGCGGCCAGGAAGTTGCCTCCGCCAAGGTTCAGTCTGGCTAGTGCGATTTCTCTCTCGATATCCGTGAACATAAATCCGTAGACGTACTCGACAAAAAACGCGTCGACGATATCCTTGCCGGCCACTTTTCCTTCTCCCGGATGGAGATGTCAAGCCTGCACTAGCTTGACTTCCCCGCACACTAACGCAATATGGTCATGGTGCCCCTAGCGGCTTCCGGCATCATCGGAACAGGTTGTTGGCGTGCCACTCCAGAGCCTGGCGGCTGGGCCGTTTCGCTGGATCACTGGGTAGCACGATAAGGGGCTTGCCGCCCAGCCGATAGTAGACCTCGCCGTTGTCGAAGTCTTCCCTCAGCCGCCGACTGACTTCGAACCGGTAGTCGGGCGTCACCGTCACGTAGCCCAGGTCAAACAGGCGGTGGATATCGGAGCGAACGGCTAGCCCGTTCTGGACATGATTGGAGGCAGGGGCCCGATAGGGCTGGATGTGCGCTGCGTCGAGCACAGGCAGCGCACGCTCTCCCGTGACGGCACAACGCCGGTCGTAGGCGTCTAGCACGCTCACCCGGAACGCGCCCTGGCCCTCCCGGGCGACCGCCGCCTGCTCGATCCGCAGCCTCTCGTCCGCCGATAGGGGCTGGAATTCGGGGGCCAGTTCCGCTGGCTGTCCGTTCTTCAGCAGATCCGCAAGTGCCAGCCCGTGCGCCGACGAGAGGTCGTAGCGCTTGAACGCGACAATGCTCCTGTGCCACCCGCGGCTATCACCCCAAGGTAGCCACTCGTGCTGCGGCAAGAAACGGACTTCCCTCAGGATCAGGCAGGTGACATCCCTAGTGCCGAGCAGCGTTTCGAGTGGGGACTCGTGACGGTACTCGGCAATCCGTGACACGAAGCTCTCAAAGGTGCGGTCACCGTTTCGCTCATGGAAGGCATCCCATGCCAAGCGGATAGGCAAGCGACTCCCGTGGGCGAAGAAGCCGTATCCGGCGATCGCATTGACTGGGTGCTTTAGCCGAAAGAAGAAAGGCTCTCCAGGCGAGAGCGATCTGAACTCCATCTGGGCCAGCGGGCGCCAAAAGTTCACCTCGTCCAAGCGCCCGCCTATCGCGACACTGCTGAGGTAGTCGAACCAGCGTTGGTCCGTTAGGGCGACGACCGCATTCACATTGGTCACGACCGCAATTGTACATCGGCAGACCCATGGCGCGCACTATTGCGCCATAGTGTTTCACCCGCCCACACCCCAACCCAGTGTTGGCCTAACCTCCCCCCGAATGCAGGTTCCGCTAGACACGCAGCCAGCGCAGTGCCTACAATTGCCTCCAGGACATGCTGAGTGTGGTCGGCTCGGGCCTCCCGTGACGTACCCACCCGCTCGATCCAGTCTGTGGACTGAAACATGGGCACAGCCATCCGCTCGCAGTTGTTTCGGGTCTTCGACACAGAAACCACTGGATTGGACCCAAGAACGGACGCCGTTGTTGAACTCGCTTGGGCAATCATGCGGGGCGATGGAACGATCCTCTCATCCAACACCACCCTGATCAATCCCGGTCGCCTCATTCCTGCGGATGCATCAAGAGTCCACGGGATCTTCGACAGAGACGTAGCTCAGGCACCGACGTTCGAGCAGGCAGTTGATAAGTACACGGACCTCTACGCGCCAACCCTCCCCGCCGTTTGCCACAACGCAAGCTTCGACTCTGTCCTGCTTCACTGATCGCCACGACTTGCCGAGGGCAATCCAAGGTTCCTGTGCACGCTACGGCTAGCCCAGAACCTCATGCCCGGATGCAAGTCCTACAAACTGGATTTCCTCCGCTCGTATCTTGGACTTGACACGCATGTCGAGAGGCCGGTTGCACACCGGGCTGCAAACGATGTGACCACTACGTCCCTTCTGCTCAAGCACTTGATCGACTGCTACCTGGGTGCGGGTTATCCAGACGAGATTGACGGGCTGTTCGAGGTCGCGACCCTCCAACGCATGCCGTTTGGGAAGCACCAGGGCAAGTTGCTGAGTGACGTACCGCCGGACTACATAGACTGGCTCTTGAGTCGCGACATCGATGATGACCTCAGGTCTGCTCTCAGCGCAGCCAGGAGCGGTAGTTCAAAGACGACCGTACGAGCATCAAAGCGTCGTTACTGGTGGTGGCCATTCTAGCAACGCCGTGAACGTGGCGATTAGGGTGAAGAAGTGGTTATTGCGACTTCCTGGATATCTGCTGCTTTGGGAGCATTCATTGAATCTCAGCCCGCTGCGCAAGAAGGAGAGCCGTCCTTCGAGTAGAGGCATCACGGTGGCCCACATTGACGCGACCCTCACCATCACCCCCGTCTATGACTCGGCAGATGGCCTTGGACGAAACTCAAGATTAAGCCTGTCCCTTAGGTAATCCTTGAGAACAAAGACCTCGATATTGTGGCGCTCGGTTGCGCTAATCAGCATGTACCGGGTGTAGTCTCCATCGCGTGTGATCCGCAACTGGCGACGGCGGTTCTGGATGTCCACTACCTCTGAACCGTCCCCCAGTCTACAGTCCCAGCAAACGATCGCGGCCAAATGGCGGAATGAATGACTGAACTCGTTGGCCAGCACATACTTGAACTCTACGAAGTGGATGGTGTCTCTTCCAAGATCCTGCACCGTTCTCTGCGTAACGAGTGCGTCGTAACCTCTTTTCGAATCGTAATCAACTATCCTAAACGGAAATACTTCTGGCCTTAGAGACGCGACAGTATTGAACAACGCTACGACACCCATTTCCTGCCTGGGCTCGAGCAACTCCAAGCCTTCCCACTGACAAACCGACTTGGCGACGGCCAGCCTTCGACGGCGGTCAAAGTCCTGGCGCTCTTGGTTTGCAGTCTGGTATTGCTCCTCTAGTTCAACGGCTTCTTCATAGTCCGTGTAATCAGCACTGCCGATTATGTCGTCCTCAAACAGTCTCAGGACAGTCGCGGCTATGGCTCTAAGGAGATCAGGAGGGGTATTCCCAATATCCCCGCGATTCGCTGTCAGTCGAAAGTCTTGACAATTAACAAAGGCGTGAAACTTCGTCTCCAGCCGCTTGCCGAGACCTAGCCACTCGTTGTATCGCTTGATTGGTATGAAGTCCTTGCAGATCCACAGGCCGTATCGATCCTCGACTTTGTACATCCCGTATTCGGGAGTTCTTCCCCGGACTCGAATCATTGGGTTATACTGACGTTTCGCAGCATCTCCTTCGATGTAGAAGACCACATCTAGCGATCTGGCTGGGTTGTCGATGATCGGCTGACCCTTGAGGATCCACCTCTTGACAAAGAGCTTGGGCCAGTCCCCCGGCGTCTCTTCCCTCAAGCGCTCTATGTTGTCGTTTTCTACAGGAAAGGCGTGCCCAAACTCGATTTCTTCGGGATCATCCTGACCAAGGCCCTGGAGGCACAGCACCTTTCCATCATGATTGTGAATGCCAACCTCCCTCTCGACGGAGCCAAACTTCGAAAACCAGAGAATGTAGTCTCGAAGCACGGCGTGCGCGAAGTCCCGCTTATTCTGGTTCATGTTGTAGCCATAGATGCGTATTCTCGTGCCGGTGCTCTCGTTAGACTTCTCCTCGATGTCGTACTCATATTCGGGTACCTCATCGGCCATGAGTTTCCTGAGGGGTTCGCCCATGATTGCGTAAACGCTACAGGCGGCACTATCGCTCCAAACCTCTATCTGGCGGGAGTTGAAGTATGTCTTAGTCCCATGCCCCTTGTACCCTATCCGATTTTCGGCCCCGTCTCCACGCATCGACCTGCCCAGATCGAAGAACGCCTGCAGCCTATTCTCGTCGAGGCCTACACCATCGTCGGTAAGCTCGAGCACAAGCTCCTCGTCAGGCCGACGCCTGTCTTCGTAGACCTTCACCGACACATTGTGGGCATCCCAGTCAAGCGAGTTGCTAATTGCCTCGCGAATGGCGTCCCTGGGATCGACGAAATCCCTTGTGATCTCTAGGAACTCCCGCGCCTCATCTACTTCAGGCCTTCTTCTTCGTCTCTCTTGAGCGGTCATCTGTGCCCTCCTAAGCCTCATTGAGCTTGGACCGTCCCCGCGTGGTGGGGCCAGCGTTGCTCATCCGCTTGGTCTGCGTGAGCGCTCTCGCCCCAGCTGCGTATGGACTGCGCCTGGAAATCCGTGCCCCGACATTCGCACTCATGAACTGGTGGCGGCTGTCATCTATCAAGCTAGCGTCGCGTATGGATACGCGGCCCCATGGCGACTCTATCCTACTCGCACGCGCGAGGGTTGGCAAGGGAAGAGGCTATCGCCACCACCATGAAGCCACAGTGGCGGCAAATGGCGGTGGCCGGTCCAATCCACTTGACTTCCCCGCACACTACGGCAATATGGTCGATGGCTTGAGACCGCGAGGAGGTATCGACCATGACCACCAGCATAGCGCCCTTTGAGGACATCGCCAACTGGGAGCGGGCCCTGTACGCCTTCCTGGCCG
>Ga0114930_10002953_pt1 | contig 15118 bp, 7 predicted proteins | sample AnhtaG_FD_87300 | JGI IMG/M metagenome (GOLD analysis project Ga0114930, IMG submission 87300) | Deep subsurface microbial communities from Anholt, Denmark to uncover new lineages of life (NeLLi) - Anholt_01485 metaG | ecosystem: Environmental > Aquatic > Marine > Oceanic > Sediment | place... | reverse complement strand
CTGCTCCGAAGAGCTCCGCCACGGTCTGCATCACGAAGCGAGAAAAGCGCCGTGGAAACATGCCCCCTGGTTCGGCTGCAGCGTCCGCGTCTCCTTCACCAGACACAGCATTCGCATCATAACCTCGGCTTCGCCGCCAGAGACGCAGCGCTGCCGACCGGGCCCCTTGACCCAATCCATGGGGCGCTGTATAAGTGACCGCCGAGCCACGACGTAGGCGAAGGCCTCCGAATTGGTTCAACACGGGCGGGCAGTTTTGCTTCTCTGGAGAAGGCTTGATCGGTGAAACTCAAGGTCCTTGCCTGCGGCGTCTTCGAACCGGAGCTTCGCGCCCTCGCGCCGCAATCACCCCACCAGGTAGATGTTGTGCTGCTCGACGCCGGCCTTCATGCACGCCCGGAGGAGCTGCGGCGCTCCGCTCAGGAGGCGATCGACTCCGCCGCGGGCGTTGACGCCGTCGTGTTCGTCTACGGCCTCTGCGGCCGGGGCACCGCCGGCCTCATCGCGCGCGACGTTCCCGTCGTCATCCCCCGGGTCCACGACTGCCTGACCCTCTTCCTCGGCTCTCGGGCCGAGTACCGGCGGCAGTTCGAGCGGCACCCGGGCACGTTCTACATCACGGCGGGCTGGTACGAGCACAAGATCGCGCCGCGCGTCCGCGCGCCATCGGCGGGTGGTAGCCTGTCGCGTACGGGGTCGCAGGCCGGTACCCTACGTCGCTCGGCCGACGATCCGCGCTACCGCAGGTGGGCCGAGAAGCACGGTGCCGACAACGCGCGCGCCATCGTGCAGTTCTATGATAGCTGGAAGCGCAACTACACCCGCGCCGCCTTCATTGACACGGGCCTGGGGCGCCGAAAACTGTACGAAGCCTATGCGCGGGATATGGCGGAGGAGTTCGGCTGGCAATACGAGGCGCTCGAAGGACACACAGAGCTGCTCGTGGCCTTGCTGGCCGGCGAGTGGGACCGTCCCGACATCCTCGTTCTGCAGCCAGGCGACCGCTCCGTGTCCACGGGCGACAACCAGGTCCTCGACAGCATCCAGCCGGGAGATCGGCCCACGCGCGCCGAGGCCGATGCATTGGTGATCATCTCTGCGAGCGGCTCCGGCCGCGCTGCTCCCGGGACGCTCGGGCTCGGCATCGACGCCGGAGGCACTTTCACGGACTGTGTCCTTCTCGACCTCGGCAGCGGGGATGTGCTCGCCAAAGCCAAGGCGCCGACGACGCACCACGACCTATTGATCGGCATTGATGACGCCCTGTCGCGGCTGCAGCTCGACGCGCCCGAACGCCTGAGCATGGTCGCCCTCTCGACAACTCTGGCCACCAACGCCATTGCCGAGGACAAGGGCGGGCTCCCCGGGGCCATACTCATGACGCCCGACGGCCGGCCCGATCCGCGTATCGCGTGGCAGCCGCATCGCGTCCTCCGGGCTCGGATGGATATTGGCGGCCGCGAACAGGTACCGCTCGACCGCGATGAATGCGTGGCTGCCGTTGACGATCTCCTGGCTGCAGGGGTCGAGGCCTTTGCCGTCTCGGGCTATGCCAGTGTGCGGAATCCGGAGCACGAGCTCGCCGTCCGCCAGCTCATCGCCTCACGCTGCGAGCTGCCCGTGATCTGCGGCCACGAGCTGTCCACTCGGTACAACTACATCAATCGCATCAATACGGCTATCCTCAACGCCCGGCTCCTGCCGCTCATTCGCTCTCTACTCGAGGCCGCGCGGGGAGTTCTCGAGCGCCACGGCGTCACCGCGCCGTTGATGGTCGTGAAGGGTGACGGCTCCCTCATCACCGAGGCAGTCGCGCGTGAGCGCCCGGTCGAGACTATCTTGTCCGGCCCGGCGGCAAGCGTGGCGGGGGCGCGCTATCTCACGCACGAGCCCAATGCCCTGGTGATGGACGTCGGCGGCACGACCACCGATACTGCGGTAGTCGAGGACGATCTTGTGCGGATCAGCGACAAGGGCGCCAACGTGGGCGGCTGGCAAACGAGCGTCGCCGCGGCGGAGATCCAGACCGCCGGCCTCGGCGGGGATAGCCACGTACAGTTCACTCCTGATCGGCAGCTCCTAATCGGGCCCCGCCGTGTGATCCCCCTGTGCTTTCTCGCGGATGCCGATCCTCAGGTCGAAGGGCAGCTCATGCGCCTCAGGTCGGAGGATTTCGTGGATCGGGGCTCCGCGGCGCCGCTGGACTTTTTCCGACTCGGCCGTCCGGCAGATAACGCGGACCTCAGCGACCTCGACAATCGTCTCCTGAAGGCGCTGGAGGACGGAGCGCTATCGCGCGCAGTCCTGGCGAGTCGTCTTGAGCGCCCCTCTCCGACGCTGGTTCGCACCGAGCGCCTCGAACGGCTCGGCTACGTCCAGCGCTCGGCCCTCACGCCGACGGATGTCCTGCACACTACGGGGGAGTTCACCGCGTGGAACGTGCGCGCGGCGGGCCACGCGCTCGACGTCTTCGCCGGCCTGTATGGAGAGCCTCCGGAGCGGATCGCGAAGCTGATCACGTCCGAGCTGATCCGCCGGCTGTGCGTGGAGGCCCTGCGGCGCGAACTCGGGGACGGCGTGGTCTCCGAATCGGATGGTCGGCTCGCCCCACGAATGATCGACGCGGGCCTCGCCGGACGGCGACTCGGGGCCCTGTCGCTCCGGCTGGAGTACACCAGGCCGATCATCGCCATCGGGGCGCCGGTCCAGCCCTTCTTCCCGGAGGTCGGACGGCGGCTGAACGCGCACGTCATCATCCCGCGCCATGCGGAGGTCGCCAACGCTATCGGGGCGGTGGCCAGCGAGGTGGTGGTCCGCGAGCAGGCAGTGATCCGACCGGACGAGGTGGCTAACTACGTGTTTCACTGGCGCGAGGGCCGGCGGGAGTTCGTACACCTGGACGCGGCGATCGCGACAGCTCGTGAGACTCTGGCCGATTTGGCCACTCGTCGCGCCCTCGACGCAGGCGCCGCGGATCCCCGCACACGAGTGGACGTTGACGAACGCCGCGGTTACCTGGCCGACGGAGAATTGCAGCTCATCGAGGTGCGCCTCGAGGCCAGGGCCACCGGCCGGCCGGCGATGCTGATCCCGGCTCCTCGGTGAGCCACGGCGCAGGCCGGGCTCGCCGGCGGCGCAAGACTTGGGGGATAACCCGCGCCTACCTATTCACCGGTTCCGGCCTGGGGCTGCGCCCGGGCAAGGCCCGTGAGACCCAAGGGAGACTGCAATGCACGTTGCGCTGACGATAGCCGGCTCAGACTCCAGCGGCGGAGCAGGCATACAGGCCGATCTGAAGACATTCATGGCTCTGCGCGTGTACGGCATGTCCGTGATCACCGCTGTCACCGCCCAGAACACGGTCGGCGTGCAGGCCATCCACGAGCTGCCGGCCGACTTCGTTGCCGAGCAGCTCGACTCGGTGATGGACGACATCGGGTGCGACGCCTGCAAGACGGGCATGCTGGCGACGGAGGAGACCATCGCGGCAGTGGCCGCCGGGATTAAGCGGCACGGCATTGAGCGGCTCGTCGTGGATCCGGTCATGGTGGCTCAAAGTGGCGCTCTGCTGATCCGCCCCGACGCACAGGCCGCTCTCGTGGAGCAGCTCGTCCCCCTGGCCCTCGTTGTCACGCCGAATGTCGCGGAGGCCGAGGCGCTGGCACAAATGCCCATCGACGCCGCGGCGGACGTGACGAAAGCGGCGCGCATCATCGCTGATCTGGGCCCCGAGTACGTCGTTGTCAAGGGCGGGCATCGAGCGGGCGCGGCCATCGACGTGGTATTTGATGGCGAGGACTTCATCGAGCTGGAAGCAGCTCGGATCGAGACCAGAAACACGCACGGCACCGGGTGTACCTTCTCCGCCGCGATCGCCGCCGAGCTGGCGCGAGGCGAGGGCGTCCTGGACGCCATTGGGCTCAGTAAGCAGCACGTCACGGCGGCGATTCGGGCCTCTCTGGATCTCGGCGCGGGCAGCGGGCCAACGAATCATCTGGCAATAGCGGAGCTGCTTTGAGCTCGCGTCCGGTCGGCCGGGCAGACGGCGTGCTGGCGGACGCCGTTGGTCTTTGGAGTGCCTGACAGATCGGTCGGTGGAACCGATCAAGCTCCGGCACAGCGCACCGGGCTTCGCACGCGGTCAGGCGGTCGCGGCAAAGGCATCGGCTCGCGAGAGCTCAGCGGCCTTGCGCAGGCGGGAGATGACGCGGTCTTTGCCGACGAGCTCCAGGAGGTGGAACAGACTTGGGCCGAAGGTCATGCCCGTGACAGCGGCGCGGGCGGGATGGATGGCCTTCGCGGCACTGATGCCCAACTCGGCAGCGACGCCGCGGGTGGCCTGCTCGATGGCATCAACGGAGAAGTCCGGCAGCGGTTCGAGGGCATCCGCGAGGCGCTCAAGCACATCGGGTACGCCCTCTTTGCGCAGCCACTTCGACTTGGCCTTTTCGTCGTAGGACACTTCGTCCGCGAAGAAGTAGGCTCCCAGATCAACGATATCGTTCAAGGTCCTGAGCCGCTCGGCCATGAGCTCGGCGACGCGCTCCGCATAGCTCCGCTGCTCCTCGGTCACCGTCTCCGGCAGCAGGTCCGCGCCCTGCAGCACCGGGATGAGCCGCTCGGCCAGCTCAGCCGGCGGCAACTGGCGGATGCACTGCCCGTTCATCCACTTCAGCTTATCGGTGTCGAATATGCCGCCGGACCTGCCCACCCGGTCGAGGTCAAAGCGCTCCGTGAGCTCCTCGGCGGACATGATCTCCTGCTCGTCGCCCGTTGACCAGCCGAGCAGCGCCAGGAAGTTCAGCATGGCCTGGGGCAGGTATCCCTGCTGTCTGAACTCCATGAGGTCCGTGGCGCCGTGGCGTTTGCTGTACTTGGTGCGATCCGATGCCAGCACGTGGGGAACGTGGGCGTAGATGGGCGGCTCGTAGCCCAACGCCTCCAGGAGCTGCACCTGGCGCGGGGTGTTGGAGAGGTGCTGCTCGGCGCGGATGACGTGGGTCACCTTCATCAGGGCGTCATCCACCACGCAAGCGAAGTTGTACGTCGGCCAGCCGCTGGTCTTGCGGATGACGAAGTCGTCGAGAGTGGGGTTCTGGAATTGCATGCGACCAAAGACGAGGTCGTCGAACTCGGTCAGGCCGTCCTCGGGCATGCGGAACCGCAGGCACACCGGTCGGCCCTGCTGCGCCAGCTCCTCCGCCTCGCGCTCTGAGAGGCGCCGGCATCGGCGGTCGTACATGGGCGGCGCGCCCGTGGCCACCATCTGCTTGCGCCGCTCGGCGAGCTCCTCCGGCGTGCAGAAGCAGTGGTATGCCTTGCCGTCTGCCAGCAGCTTCTCGAAATGCTCGTCATACAGCTCCAGACGCTGCGATTGAATATACGGAGCGTACGGGCCGCCGACGTCCGGGCCCTCGTCCCAGACGAGCCCGATCCACCGGAAGCCGTCGAGAATGGCCCTGAGCGACTCTTCGGTAGAGCGTGCCTCGTCGGTGTCCTCGATGCGCAGAATGAACGTGCCGCCGCGCTTACGGGCAAACAGCCAGTTGAAGAGGGCCGTGCGCACCAGCCCGACGTGGAGCCCGCCGGTGGGTGACGGTGCAAATCGGACGCGGGGCCGATCAGACACTTCGCGCACCATGACGGGCTCTTATTTCTTTTCCTGTGTGGGCTGCGAGGCGGACATGTAGCGCTTCTTCGCCTTGATGCGCCCCATCTCGACGGCGTTCTCGTCAAAGCACCACTGCGTCGTCTCTTCACCCCGAGGGCGGAAGCAGTGGTACCCGGTGAGCGTGGAGGCCACGAGACGTTTGGTAGTGCGCCTGACGACGTTGGCTTCCGCCACGAGCGTCTCGAAGCTCGCACCACTCTCGTGAGCTTGGACGATGCTGCACAGGATCTCAAGCATGCTCTGCTCGTCCTTCTGCGCCTCGTCGCGCAGCGCGAGCAGCTCCTTGACACGCGCCTCGTCTACGTATGCTGCTGAGTCCGCTTCTCCGTCGTAGATCAACTCCAGACGAATCGGAGCCGACGTGGGGGCGAGTCGAATGATCGCACCGGGCGCCGGGACGTACCGCGCGTACCAATCAACGAGGCCGTGGAGCAGCCCGGCCTCGTTATCGATCCAAACGACGTGCTCCTCTTCCCCGGCGTACTGGAGAATCATTCGCACCAAGCGCGGCTCTTCGGGGAAGAGCTCTCGGTCCATCTGTCGCACCTTCAGCGTTCCCGCCTGGAGGTGGTGGTAGGCGATGGTATGGCGTACTTCCTCGGGGGGCTTGTATCCCCGCTTGATGCGCACCTCATCCTCCTCGCCAACGTCCTCTTTCTCCGGGTCGTGCACACGATCGGCGAGCTCGGGCCCGATCCCGCCGTCGGTGAGGATCACATCCATGGGAAGGCTGTCGTCACCAAGCTTGCCGACGAACGCCGGACGCAATGCCGGTGGGATGTCGCCCACGCCTTCTGGGATGGCGGCGGCCGCGGCGTAGGCGCCGGGCCCCACGCACAGGATATCAGAGCGATCCGTCAGTCTGCTTGCCAGCGTGTGGACGGCAACGGGGAAGCTCTCATCGCCCGGATAGACCTCGAACACCTCCGTCACGAGGCGATCCAATGCACCGGCTCCGTGGGCCGCAATGGCGGCGACGGCCTCCTCGATATCGCTATCCGATACGCTGAAGTCCACGCCCTTCGGAGGCGGAGTGGCCAGGATGGCGTGCAGGTCTGCGTCTGCTTCGCCCTCATGCGCTTCTGCGTCCGTTTCGGCCGAGAGCCGCACTAGCCTCTCGTTCAGCTCAGCCTGGCACGACGGTGAGCACCAGCTCGGGCCCGACAGCAGCACGAATCGGTCATCGCGCAGCATGCGATGGAAGAGCACGTCCGGGCTGGACGTCGCATGCTGCTGCCAGACGAGAAAGGCGAGAGCCTTGTTGGAGAGCGATCCACCGACTATGTCCAATATGCGTTCGGCCGTGTCTGCCGGGCTGTTGCCTTTGATTCGCTTGCGGCCGATCGCCCCTTGTGCAGCCGCAAGTTCATCAGATTCCGTCAGGCTGTTGTAGAACAAGATCCGCTCTTCGTCGCGGTCCTCGACATTGAGCAGCCATTCTCGCAGTGCGTACAGGTCGTCGTCCAGGGCCACGTACTGCGCCCGCGTGGTCAACAGGTCGTTAACGATGTCCTCGAAAAACTCCACCAGGCGTTTCCGGCTCGCCGCGATCTGCTCGGCGATGATCTGCGAGCTGATCGGCTTGCCGTATGCCTCCAGCAGCGCCGTGATAGCGCCGCTAAAGGGGCGAGTAGCTAGCTCCTGGCGCGCCGTCATATCCCAACGACGCTCCACGTGCGTGAACCGGCGATCGCTCTGGAGCGTTTCGCGCACCAGGCGGGGCGAGACCGGTTCCGCGACGCCCAGATTGGCGGCGATGTCGGTCGCCTTGGCTGATTCGGGGGTCGAGAGAAGCCACTCATGTATGAGGCCGGCGAGATACTTCCGCACTCCGTCGGCTTCTTCGCCACGAACGCGCTTTGTGCTCAACGGCGTACCTCCCGCTCCCAATGGTCTATGTCTACGGGGCCCCGTGGCCCCGACGCTGCCTCGATACCAGGCTACAGAGCTCTCCCGCGCAAGTCGTGGACTTCTGCCTCTGCGATGACCGCGGTGACGAACTCGCCCGGCTCCCCCCTATATCCCGCGACGAGGACCTCAGCATCCACCTCCGGTGCATCGCGGTAGCTGCGCCCGACGGCCTCTGTGTCGCTGACAGCCTCGATGAGTACCTGCATGCGCTGCCCCACGAGAGCCTCGTTGCAGGCTTTCGACACATCCGCCTGGTGCGCCAGCAGGTGTATCAGGCGTTCCTCGGCAAGCTCCCGCGGCACTTGGTCGGCCATCGTGGCAGCGGGGGTGTCTTCCTCGGGCGAGAACACAAATCCTGCCACCCGGTCAATTCGGGCCGCGGTAACGAAGTCCAGCAATTCCTCAGAATCGTGGTTTGTCTCGCCCGGGAAGCCCACCAGAAAGGTGGTGCGAATGGCCGCCCCAGGGCAGCGCTCTCTGACGCGTTCGATGAGCCGCAGATTCTCCCCGACCGTCTCCTGCCTGCCCATGGCCCGCAAAATGCGCGGCGCAGCGTGCTGCATGGGTATGTCGAAGTAGTTGACGACGTGCGGCGAGCGCACGACGGCGTCTATCGTTTCGTCCGTCAGATGCGCCGGGTGGCCGTACAGGAGCCGGACCCAGCCATTGAAGTCGCACTCGCTCAGGCGCTCGAGCAGCGCCGGCAGCATGCATCGGCCGTACAGGTCCCGGCCGTAGCTGGTGGTGTCCTGGCCGATCAGCACTACCTCTTTGACGGCGCCATCGGCGGCCAGGCTCCGAAACTCCGTGACCACGGACTCGACCTCTCGGCTGCGCATTCGCCCGCGGGCGGCCGGAATGGCGCAAAAGGTGCACTCGTGGTCGCAGCCTTCGCCGATCTTGATGTACGTCAGCCACGGGGGGCCCGTCCGGACCCGGGGTGTGTCGTGCGAGTAGAGGAACTCGGGCTCGCCAACGATCGTCGGGCGCTCCCCCGCCGCAATGGCCTTCAAAGCTGCCGGGAGCTCCACGATGGCGCCCGTGCCGATGAAGGCATCCACCTCGGGCAGCTCGGCCGGCAGCTCGGCGTAGTATCGCTGTGTGAGGCAGCCGCAGCAAACGAGGGCGCGGCAGCGCCCCTCCCGTTTCAGCTCGGAAAGCTCCAGCAGCGCCTCAATGGCCTCCTCTTTGGCCTCGCGGATGAAGCCGCACGTGTTTACGACTATCGCGTCAGCGTCTCGGACGTCCTCGACGAAGCGGTGCCCGGCCTGCCGCAGGAGGCCGATCATGACCTCAGAATCGACGAGGTTCCGGGCACAGCCCAGCGACACCACGGCCACCGAGAGGCCCTCGTCGGAGGCCGTCGCGTCACGGGCGTTTCCCATCGCGCTCTGCGGCTTCCTTGTGGAAGATGAGGCAGTAGTGATGGTGGTAGTTGGGCACGAATACGCTCGGGTAGCCCCAGATGCCGAGCTTCTTGCTATCTTGACACCAGATCTTCTCGCCATAGAACGTGAATGTCTCGGATATGCGCCGGCCCAGGTCCCACGCCAGAGGCTTCACACAGCCATCGGGCGCCCGCACGTTCTGTGCGATCACCACGAGGTACCGCCCCGGCCGAAGGAGGGCGTGGCACTGGTCGAAGACCGCTCCCACCTTCTCGATAAACAACTCGTAGCTGCCGGTGTTACCCAGATCTTCGGGCAGATGAGAATAGCGTGTGTCGAGCCCCTTTGCCGCACGCTGCTTGTGGGTGGAGAGAACGCCCCCACGGCTCGTCTGCAGCATGTTCCAATACGGCGGCGACGTGATGATGAAGTCAAACCACGGCGCCCCGTCTTCGCCGGGCACACCACACTGGCAGAGCTGCTCCCGGAGCCGTTCGCTGCTGAGCTGCGTCGAGTCCCCGCAGATAACGTCCTGGCGCGTTGGCTCCGACGGCGATGGCCCGAACGGGAGAGGCGTCTGCGCCGCCGCTGCGTCCGCGCCAAGCCGCCGTCGAGCCGTATCGGCGTATCGTGGCACCAGCTCAACCCCAACGGCGTTGCGACCAAGCTCCCGGCAGCTCACCAGCGCCGCCCCGGTGCCCGCGAATGGATCCAGGACCCACTCCCCGGGCTTTGTGAAGAACGATACGAAGTCCCCCACCATCTCCTCGGGAAAGCGTGCTGGGTGCAGCTCCGTGGAACGATTCCGGTGGTATCGCCGCGAATCACAGACGAACCACGACTTGGTGAAACGTATCCATTCCTTCCCCGTCAGCTCATTGAGCTGATTGCGGGGATGGATGCATCGGCGCTCCGTCGCCATGTGCTTCTCTCATGGGCCCTGCTGACGCCAGCGACTCCGCCAATTCCGGCCGCTCACCCTTCCCCAGCAACAGGTGGAGCTGGGCCAGCGGCATGAGCACCTGCCGCGGCTTGGAGCCCTCATACGGGCCCACGATGCCGCGCTTCTCCATCACGTCGATAAGCCGGCCCGCGCGCGCATAGCCCACCTTGAAGCGTCGCTGGATCATAGATACTGACGCCTCGTCATGAGACGCCACGAATTCGGCCGCCGGCAGGAACAGCGGGTCGTCCCCGGCCTCGTCCTCGTCAGCCGCGCCGACCCCCTCTACGGGCACCTCCGGCACGATGCTGAATTGCGGCTCGGCCTGCGCCCGGAGGAAATCTACGAGCCGCTCGATCTCTTCCGCGCTGGTGAATGCCCCCTGCACCCGGACAGCCTTCGAGGCATATACGGGAGCAAAGAGCATATCGCCTCTGCCGATGAGCCGCTCCGCGCCGTTGGCGTCCAAAATCGTGCGGGAGTCCACTTGCTGGGCGACGGCGAAGGCAATCCGGGACGGGATGTTGGCTTTGATGGTGCCGGTTATGATGTTCACCGATGGTCGCTGCGTCGCCACGACCAGATGGATGCCGGTGGCCCGGGCGAGCTGGGCGATGCGGCAGATGCTGAACTCGAACTCGGCCGCGGCCTGCATCATCAGGTCGGCCAGCTCGTCAACGATGATGACCACGTATGGCAGCCGGTTCTCGACGGAGACGTTCGCATTATACCCCCCAATGTCCCGCACGGCGGTGAGGGCAAACACGTCGTAGCGGCGCTGCATCTCGGTGATGACCTTGCGGAGTACATCCGCGGACTCCTCCGCCGTGTGCACGATGGGAGCCATGAGGTGTGGGATGCCGTCGTAGCAGGTCATCTCCACGCGTTTTGGGTCGATGAGGATGAGCTGCACCTCTTGCGGCGTTGCCTTGCAAAGAATGCTGGTGATAATGCCATTCAAGCAGACACTCTTGCCGGAGTTCGTCGCCCCGCTGATGAGTAGGTGTGGCATCATGCTCATGTCGGCGACGACCGGCTGGCCGGCGATGTCCTTGCCGAGGGCGACGGCCAGTTTGGAGCCGGCGTTCTGGTACGCCTCGGTCTCCAAGATGCTGCGGAGCGAGACGATGGCCACCCGCTTGTTGGGCACCTCGATGCCGATGACGGACTTGCCAGGCACCGGCGCCTCCACGCGAACGTCAATGGCGGCCAGAGCCAGAGCCAGATCGTCCGCCAAATTGGCTATCCGGCTCACCCTGATGCCCCTGGCCGGCTCCACCTCGTACCGCGTCACCGCCGGGCCGCGCTCGTGGTGCACCACTTTGGCCGATATGCCGAAACTGGCGAGGGTGTCCTCCACCAGCATGATGTTGTCGGTTGTCTCGGCTGCGTCCTCGCCGTCCCCCTCGTCCGCCGGAGCGTCGAGCAGATCCAGCGGCGGGAGCTGAAACTGGATGGCCTCCAGAGTCGGGGACGGTGCATCAGTTGGGCGCACGTGGGCATCCACGCCCACGTCCGCGTCAGCGAGCAGTTCGAGCTGCCGCGGTGGCTCTGGCGGATTCTCTTGCGTGGGTTGCACGCGGAGGGCGTGCCGCTCCAGCTCACTGATCGCCGACTCCGCGGTCGCGGCCTTGCGCTGTCTCGCCTGCTTCTGCTGCTCTCGTCGAAGGCGCTGGGCGCGTTGTTCGCGCGACGGCCTGACCCGCTCCCAGAGCTGCACGAAGCCGTCGGCCAGCGTCGAGGCGACATCGTTGAGCCGCACGTCGCTAAGCTGCAGTATCGCCGTCGCGGCCATGCCGGCAAGTACTATATAGCTGCCGGCCTCGCCGAATATCCGCCGCAGCAGCCAACCGACACTCGCGCCAAGCACCCCGCCGCGCTCCACCAAGAGCGCCATGTCCCACTCGTAGCCTATGGGCACGAGCAAGTCCAGGAAGGTCAGAATGGCGACGAAGAGTAGGGCGCCACCGATGATGATGTCCCGCGTGCGCCACTCGGGGGCATTCAGCGCCAACCGACAGCCCAGCGCCAGTATTGCCAGGGGCACGGCATAGGCGCCCAGGCCCGTCACAACGCGGAGTAGCCACGAGATGGCTTCTGGGATGGGCCCGCGGGCATGCCACACGAGGCTGGCGAGGATGAGTACGCTGGCCGTTATGAGGGCAACGCCAGCTATCTCCCGCTGCGGTCGTTCCCGACCGCCGGAGTGCTCGCGGGGGGCACGCGTTGACTTCTGCGGCGGCCCCGCCTTCCGCTCCATGGCCATCACCCTGTGCTGTATCTTGTGGCGCGAAGCGTGCTGCAGTCGATAGTGCTTGGGCAGACATGCGGCGAACGCATCCGTACGTAGCGCGTCTGCGAGAGCTATGACGGCGTAGGCGCGGTCCCGTTGGCCCGGCTCAAGCGCAAGAACATAGTCCGGCTACCCGGGCCCTGAAACGGCGGCTCCACGGAGCCGCAGCACGGAGAGTCCGAATTCACAGTGAGTATATCACAAAGCATAGCACCGGTCAACGCACCCAAAAACAGCGCCAAAGCGCCGGGTGGCTCATTTCCTGCCGGCCTTGGCTCTGAGGACGTCATTGGCTCGAAGACGTATCGGCCGATCGAACCGCACTGTTGTATGCCCATCCTGTCCGCGCTCAACTGTAATCCGGATGGGGCGTCCGTTGACGGAGACGGCCACCTCGCTCTGGGCGAGAGCCGGGGTGAGCACGATGTTCATCTCCCGCAACCGCAGGGTCCCCCATCGCAGCATGATCGCGTTTTCCTGTCCGTCAGGGGCTCGCTGCTGGGAGAGCGTCCCCCATCCCTCAGCGGCGGCGAACGCAGCCCGGAAGTCTTCGGGCGTAATCCGAGGGGCAAAGCCAATGCGCCCTGCCGGCCCGTCATACTCAAAGCCCTCGAGCGCCGTGAGACATCCCCAACTTGCCAAGGCTCGCGCGTAGTGGTCGCCGCATTCGACCTCGTTGAACGGATTGCGCTTCGCCCCATCGTAGCGCTCGTGGATGCCGCGGATGATGGCCAGGCCCTCGAGCAGGAAGCCCTCGTACAGAAGATGCCCGGCCACCTGATACTCGATCCCGGTCCACACCTCGTTCTTGTACCGGACGCCCTCTCGCAAGTGCTCCGAATTCGGCCACGTGCAGGTGAACAGACCCGCTTCGCCGGGCGCACCGAACGACCGCCCCGGTGGGTGCACTGCATTGTGCGGCCCCACATCGGGCGCCCAGTTGTACTTGAAGACGGCCCGAATAGCCTGGCGAACCGCCTCCCTCGGATAGATGTATCCCAGGCCAAGTTGATGCGCCCAGCCCTGGCCGAAGAGCTGGTCCGAGAGGCAGCCTTCGCCATATTGGTGCTTGGGATGCTCGGCGAGGTCCACGTCCTGGATGAAATACTCGCCGTTGAACAGCCGCTCCATGGTCAACCGCGAGCCGCTTTCGAACACCTTTCGACATCGGGTCGCGAACTCGGCGTCGCCCACGAGCCTGGCCATCTCCTCCGCCGCCCGCAGGGCGGCGAGATACAGCGATCCAACGAAGGTATTGGCCCCCTGGAAGTTGATGTCGTAGGTGTTGTGCTGGGAGTTCTCGATGAGCCCGTCGTCGTTGCCGTCCCGGCTGAGGCTGTACGCCATCGCCTTTTTGATGGACGGCCAGTTCCGCTTCAGGAAGCTATCATCGGCCGACATCGAATGCTCGCGATACGCTTTCAGGATGGTCCCGCACTGGCCATCAGCGGCATACGCGCGGTTGCTGCGAAAGCCTACGAGGCCGGACTCAGCATCGAAGCCCTCGCCGAAATCCTGCATTTCGCGTACGGTCCGCTCTAGCTCGGGAAAGAGCCGCGCCATTGCGTGCTCGTAGTTCCACACGTGAGTGCAGGTTCCGGCGCAGCACCCGACGCCCTCCCAGGCCCAAAAGCGCCCGTTTTTTCGCCATTGGACCGTGGAGGTGGCGAGGGTGGACACGGGCATGTGGATTCGGTCCAGCAGCCAGTGAGGGAGGGTGGAGTCGTAGTAGGTCTCGTGCCAGAGGAACGTATCGCGCGCCAGACGCTCCAGGTGCGCCGATACGTAGTCCGCGACGGCCAGAGCATCGGCGAAGCGGTTGGCGTAGTTCCGGCCCTCCGGGTGGTTGGGGAAGCACCATGTCACGAGGAAGCTGAGCGTCGCTTCCTCGTCTGGGCGCAGTGTCAGCGTGCGGCCGACGGCGCCGCGGAGGCGGTCAGCAGCATCAGCGCGGACGAAGCCCCCCGCGCCCGGCTCAGAAGCCACAGTCAACGAGGCATCGGTCGCAAAGGGCGCTTGCGGCGCGTCCGGCAGGGCAGGGGAGGCCAGGAGGCCTTCGCGCGGCCCGATCAGTGCGAGCCCCATTGTGCCGAAGTCCCCCTGGGTCTCAGGCGAGCCGCCGCCCCGTCGGGGCTCGTCAGCGAACTCGATCTGATCGATGTTGATGTGCCCCCAGCCGCCGCTGTGCGCGTCTACGATCTCGACTCGAGCCCTCTTTCCGATGAGGTCGCGAACGCCCCATGACATCCACAGCAGCCGCTCCTGGCGCCTGCCGGTGGCGGTCCGAACCGGTCCACCATCGACGAGCAGGTTGATGCAGGTCTGTCCGGCGTGGCTTCCGCCGCCGATGAGGAAGTTAATGAAGCGGCGGTCGATGGTGAACTCGGGCGAGGTGAGCTTCCCGTGAGGGGCGTCGCCGCCGAGGAAGCTATTGACGAGGCCTTGGTCCTGGAAGCCGCTCACCGGCTGCTGCCCCGGAAGCGTCCCGGTGGCAGGCTTCTGTCCGAAGGCTTCGCCCTCGACGCTCCAATCGCCGTAGTCGGGTCCCTCGAAGTCGGCGAAGACTTGCGGTGGGCGGACCGGTCCGGCCTCCTCGGGCTTGGGCGGCGCGGCGGAGCACTCCAGGAACGTCAAACCCGGCCGGCGGACGATGCGGTTGCGGCGGATGCCGCCGAGCATTTCTCCGCTGTGGAGCAGCACGGCGTTCTGCAGCCAGCCGAAGAGGGTTGCCTCGACAGACGATGGGCTGGAATTGCGGACGGTGAAGCGGAGTATGGTCGCCGGGAGTGCGGAGTCAGCGGCGTTGAGCGGGATGAATGGGGAGAAGGCCTGCAGCGTGATGGCGAGTGGGAAGCCCTCGTCGCGGTAGTGGACAGTGCCGATCGGGTACTCGGCGACGAGAGTAGCGCTCG
>Ga0114930_10002952_pt1 | contig 15121 bp, 15 predicted proteins | sample AnhtaG_FD_87300 | JGI IMG/M metagenome (GOLD analysis project Ga0114930, IMG submission 87300) | Deep subsurface microbial communities from Anholt, Denmark to uncover new lineages of life (NeLLi) - Anholt_01485 metaG | ecosystem: Environmental > Aquatic > Marine > Oceanic > Sediment | place... | reverse complement strand
TCTCCGAGATCATGCGCGCGACGATACGAGCCGACAAATCGAGAGCTTTAGGGTCGATGTCCACCAGGCCGACGACACTGCCAGCAAGGGTGGGACGGCGAATGAGGTCGGACACGACGCGGTAGGCAAAGGCCGAACCAGCGCCGATGATGGTCATCTTAATCGCTGCCATTGTGTCTCCTTCATATGCTTGACTCTGCTGAAAAATGGCTACTTGAGCCGCCGGTAGTCCCCCGCTTGGGTGTTGCTGGCGCACTGACCACTGTCTATGCTGCCCTGCTCTAGCCGGATCGCCAGATCCCACCACGGCATCCTAGTCAAACCCCACCCAGCGGACAAAGGCCTCAAGCCCATCACGCGGCGACCTGTAAGCGTTAGCAGGGGAGCCTGGGTCTGGATAGCCCATCGCCACGACTGCGCGGATCCGCTCCTCGTCAGGTATCTCGAGAATCTGGTGGATGAGATCAGAATAGGAGAGCGGATAGCCGAGCCAGCAAGTCCCTAACCCCAGGTCGTGCGCGGCTATGAGCATCGTGGTGACGAACAGCGGGACCTGGCCACCGTGTTTTCCAAGATGGGAGACAATCACGACTACTGGTGCGCCGTAGAAGCCATAACTGCCAAGTACCACGAATTCCCACAGGGATATGCCCATAGCCTCAGCCACCTCGGTGAAGCCAGCCAAGAGTGCTTTCGATCTTCTGCGTACGTCTGGGGGTGCACCTTGTAGGCTGGGAATGCAGGCTTCCCGCTCCCGTGCCCGCTCAACGAGCTTTGCCGCCAGCTCCTTGCGCTTTTCGCCGGTCGCTACCGTGACGCGCCACCGCTGCGTGTTTACGCCGCTTGGCGCCCACCGGCTCGCCTCTAGCATCTGAACGATGATATCCTCTGGCACCGGTCTGGGTAGGAAGGCTCGGATGCTCTTCCTGCCCTTTATAGCCTCCAGCGTTTCCATTGGATATAGCTCCTTCTCACTATCCTGGTTGCACGCAAGGTTGCAGCCAGGTTGGGAGAACGTTTCACGTCTCCGAAATGCTCATTCACGGCGGGGCAGCACGTGTATCCGGCCAGACGGGATGGAACATCATCTATGCTCTGTCAGGCGCTGTTCGTTCTCTCTTGCCAACCGCTCGAACAGACGGACGACCTCTCGGATCGGCATCTTGGCCGCCGCATCGCGGTAGAAGCGCGCGCAGGTCGCCTCGAGGTACCGAGCTCGGCGGAGCAACTCTCCCTGACCAGCCCCAGCATCCAACACAACCGTATAGTCGTCGCTATCCAAATCAGAGATCGACTCCAGAAGCATCTCTGACACCATCTCACGACGGGCGCGCTCTAACCGGCGCAGTCGTTTTCGGGCGCTTTGCGCTCTCCCATCAAACGTTCCTTCCAGTTCGCCCTGGCCTGCCTCTCTGTAAAAGCGCCCTGCCTGTTCCTCAAGCTCCATTGCGAAACGCAGGATCGCGCCAAACGTACCCAATTCCATAGTTCTCCTCAATGACAACCAGCGCCAATGCGCCTCAGAACCACCTGGTGATCACGACCTTGCGGTCAGTAAAGAACTGGATCGCGTCTCGTCCCTGCCCGTGCAAGTCGCCAAAGAAAGAGTCCTTCATCCCGGCAAAGGGAAACGTAGCGATCGGCGCGGCAACGCCGATATTGATGCCAATGTTGCCACAGCGAACCCGGTACTTGAACTCGCGAGCCCATTTGCCGCTAGAGGTGAACAACGAAGCCGCGTTGCCGTAGCGAATCCCCTCGATGACTGACAGCGCCTCATCAAAATCCGCCACCCGGATGATCCCTAACACCGGGCCAAAGATCTCTTCCCGGGCGATCGTCATCTCGGGACTTACCTGGTCGAGGATGGTCGGACCGCAAAAGTACCCGTCCGGATGCCCTTCCACCTGCACGCCACGACCATCCAGGATCAGCTCGGCGCCCTCCTCCAGTCCCCTATCGATATAGCCCAGGATGCGATCCAACGCCTTCTGCGAGACCACGGGCCCCACCTGCACCGTTTCGTCAAGCCCATTACCCACCTTGAGGCGCGATGCCGCCGCCACCAATTGCTCCGCGAGCGGCTCATAGACATCACCCACAGCCAACACAAGCGCTCCTGACAGGCACCGCTGCCCCGTGTTGCCAAAGGCGGACGTGAGCAGGTTAGGGATCGTGCGATCCAGAACTGCATCCGGCATGACCACCAGGCAGTTCTTGGCCCCTGCCTGGCACTGTGCACGCTTTCCGTTGGCTGCCGCGGTGCGATAGATGTGCTTCGCCACCGGCGTCGAGCCGACAAAGGACACGCCCGCTACATCCGGGTGTGCCAGCAGTGCATCCACTACTCCACTGTCGCCGTTGACCAGGTTGACCACGCCCGGCGGCATATCCGCCTCGTCCAGCAACTCAAAGAGCAGGTTCTGGCTCATCGGGCATATCTCGGAGGGCTTGACAATGTAGGTATTGCCGCAGGTCACGGCATAAGGCAGAAACCAGAACGGGACCATCGCTGGAAAGTTAAAGGGAGCGACGCAGCAGAACACACCCACCGGCTGCAGCACGCATTCCTCGTCGATCCCTGCCGCAATGTCCTCCGCATTGTACCCCATCATCAGCGATGGGACACTCACCGCGACCTCTACGTTCTCGATCGCCCGCCGGATCTCGCCTCGCGCCTCGTCCAGGACCTTGCCGTGCTCCCGCGTGCAAGTGCGTGCCAGGTCCTCAAAGCGATCCTCCATGGACCCCTTGAGACGAAGCATGCACCGGGCGCGAACCAGGGGAGGCGTCTCGCGCCATTCCCGGAATGCCTCCTTTGCTGCTGCAACCGCATCGCTCACCTCTCCTGCGGTCGAGAGGGGTACCCGGGCAATGACTTTCCCGCTCGCCGGGTTGTCTATGTCCAGGAACCTGTCCGCGCCCGAGGGCACCCACCGGCCGCCCACATAGTTCTCGAGAACCTTTATCACTTCCCCCTCCTCATCTCTACGAGCTCTCTCATCAAGTCCGAGAAGCCGCTGTACATTCTCGGTCTCATCAAGAGGTTGTCGATTTCGTCACACGTGAGACGCGAACACTTTTATCCTCTTGAGCTCCCCTGTTTCCGAGAGAGCTCCCGCACAACCGTCGGGCCGGGATACCGACCAGATGCCAGGCTCGGTCACACTTAGGTCTCAGCAGGGGAATTGTACTCGAAATCCCCACCAGTGCAAGAAGGTGTAGCGCGGATATTGGGGATTCCGAGGCAAAAGCGCGCTTCACCTCTCTGGAATGCCAGGTGCCTGCTGCCCAGTACCTCGGCGCAAGATCCTGCTGGTGCATAACTGCTCACGATGGTGGTGCGGCGCACAGTGCACGGTACAACTCGGTCGGCCCGACCAGGACAGGGCGACACTTTGTCAGCGGCGGGGAGTTCCGGCAGGCAGTCGGAGAAATACAGTTCATCCGTTGACCGATGTGCGCTGGCTCCAACATCGGGCATACAATGCTTCCATCTTGGCCTTGCACGCTGCCATCGCGCCATCAGGCAGCGTGTCGCCACGCCAAGCTCGATAGGCGAGCGATGCTTCCTCTGCGCACAGTACATCGTGCATAGGAAAAAAGTGCTGCTCCAGGAAATAGGCATAGTCTACCCATTCAAAGGGGCCAAAGGCTAGCATGTGCGCAGCTCGTGCAGCGTGCGCAGGCCGCCCGGCGACGCCAGCGGTTTCGCTCTGCGCGGTCGTGCATGCCACCGACCAGCCGCCGGCGATGGCGTCCAGTACCTCCTGTGGGGGGATGGCGCTTTCCTGCGAGGGAGGCTTGGCAAAGACCAACGTCCAGTAAGTGCCATACGTGTGCTCTGCTCGATGCGTGTCCGAATTGCCGAGAATGGGGAGGTCGTGACCGGCCGCACGAAAGTCGAGGTAGCGAGCCAACGAGCGGACGTTGTTCTCGTGTCTTACGTCCCCCAGCAGTTCCAGGCCATCCAGGATGCTTTCCTCCAATATCCGGTCGTACGCCGCCGTTGGCAGGTGGAACCCACGGGAGATGGCCCAGTAAGGATGGGCCAGGTACGCACGTCCTCCGTGCGCCTGAACGGCCTGGACGGCCCAGCGCAGCGCCTCATAGTCCGACAGCAGCGCTTCTCTCGCAGACGCTCTTTGTCCGCTCCTATTGTCCTTGCCCTCCAGGTCAAGAGCCTTCAGCGCCAGGTCGTATATGCCAGTGTGCGCGTTGATGGACAGGATGTGCCAGTCGGGGGCGGAGACCTCTTCGCCAGGCATGGTGATCAGGTTGAGGTTAAGTCGCTCTGTCTCGGCCACGGCCTCGATCGAGCTCGCATAGTAGTTGTGATCGGTGATGACCGCCACGTCGAGGCCCAGTTCACGTCCTCGAATAACCATCTCGGCCGGAGTGTTACGACCGTCCGAATAGGTGGTGTGGATGTGAAAATCGCAGCGCAAAGGACGACGTACGAACAGGTCGGGAGGAGCAACGAAAAAATGCAGTCGGGCCAGGCGATCCACGGCGGACACAGAACGTCCGATGGATGAGGCATAGAGGTCTACCGTGTACTCGCCGAGTCCGGTGTAGGTACCCTCGACGTGCAGGCATCCCTGGTTGTCAGCCGTGAGATCGCGTTCGGCCACGAGATCGAGCTGACGACGACAGCGGACGTGGAGGATGTACCGGGCGCCTGGCGTGAGATGCTCGATCGTCAACGTCGTTGGCCGATCGATGGAAAGTACGAGTGGCGTGAGTTGTATTGGCACAAGAGTCCCTTCCTCCGCGGACCCAGAACGTCTGCGGATGGAGAACGTCCGTGGACGGCGAACGTCCGTGGACAGAGAACGTCCGCCTGAAACGCCGTAATTGTAGTGCATTTTGCCGTCCAGTCAACTTGGCGCTCTCAAGGGGGCGTGTTATAATGGACACACGTGACCAGGGTTTCACCACGGAGACGCAGAGACCACGGAGCCTATGTTTCTCGCTCCAGCCGGATCGCCGGATCCGGCGGTGCTCAGCGATGTTGTGCGGTACGGGATCTGGCGATCCGGCTGCAGCGATGACGGATTTTGGGATAGTCTAAGCCCTGGAATCCTCTCTGTGTTCTTTCTCGGTGTCCTCTGTGGTTCGTTCGCTGACGGCCAGACTGTCGGAGGATCTCTGCCGACGAGTACTGGACCTGTATCTGGAGGACGATGTGAAAAGGCTGCTCGGGCCAACGATCCTGTTTCCAGCGCTGGTAGCGGGGATGCTCTTGGGATGCATCCTGAACCCTCAACCTGCGCCGACGGCAAGGCCGAGCCCAACGGCGGCGACTGTACCGGGGACGCTGCCACCCGCCACGCCAACGGCTGCACCGGCCACGCCGACCGTCGAGCCGAGGTCGACGGTCGCGTCCGAAGCCACGTTCGTTGCGCCTCCCTTTGACTGGGCCAATCTCGCGCCCTATCAAAGTGCGATGCGGCCCGAGTTTGCCGCTGACGTGGACCAATTTGTCGATGCCACGCGCTATTGGATTGACCTGTACGTCGACGTGGATCGGCGGACTTTGAGCGGCGTGGAGCAGGTGCGATACACCAATCACGAAACGGAGTCGCTGACGGAAATCGTCTTTCGCCTGCTGCCTGGTACGCCCGGCTACGGCGGGTCGATGACCGTGTCATCGGTCACGGTGGACGGGATAACCACGAGCCCCGCTCTGACCACTGGTGGCTCGGCGCTCTACGTGCCACTGGTCTCGCCGCTCCTTCCTGGAGAGAGCATCGAGCTCGGCCTGCGGTTCGAAGGCGCGTTTCCCTCGGATGCAGCGGACACAGACCCGCCGTTGGCTGGCTACGCACAGTACGGGTACATTGACCGTGTGCTGGCGCTGCCCAATGCTTATCCCATGATCCCGGTATACGACGACGAGGGATGGAACGTAGAGTTGGCTGCCACGTTCGGGGACGCGACGTTTACGGACACGTCACTCTACCTGGTGCGGATCACCTTGCCCGTGGACATGGTCCTGGCTACGTCGGGCGTCACGCTGGATCGACGGGACAACGGCGACGGCACGGCGACGTGTCTCTGCGCCAGCGGACCCATGCGCGACTTTGGCCTGGTCGCCAGTGCGGACTATGGAACGGTGAGCACCAAGGTCGGCAAGGTCCTGGTCACCGCCTATATCTTGCCTGGCGACAGAGAAGGCGGCGAACGGGTGCTCGATTATGCCGCTCAATCCTTGCGCATCTACGAGCAGATACTGGGCCCCTATCCGTACACCGAGTTGGACGTGATGGCAACCCCCACCAAGGCCGGCGGTATCGAATATCCGGGTTTGATCGTGGTCGCTGCCAGGCTCTACACGCAGGTAGGCGGATTCTTTGAGTGGGCCACCGTGCACGAGGTAGCACATCAGTGGTGGTACAGCCTGGTGGGAAACGATCAACTCGACGAGCCCTGGCTCGACGAAGCGTTGACCCAGTACACCAGCTTGCTCTATGTTGAGCATCGCTACGGCGAGGAAGCAGCACAGAAGGCGTTGGAGAACGTTTTCCAGGAGCCGTACCGGCATGTCTTGGAGAACGAACAGGATATGCCCGTTGGACTGCCGGTGGCGGCCTACCCACAAGACCTCTATGGGAGCGTGGTGTATGGCAAGGGACCGCTCTTTTTCCACGCCATGCGCCAGCAGGTGGGCGACGAGACTTTCTATAGGATCTTGAGCAGCTATCTTGAAGAGTATCGCTACGGTGTGGCCTACCCGCAGGATCTGCTATCCGTTGCCGAGCGGGTCAGCGGACAGGAGCTGGACGCGCTGTACGAGCGGTGGATTCTGGGCAAGTAGTTCAATATTTCTTTGACGTACCCCTGAGGCCGTGTTATAATGACGCCGCATGGGTGGGTCCTTTTTCCCAGGGATGTAGGCAGAGGGAAGGGTGTCTGGCAGGAGAAAGACTGGCGGGCGGTGGGGGGCACTGCTTGCTGTCGCGATACTGCTGATCGGCGGCGCGCTGGGCACGCGCTTTGCGCTGCGTACACCTGGAGGACGAGCCGCGTTCAACGTCGCCGAATACCGCGTGCGAACGCTGTGGACCAGGTGGTTCGGCGAACGAGAGGTGGACGAGGCCGCCGGGGGCGCCATCGGCGGTGTGGTGCAAGACGAAGCCGGGCAACCGCTGGTGGAGGCCCTGGTGTCGGTGGCTACCGTCAAGGGCCGTGTTTGCCAGGCGCACAGCGATGACCTGGGCACGTATCGCATCGAGGGCGTGCCGCCAGGCCGCTATGTGCCCGTGGCCGGCAAATGGGGGTACGAGGACGCCATTTACCGCCGAGGCACAGAGGAGCGGGCCAGCGTCGCCGTGCGGGCCGCTCAGCTCACAGCCGGCGTGGATTTTATGGTGCGCAGGCACCAGCCGTGGCAACCCTTGCCCAGCGGGGCCTCGGTCGACGAGCCGATCCTCGGTCCCCCGCAGACGGGCTACGCCCTCTTTCCTGCCGAGGTATCTGCCAGCCGCGTGCCGGTCACCTTTACCAACGAGGGGTTGATCATCACCACTACGCTCATTTATGAGCCGCTGGGCGTCGAGATCGCGCGTCCGCTTCCGGTGCTCGTGGCCTGCTATCCCAGCGAACCCATCAACTGGGATCGAGTGTCCGTGGCCATGGCCAGCGAAGGGTACGTGGTGCTGGCCACGGGTCCCAGCCCGCAGCGCGGGTTCGATATTTCCGGCATGGGACGAGATCTGCTCAGTGCGGTGGCGTACTTGCGCCGTGGGCAGCTCACAGACCACGCCGACATGGAGCGGCAGGGATGGCTGGGCGGTAGCTTTAGTTCCCTCATTGTCTATCAGGCGCTGCTCGAGGATCCAGGCGGCGTGGACGCGCTCATCGCCGTGGGTGGCATTAGCGACGGTTTCCTGTTTGTGCAGGCCCTCTACGACGCGGAATTAGAGATCCCGCCGCGGTACGCCACATTCGTCGCCTCGCTGGGCCGGCCCGATCGCTATCCCGAGTTGTACCTGGGCTATTCGCCCGCTGTTCACGCCGCGCACATGCCACCTGCCCTGGTCGTGCACACCACCGCCGACGAGGTGATCCCCTACAATCAGTCGCTTCGCTTCGCCGATGCCCTGGAGGCTGCTGGTGTGACGCACGAGTTGTTCCTGTACGAGGACACGACCCACTACCTGGATCAGGTCAACGTCACGCCGGACACGGCAGAGCTGTACAGGCGACTGGCAGCTTTCCTGGACAAGTATGTGCGACAGAGTACGCCGTAAGAGGATGGGATCACTGAAGCACGGAGGGGGATGAAGGCACTGAGTCAGTGTGCTCAGTGGGTCCTCAGTGTTTCCATAGAATCCGTGCTCGTAGCTCAAGACAAGGAGACATCGACATGAAAATCGCCATCGTTTATCATTCAGAGACGGGCAACACAGAGAAAATGGCCGAACTGGTCTGCGCGGGCTGTGCCCTCGTGGAGGGCGTCGAGGCCCGATGCATGCCCATCACCGCCGTAGACGAAACGTACGTCGTCGAATCGAGGGCGGTCATTCTGGGCTCCCCCACCTACGAAGGTTCGTGCTCCTGGCAGATGAAGCGCTACCTCGACGCCGGGGCAAAGGGCCTGGCGGGCAAGCTGGGCGGGGTGTTCGCTTCCCAGAACTGGCCCGGCGGGGGTGGGGCCAGTTTCGCCGAAATGACAATGATCGCCGGCATGCTCGTCCGCGGTATGATCATTTACTCGGGTGGCATCACCAAGGGGCAGCCCTACCTGCACTTTGGCGCGGTGTCCCGCAGAGCGCCCGAGGAAGAGCTGTACCGGGAGCGATGCGTCAAGCTAGGGGAAAACATCGCGCGGAAGGCCGTCGAGCTATTCGGGGATATGTGAACCAGTGTCCCAGTCCGTCCTTCGTCAGAACCAGAGAAAGCGAGTATCGCCATGCAACACATTGCTACGCAACTCTGTCGTTTCTACGTTCCGTCTCAGGGGGCGCGCCTGGGGCAGCGAGTGGGCGAAGCGGTCTATGACCTGACCGCCAGCGGCCTGCCCTCGTTTGACACCCTGGTGGCGCTGCTCCAGGCGTCGGCAACTACCGCCATCAAGTCGTTGCTGCAGCAAGTCACGCTGTCTGGCTTGCCAGCGTACCTCTACGCCGACCTGGACCGCACGCCCGCTCCCGGTGCGCCTCATCTGCTGCCGCCCGTGGATCGTCAAGAGGTGTGGGCGGCGGGCGTCACCTATGCCTGGAGCCGCGAAGCCCGGGTGCGAGAGGCGGTGAGCAAAGAGATCTATGTGCGGGTCTACCAGGCCGAACGCCCCGAGCTCTTTTTCAAATCTCGTGCGGACAAGGCCGTGGGCCCCAATGACTGGATCGGCCTGCGCGGAGACAGCCAGTGGAACGTGCCCGAGCCGGAACTGGCACTGGTCCTGAACCCCGGCATGCAGCTCGTCGGCTACACGGTCGGCAACGACGTCAGCAGCCGGGACATCGAGGGCGAGAACCCGCTCTACCTGCCCCAGGCCAAGATCTACCGTCACTCCTGCGCCCTGGGTCCCGTCGTCGCCCTGGCGGATGAGGGCGTGAACGCTCAGGATCTGAGCATCCGCCTCACGATCAGCCGCGATGGCGGCATTGCCTTCCAGGGCGAGACCAGCACGGCCAAGATCCATCGCGGTCTGGCCGAACTGGCCGGCTACCTGGGCCGCTACAACGATTTTCCCTGCGGTGCCCTGCTGTTGACCGGGACCGGCATCGTGCCGGGCGACAACTTTTCCCTGCAGGACGGAGACGAGGTGTCCATCGAGATCGAGTCGATCGGCGTCCTGCGCAATCCCGTTCGGCAGATGTAGAGTGAGGACAGAGATTCAGTCCAGGCTTCAGGCATTGGCGAAATCCAGATGCGTGCCAACCTTGCAGAGCTTGCCCAGATTCGAGCCCCACGTGGAGCACCTTTCGTTCATTCTGGTGGGTTCGGCAGCCACCGGGCTCTGCACCGAGGACTCGGACATTGACATCGCCGTGGTCTGTGATCGCGAAACCTACCAGGCGATCTCAAAAGATACGCCTTGGAATACAGGTAGACCTTCAGAAACCGCGATAGAAGGCGTTCAGCTCCACTACTATGCCATTTCATTCGATGGTAGTCCCCCTCTTGAGTGTTGTTGAAAGATGAGGTACAATGTAGCGCACTTGACACTCGGAGGGAGGTACCAATATGCCAAAACCAGTTCAAGTGGGCGATTTCTGCCCAAACCCAGACTGTGACGATTATGTTAAGCTGCAAAGTGAAGACCAGACGAACATCATTAGGTTCGGCAAGACCAAAGCAGGTCGACAGCGTTACAAGTGCAAGACGTGCAATTGTACCTTCGTCGAAACCAAAGGAACGATGTTCTATCGCCGTCGCACGCCCGAAGACGAGATCATTGATGTCCTGACCCTGATAGCGGAGGATAGCCGTATCAGCAGCTTGGCGCGCGCTAAAGGGCACAAAGAAGAGACCATCATCGATTGGATTCGAGCGGCAGGCCAACACGCCGAACGCGTTGAGGAAATGCTGCTGGCGGAACACCGGATCGAACGTGGTCAGTTGGACGGCCTATGGGCTTACGTTCGTAACAAGGGTGAAAAAAAGACTACCCCGAAACCGACGAGACTGGTCAGTTCTGGCGCTCTACCATGATCGATATGGATAACCGTGTCCGCGCCGCCCGTGGCATTGCCAAAACGGAAACGGAAGCCAGCATCGAAGTGTTTGAGACGCTCAAGCACCGAGGGCATCCTGATGCACCACCCCCTACTGTCTCGGATGGCTGGGGAGGAATCGGTGATGCGATGGTAGAGGTCTATGGGGTAGTTCCAGAGTACAGGGGAATCGGACGACCACCGACTCTCAAACAGCCCCAGCCAGGTTGGCAGTATCTACAGGTCGTCAAGCAGCGTGAGAATGGGCGTGTCGTGGGCGTCAGCTTGCGTGTCATCTTTGGTGACAAGGATGAAGTGTTGGCACTCTTGGGGAAGAGCACAGCTTACGTCGAAAGGACACATCTCACTATGCGTCTCTTCAACAGCCGGTTGACGCGCAAGACGCTGGGCTTCTCGAAGGAACTGGAGATGTATCGTGCGTCTGCTGCCTGGGAAGACCTCGTATACAACTTCGCGCGTCCGCTCAAAACGCTACGTGAGGAGGTCTTTGACGATCCCAAGCGCCGCTGGCAACCGCGCACGCCTGCTATGGCTGCGGGACTAACTGATCACATTTGGACTGTTAAAGAACTGCTGAAAACCGTTGTGCCTCCCTAACAACACTCAAGAGGGGGACTACCCATTCGATGATGTCGAGGAAAGGCTGAGGGCACTCGACGACGCCTGTTTACATATCTATAGCAACGTCCTTGTGCTGCACGACCCAGGGGATCAGTACGCAAGGCGGTTGGGCAGACTCGCTGCGCGCACTCCTGAGCTCAGGAAACAGCGGCTTGAGGGCAAGCTGGATATGCTCATACGCAGATCTACAGCCTTGGAGCCCTGCCTGGCCGTAAGAGATGTTCTGGCGATCAGCAGGATCTGTCTGGAACTGATCACGCTCTGTCTCAAGATCACTGCTCTGTTGGACGATGTCCCGTTTGACCCCAGGAAGCGGCTTTTCAAGACAGCGCTAGCGGGCAGGCTTGGTCAACGGATCGAGGATAGAATACGCGGGCTTTTTGCGAGCATAGGAACGGTGGGAGATCTCGCAGACGACGCGGATTTCGCAGGCTTTTCCTTTCCTGACAAGATACAAGAGATCGTCAAGATACTCTCTGAAGAAGCAAGCAGGCAAGGATTCCAGGTAGGACTGGAAAGCCCTGACAGACGCCATATCGAGTAGTAGAAAGGCTCACAATAACCCGGCTATGGTTGAACGGAACCTCTAACAGCAAAATGACCACGTGGAGGCTGAAAATGAAGATCATCGATCTGCAGGATGAACATGAGCAATTGTATTTCGTGTGCCTCGAGGACTGGTGTGAAGAGATGGTGGAAGCGGGTAACCACAAAGAGCTCTGGTATAGCAAAATGAAGGACAAAGGCCTCCGCGTGAAACTGGCACTGGAGGATGATCAGGTTGGGGGGATGATCCAGTACATTCCCATCGAGCACGCCTTCGCAGAAGGCCACGATCTGAGCTTCGTACATTGTATCTGGGTTCACGGATACAAGGAAGGAAGAGGGAACTTTCAGAAAAGAGGGCTGGGCAAGGCCCTGCTCCAGGCCGCCGAGGTGGATGCGAAGGCCAGGGGCGCGAAAGGTATGGTCGCCTGGGGCGTGTTCTTGCCGTTCTGGATGAAAGCATCGTGGTTCAAGAAACAGGGATATACCAGAGTAGACCGACAAGGGATTCAGGCTCTCATGTGGAAACCTTTCACCGACGACGCGATCCCTCCAAAATGGATCAAACAACAAAAGAAACCAGAAACGGTGCCTGGCAAGGTCACGGTGACGGCATTCTTGAATGGATGGTGTCCGGCTCAGAACCTGGTTTTTGAAAGGGCAAAGAGAGCCGCCTCAGAGTTCGGGGATCGGGTGGTATTTCGAGAGATCGACACATCTGATCGAGAGACCTTTCTGGAGTGGGGCATCGCCGATGCCTTGTTTATAGACGGCAAGCAGGTGAGGACTGGGCCTCCTCCCTCCTATGAAAAGATCAACAAGCTCATCGCCAAGAGAGTCAAAAAGGCACGGTGATGGCGCTGGAGCAGATCCGACAGCGGATCCGGCAGGGGTTAGCGCGCAGTCCAACCTGGGAATGGGACCGACTGCGTGCGACGCCGATCGCGCGCACAGAGTACTTGATCACCTGCCATTGCCTGGATCGCTACTTGCCCGGTACCGGCCTTATCCTCGACGCAGGCTGCGGCCCGGGACGGTATGCGGTTGACCTGGCGCGGCAAGGCTACCGGGTGATGATGTTTGACCTGATGCCCGAGTATCTGCAGTTTGGCAGGGCCAAGGTGGCGGAAGCTGGGGTGAGTGATCGCGTGGGCGCGCCGGTGGCAGGAGACGTTGCCGCGCTACCCTATGCCGACGATGTGTTTGACGCGGTGATCAGCCTGGGTGCGCCGCTCTCCCACCTGACAGAGGCCCAGGCGCGATCCAGGACGGTCGCCGAGATGGCGCGGGTAGTCAAACCCGGCGGGTGGGTGTTCCTGACTGGATTGACCCGGCTGGCGATTTATCGGAGCCTGGTCTACTGGCCCTGTTCCTGGGAGTTCTTTGACCACGTCACGGCCGCCGAGACCCGGGCCAGCGGCATCGTCGACGGGTCGCTTACCTGGTACACCTTTGCACCAGGTGAATTGGAGGCCCTGGCGACGTGCGCCGGTCTGCACATCGTGGATCGTGTGGGGTGCGAAGGACTGGCCGCGCACCTGCCCATGCCGCACCTCGAGCGGGTGGAAGCTGACCGCAAGCGCTGGCCCGTGTGGAAAGAGATCCTGCTGGAAACGTGCAACGAACCGACGATCATTGGCGTATCCAACCACCTGCTGGTGATCGCGCGGAAACCAGAACCATAGCAATAACGTAACTACCTTGACAATGCTAGACTTGGAGAACAGACAGGATTTACTAGATTCGCAGGATTTACAGGATGAGAACTGGATTGCTCCACGATGGAACACATCCGGTCACGATCTTGTCCATGCTGTCCATATTCTCTGATTCTCGAAAGGATGACAACATGAAACTCGTCACGTTCACAACTGGAAAATCTGCTCGTTTGGGCGTCTTGCGCGACGATCGGGTGATCGACCTGGCCACCGCCAGCGATGGCCGCCTGCCCTCTGACATGCTGACCTTTCTTCAGCAGGGCGAACCGGCCATGAAACTGGCGTGCCAGGCGGGCCTGGCCCGGGAGGTCGCGCAGGACGCCACGGGCACCCTGGCGCTCTCCGAGGTCACGCTGCTGGCCCCGGTGCCCGTCCCCCCCAAGGTCGTGGCCATTGGCCAGAACTATATGGATCACTGCCGGGAGCAGGGCGTCGAGCCGCCCGAATGGCCCATCATCTTTACAAAGTTCCCGACCGCCGTCGTCGGACCGGGCGCTGCCATACGCTGGGATCCGGCGCTCACAAAGCAGGTAGACTATGAGGTAGAGCTGGCCGTGGTGATCGGTCGCACCGCCCGGCGTGTCTCCGCCACCGATGCCCTCGACTATGTGGCCGGCTATACCATCTGCAACGACGTCAGCGCCAGGGACCTGCAATTTGGCGACGGGCAATGGGTGCGCGCCAAATCCCTGGATACCTTCTGCCCCTTGGGCCCCTGGCTGGTCACCCCGGACGAGGTCCTCGATCCGCAGAACCTGGCCGTTCGCTGCACGGTCAACGGCGAGCTACTGCAGGATTCCACGACAGCGGAGATGATCTTTGGCGTGCGCGAGTTGATCGAGTTCAGCAGCCGCGCCTTTACGCTGCTGCCCGGCGACGTGATCGTGACCGGCACCCCGCCCGGCGTGGGCGTCTTTCGCGATCCCCCGGTCTTTCTGCAGCATGGCGACGTTGTGACGTTAGAGATCGAGGGCCTGGGCCGACTCACCAACCACTGCGTCCAAGAGCGCGCCTAGAGAGCAGGCGCCTGCAAAGCAGTCGTCATAAGCACTTATCTCATCATAGAGCCACAAAGCGTTCTCTGGTTTTTCCCTGTGCCTCTGTAGTCATTCGCGTCGGACGTAGTTTGTCCGCAATACAGAACATCCGTTGGAGTACATACAATGAGCAACGAGACTTTTCTTGTCACCGGCGCGCTGGGCTGCATCGGAGCCTGGGTGCTGCGCAACCTGGTCAGAGAGGGTACCCACGTAGTAGCTCTGGACCTGGCAACGGCGCCTGTCCGTCCCAGCCTGTTGCTGATGCCTGAGGAGCTGGATCGCATCACCTTTGTCCAGGGCGACGTCACCGAATTGGACCGGGTGCAGGCGCTGGTGGAGGGGCAGCAGATCACGCACATCATTCACCTGGCGGCCCTGCAGGTGCCCGGTTGCAGAGCCAACCCCTCGCTGGGCGCACGGGTCAACGTCGTGGGTACGGTCAACGTCCTCGAGGCTGCTCGCCGCTGCCAGGGCCAGGTACGTGGCCTGGCCTACGCCAGTTCGGTGGCCG
>Ga0114930_10002949_pt1 | contig 15132 bp, 14 predicted proteins | sample AnhtaG_FD_87300 | JGI IMG/M metagenome (GOLD analysis project Ga0114930, IMG submission 87300) | Deep subsurface microbial communities from Anholt, Denmark to uncover new lineages of life (NeLLi) - Anholt_01485 metaG | ecosystem: Environmental > Aquatic > Marine > Oceanic > Sediment | place... | reverse complement strand
AATGCCTGTCCACTGTGTTACTGCCCTACCTGTTTTGTGGATGAATCAGACCCTCAATGGGTAGGAAAAAGCAGTGATCCTACTGACACTATGACCTTTCATATGCTGAGAGCATACCACTGTGCAGGTCGCTGCACGGACTGTGGTGCCTGCCAACAGGCCTGTCCAGTGGATATCAATGTCAGGCTTTTTACCAGAAAATTAAATAAGGACGCCCTTGATCTTTATAACCATGAGGCTGGATTGAGCATAGAAGAAAGGCCGCCCCTTGATACCTATAAACCGGACGATTATGACGAATTTATAAGATAAGGTGAACATGCTCAATAAAGCGTGGAAAATGTAGGGTCGGCCCGCCCTGGCGCGACGATTCTGGGTATTGTATATCTGTATCATTCTTTGTAGGGTCGGGTTTTATACCCGACCGTAAACCGGTGGCATGTAAAATGGCACCCTACATCTAGATGTTGAATTGGGTTTTATACCAGACCTTAAACAGGTGGCATATAAAATGCCACCCTACATTTGTATGTTAGTTCAAGTCTTATAACATACAATAAGTCCACAAGATATTGAGCAATTACGATAAGGTGACCAATGAGCGATAAGATAATTAAAAAAGAAGAATTGCAGGATTTTTTAAAGGCGTTGAAAAAGACCAATGAGGTCTTTGTGCCTGCCAAGGAAAAGGATTTTTATAGGTTTAATCCATTAACGGATGAGAACAAGGGAGACCTGAATTTCACTAATACACGCCTTTCACCAAAATCATTACTCTTTCCTCAATCAGAGAGGATATTTGAATACACACTTGATGAGGAAAGCAGTGATGCCCATATCGTAAAAGAGTCCTCAAAAGATTACCCGTCTACAGTGATAATAGGTATTAGGCCGTGTGATGCCAAGGCTATGAGATTGGTGGATGTAAACTTTAACAACCCTGAATTCAAAGATCCATGGTGGGTTAAACACCTGGAGTCAATGACATTCATAGGTCTTGGGTGTAATGAGCCTTGCAGCACCTGTTTTTGCACTTCTGTTGGTTGTGGGCCTTTCAATGAAGAGGGTCTGGATGTTCTTCTTTTTGATCTTGGAGAAAACTTTTTGGCCAGGGCCCTTACACCAAAAGGTGAAGAACTCTTAAAGCAAGGTGGAGTAGATAAGGATGCAGACAGTGGTCAAAAGAAGAAGGCAGATGAGCTAAAGATAGAAGCTGAGAACAAGATAAGTAGTCATATTCCCACAGATAAACTAAAGGAAAAGAAGGTTGATGACCTTTTTAATGCTCTTTTCTGGGATGACATTGCCTTTGCCTGTATAAATTGTGGCACTTGCACATTTTTATGCCCTACGTGCTGGTGTTTTGATGTCCAGGACGAGGTCACAAAAAAGCAAGGGGATAGGATCAGAAACTGGGATAGCTGCATGTTTCCGCTTTTTACCCTCCATGCCTCCGGGCATAACCCAAGAACTGAAAAGGTGCAGAGGGTCAGGCAGCGATTTATGCATAAATTAAAATACTATGTAGACAAATACAGCAATGGAGTTGCCTGTGTTGGTTGTGGAAGGTGCGTTAAATCCTGTCCTGTGAATATTGATATACGAGAGGTCTTTTCTATTATGAATGACCTATGAATAAGAAATGCCTAAAGTGAACTAAAGTGCCTAAAGTGAACTAAAATTAAGGATACGATTATTACGGATCATAAACAATTCGCTAAAGAACTTGAAAAGCGAACTCGAAAATTCGCAGTGCAAATAATCCGTCTGTCAACAACTTTACCGAACACCCCCGAGGGCAAGGTCATAAGGAATCAGATCACAAAATCCGGGACATCTATTGGCGCAAATTACCGAGAAGCCAATAGGGCCAGAAGCAAGCCGGATTTCAAAAATAAGATTGCTATTTGTGAAAGTGAAGCCAGTGAAACACAATATTGGTTAGAAGTAATTGTAGAGACAGAGTGGTTATCCTGGGACCAAGTAAAACCTGAATATGATGAGTGTAGTGAATTGCTTGCTATTTTTACATCTATTGGAAATAAATAAATGCTGAAAAATCATTTCAATTTAAGTTCTTAACTCTCTTTATCTATTTAAACTTTAGGCATTTTAGGCACTTATAACTTTAGGCACTTTCATGCAAATAACAAGGAGGTTCAGGTGTCAGATAATCCATATCTCCCTCGACCTGTAAGGATTGAACAGATCACTATAGAAACCGAGGATAAAAATTTAAGGACCTTTAAGTTAGTTTTCCTTAATAAGGAAGATGGGGAAAAATTTACCTTTATCCCGGGACAATTCTGTGAAATCTCTATAGCGGGGAAGGGTGAAATACCAATTGGTATAGCCTCATCCCCAACAGAGAAGGGATTCCTCCTGTTCACTGTTAATAAGACTGGAGTGGTAACCAGATACATTCACAATATGAAAGAAGGGGATATAATCGGTGTCAGAGGTCCATTAGGCAACTGGTATCCCTGGGAAGCAATGGAAGGGAAGAATGTGATAGTAATTGGTGGAGGATTTGCATTTACCACCCTGAGATCAAGTATCGTTTATATGCTACATCCTGACAATAGAAATAGATTTAAGGATATTATTGTTGTATATGGGGCACGATCTCCAGGTTTACTTCTCTACAGGCAAGAACTTGCTGAATGGGAAAAGAGAGATGACATAAAATTCCATATCACTGTTGATGCAACTGATGATCCAGACTGGCAATATAATGTGGGTTTTGTGCCTACCATCACGGAGCAGAAGATCACAACAAGCAAGGATTCCTATGCCCTGGTCTGTGGCCCTCCTATTATGATCAAATTCACACAGCCAGTACTTGAGAAGGTTGGATTTAAACCTGAACAGATAATCATGTCTTTAGAGATGAGGATGAAATGCGGAATAGGTATCTGCGGTAGGTGTAACATCGGCGACCAGTATGTTTGCAAGGATGGCCCTGTCTTCTCCTTAGCGCAGCTTAATGAGTTGCCAAAGGAATATTGACGATTAGAATTTTACCTTTGGCACCTCCTTTGCTATAGCTGCTACCTTGAAAAATTCCGCCTTAGTAAAGCCAAATATCCCTGCTAAAATATTGGTTGGGAAACTCCTAATCTTGACATTGTAAGTCTTTACAGCCTCGTTATATCTTCTTCTCTCAACAGCAATCCTGTTTTCGGTGCCTGCCAATTCATCCTGGAGCCTGATAAAGTTCTGATTTGCCTTGAGGTCTGGGTACCTCTCCACCACAAACAACAGCCTTGATAAGGCGGATGAGAGCTCGTTGTTTGCGCCTATCTTTTCCTTTATACTTGTTGCTGTTCCAACCTTTGACCGCGCCTCGGTCACTCGCAAAAAGACCTCCTTCTCGTGTCTGGCATAGCCTTTAACAGTTTCCACATAATTTGGTATAAGGTCATATCGTCTCTGAAGTTGATTTTCCACCTGTGCCCATGCACCTTTAATCCCCTCATCCAATCTAACCAAGGTATTGTATGTCCCTTTAATAGAAAAAAAGATAGAAAGAAAAATAACCAGTATAACTATGCCAACTATGACCAGTGTTTTTGCTGTTTTTCCCATGATAAACTCCCTATAAACTCAAAAAACTATTTTATCAACCTGCTTTGATAATCCTTTAATTTCAGAAATATATTTCCAAACAATCTCCTTGACCTTATCTCTGCCCGGCTTTTCCTCTCCTCTCTTTACATACCAAAGCGTCTGGAAGAGCTTCCTGTCAAGCCCGAAGCTTTCGGCTATTGCTTGAATGACAGCCTCAGAGTTTCCTGGTATCTCCTCTCCCTTAAGATGGAGTAATGCCTTGAATATGGAGATAACTGCTGGAAAGGATTGGGTTATAAGTTCCCTTAACAGATGAACTTTACCCTGTGCCTGTAAAAAAGAACTGCGGAGCAAGAGAAGCTTTGCCTTTAGCTCCCTCTCGCATTGGACTCTGAGATCTTCTTTCTTAATAATTAGATCCTTTAGGATATCTCCACCATGGATAACCTTGTAGGCCGATCTTATGTTAAAAAATTCTAAGGGAAAGGCATCTAAGGATGATTCTATGTAGTCTTTGGTCAAAAATAGTGGAACAGGGATCCTCCTCTTTTGCCATTTCGTCACTAAATTCATTGCATCACCCAAGCGTTCTATTCCATTATCGGTTAGAGCAATCAAAAAATTGATGTCTGATTTTTTTGATATGTACTCACCCCTTGCACCACTGCCGTAAAGGATAATGGCAAGCAGATCATCGCCAAAAATGGTAGCATAATCTCCCCTGAATTCATCGAATATATCCTCGGGCCTCTCAGGTATTTTTGCCATATTTATTTACCTTTCTATGTTATACCAAGTTGCATTCAAGCGGCTACTATTTATAAAGGTCATTGCGAACGAATGTGAAGCAATCTCAATAGGATAGATTGCCACGTCGCTTCACTCCTCGCAATGACAGGATTGCAACTTGGTATTAAAAGCTTCCGCTGGCGCCACCGCCGCCGCTCATTCCACCTCCAAATCCTCCAAATCCACCTCCAAATCCTCCAAAGCTACTGGATCCTCCAAAACCTCCCCTGCCTCCACCAAGTAACATAAGGAGGAAAAATGTACCAATACCAATACGGCGGGACCTGAATAGGAACAAGAATACAAACAGCAAAAAGACAAAAGGAATAATGCCATAAGAGGAACTGCCTCTTTTTGATGAAACCCTTTTTTGTGTGGAGGGTAGCCCAGTCAACTTGATACCTTTATCCCTGGCTATAATACTGGCTGTGGCATAAAGGCCGTTTAAGAGACCTGACCCATATTCTCCTTTTTTTAAATAGGGGACCATGGCCTTATCCCTTATCTGGCCTGCTAAACCGTCAGGTATAATCCCCTCAAGGCCATATCCTATTTCTATACGAATCCTTCGTTCCTTGAGGGCAAGAAGAATCATAACTCCCCTGTCCTCCCCTTTTTTACCTACACCCCACTTTTCATAGAGCTTATTTGTGAACTCATCTATATTAGCACCACCAATATCCTTGAAAGTAACTACTGTCAGGGTTGCCCCTGTTTTATCGAGAACCTCAAGGGCAAGTATATTCATCTTCTCTTTAATGGATGGAGATATAACACCTGCAAAATCATTTATCAGGCCCTTGGGGGCAGGAAGGTTTTTATCAGCCCATGCAAGGGATGCAAAAATAACAGTAAGAAAAAGGGTGAATAATATAAAATGGCGGGACTTTCTTTCTGGCATGGTAAAATTTCTGCTGGTCTTATATATCACAGATTCAAACCTCTGAGCTCTTCTATTAATGCTCTCTGTTTGCTGTTCAATTTTTTCGGTACAGCAACATTTATATTTACATAGGCATCTCCTCTACCTCTTCCATCCATGCTGGGCATGCCATATCCCTTTAATCTCATCTTTGAGCCATTCTGAGACCCGGCTGGTATCTTCAGGCTAAGCCTTTTACCGTCAATGGTTGGCACCTCGATCTTTGTCCCTAATGCAGCCTCCGAGAATTTTATCTCTCTATTCATGTATAGATCATTCCCTTCTCTTTGAAAGATAGGGTGATTCAAAATCTTTATCTTAATATAGAGATCTCCTGAAGGCCCTCCTTGAGGTCCTGGCTGGCCCTTGCCAGCAAGTCTTAATTTTTTGCCATGGGCTATCCCTGCAGGTATCTTTACCTTTATCTGCTGATGTATTCCGCCTAAATTATAAGAGATAGTCTTTTGTTCAGTCTTGAAAATATCCTCCAGGTGTACAGGTAGTTCATAGATTACATCCTGGCCTTTCAAACCCCCGGTGCGACCGCCAAAGTCAGTGAAAACGGAGTTTGTCCTGTACCTGGGACTGCTTGCCCCGGAGAAAATATGGTTAAATATACCTGCGCCTCCACCCCTCTTCCGGCCACCGATATTTCCAAATCCAAATTCCCTGAATATATCACTGAAATCAAAGCTGCTGAAGATATCCTCTTGGCTGTATCTCTGCTGGAAGCCCTCAGCTCCAAACATATCATACTGCTTTTTCTTCTCTGCATCGCTTAGGACCGCATAGGCCTCGCTTATCTCTTTAAATTTCTCTTCGGCGGTCTTGTTATCCTTGTTCCTATCAGGGTGGTATTTCATAGCCAGCTTCCTGTAAGACTTTTTAATATCCTCAGTGCTGGCGTTCTTTTTTACCCCAAGTATTTTATAGTAATCTTTATTGGACATTTCTACTGTAAGCTAACCTTCAGTTATTTCTCAATAAATTCGGGTGGATTTTATAAGCCTGAGGCTTATTAATACGTAAGGATTTTATAAAAGGCTTACGCCCGCCCGCCTCGCCTTGCGTCTCGCATGGCGGGCAGGCCTAAATTCCTAAATAGGAGTTTACCCCTGGCCCAGACCTGAGTTCCCGTGTGCAAGCGCTATGATTTCAACTTTCGAATATCTTAATCACAACAGCATGTTCGTATCAAGTCGCACCAGGGCGGGCCGTAAGGGTTTTATCCACAGGATATTGAGTAATTACATTTATTATATAAAGAATTAAGTGAATATAAGCAGGATTGATAGCAAAGTCAAGAAGGCAGGTTTCCCCTTTTGGATGTAGTTTTAGCCAATATCCCACCCCTTGAAGACCAATTAATTGTCACCGTCAGCCAAGCAGGCTCACAGGTTTTGTATAATAGATCAGCGATTTCCTCCGTGATATATTCCTGCCAGTTTCTTTTGTTTCTCCACATCATTAGATAATCCCTGACTGACTTGCCTTCCAGAATTTTTTCTCTCGGTTTGTACCGTATAGTGATAACACCTTGATCATGCCTTTCAGAGACAGGGCAGAGAGATTGAAATTCCGCATATTCCCATTCAATCATGGGAATATGCCCTCTTGCAGGAAAGGCTATTAATTCGACTCCTTCAGGGATCTCAACTCTAACTTTTGAAGCCTTTGAATAATCCGTCATTAAAGATTTCTCCCCTATCTTTATAAATTATAACCAAAGGAACGTTTACTGGCTACTTTTAAGAATTGATTGGGAAATGTCAATAGAAACTTATTTAAAGTTTATGAGTAGATTTTATAAATCATTTGATTTTAATCTAAATGCGTAAGATACTATAAAAGCTAAAATACTTAAAGCCCGCCTTGGCCTCCGGCTCGTATGGCTTACGCCTCGGAGAGCGCGACGAGCTTAAATCAGACTGTTAAGTCTATAATACACTAGGTGCTTTGATCAGCCCATTAAGATTATAGGCCAGGCCTGCCCGCCATCTGGCAGGCGGGTCTGGGCCAGGGTTTTACCCGCTATAAGTCTGGCGGGTAAAAGTGAGCTAAAGTGCCCGCCCGGGATCGCAAGCGAGAGAGTTGCGGGCAGGCCTAAGGTTATTGAATTCTGGATTTTGGATGTATCCAATATCCAGGGACGAGTACAACAAGGCTAAAAAACAACGAGTACTGAAAGCTGGCTTATACCTGAGCGCTTACTTATTATTTACATAAGGATTAAGTGAGTTGATCAAATACCGAAATTATATTATATGTTTCGGGGTTTTTCTCTTATTAATATTTTCACTTCGCTTTATAAACTTGGATGCCAGGCAAGGAGTTGAAAGGGAAAATAAAGAGAAATTTGCTCGGATTCGAATGGATAAATCAGCCATTCACCCTGATGATGGAGATAGTTTTTTTTACAAAAAAATTCCCATAAGGATTCTGGGTATGGATGCACCGGAGATTATCCATAAAGAACATGGGATATTTGAGGATCAGCCCTATGGTCGAAAGGCAGCAGAAATGACCATAAATATCCTAAGAAAGGCCAAAATTATTGAATATCTTCCCTTTCAAAATGATAAGTATGGCCGACTCCTGGCCCATATATTTGTAGATGGCAAACTTTTATCTATCCATTTAATCAGAGCCGGATTAGCATATGAGAATGTATCCTATTACGGCGATAATGGATTCCCTGATTTAGCAGAAAGGATTTTAAAGGCAGCAAAGGAATCTCCAAGGCCACCATTTGAAAAACCATACAAATGGCGTCAGAGGCATCAGATAAGGAAATGAAACGCTCATGACCTTCAAGTCACAAAGAAGGATGAAAGTATTAAGCCAATGGACGATAGCTAATGCAAACCAAGATTGAAATACTAAACACTAAATTCTAAATACTAAACCCTGGCCCAGACCTGGCTTATGGAACTAATATGCTGATTGGAGCATTTAGCGGCCTATAGGCTTAGCAGTCTGATTCGGGCAATTAGCGACAGGGCGGGCAATATCAAATATCAAAATCCAAATGATCCAAACATGTTTTAGAGAAGTTAGAGACTGAAGCCAAGAGATTTTAAACCTCAAACCTTCAACATCAAACCCTTATTATTTATATTAATGAGTTTTGTATTTTTGACATTTGAATTTTTGATTTGTTTAGGATTTGGTGCTTAGAATTCAGAATTTAAGTAGCCGGTTCTTAAAAAGATTTTGCTCTAAAGAGTAACAGATAGATATTTTCACATGAAGCAAAAAAAACAGCCCCCACAAATCGAAGTAATAACTACCCATATGAATGCCGACTTTGATTCATTGGCATCCATGCTGGCTGCCAAGAAGCTTTACCCTGAGGCCATAATGGTATTTCCTGGTGCCCAGGAACAAAATTTGAGGAATTTTTTTCTGCACACAAGTTCTTATCTTTTTGACCTCAAACGTATAAAAGATGTTGATTTAAATGAAGTCAAGAGACTCATCTTGGTAGACACACGTCAAAAAAAGCGGATCGGCAAATTTAAGAAGCTCTTAGACAATAATGAGTTGGAGATACACATATATGATCATCACCCGGCATCTGATGATGATATTAAGGGTGATTTTGAGCTGATCCAAGAACTTGGGGCCGGGACATCCATATTGACCAAATTAATAAGGGAAAAGGGAATCAAGATTACTCCTGATGAGGCAACCCTGATGTCACTGGGTATCTATGAAGATACTGGTTCTTTTACCTATGCTTCTACAAAGGCAGAAGATCATGATGCTGCTGCCTGGTTATTAGAGCAAGGGGCATCTCTTAATACAATCTCAGATATGTTAACAAGGGAGTTGACTGCTGAACAGGTTTGGCTATTGAATGATTTGATGGCTTCAGCCACTAAAAACAATATCAATGGTGTAGAGGTGGTTATAGCAAAGGCCAGAAGCGATAGGTATATAGGTGATTTTGCTGTTTTAGTTCAAAAGTTTATGGAAATGGAAAATCTCAATGTTATATTTGGCCTCGCCCAGATGGAAAATAGGGTCTACCTGGTTGCCAGAAGCAGGATTCCAGAAATAAATGTTGCCGAGATTGCTTTTGAATTTGGTGGTGGGGGGCATCCTCAGGCTGCCTCAGCTACTATCATAGATAAAACCCTCATCCAGACAGAAGAAGAACTTAACACCTTCCTGTTAAGCAAGATAAATCTTGAGAGATTGGCTAAAGATATTATGACTTCACCTGCCATCTATATATCACCTGAGACTACTATCAGAGAGGCAAGTGATGTATTAACCAGCTACACTATTAATGTGTTGATGGTTATTGATGAAAATAGAACGCTCAAGGGATATATCTCCAGGCAGGTGGTGGATAGAGCTACTTTTTTGGGCCTGGAGATGAGGCCCGTAAAAGAGTATATGAATGTAGAATTTTCCCATGTAGGGCCTGATGCCACCTTGAATGAGATACAGAATTTGATTATCAATAACAAGGTCAGAATTCTACCTGTATTAAAGGATAGCCAGTTGCTTGGGGTTATCACAAGAACAGACATTTTAACTATACTGATAGAAAGGTCATCTACACCGGAGTTTTTGTATGATTCAGAGGATGTTCCAAGGTTTGTTAGGAAAAAAAATATCGGAAATCTACTCAAAGAGAGGTTACCCGGCAAGATAATAAAGATATTAAAGGATCTGGGAGAGATAGCTGATAGCCTTGATTTTAATGCTTATCTGGTAGGGGGCCTTGTAAGAGATGTTATCTTAAAAAAGGAAAATCTTGATGTAGATATCGTTATCGAAGGAGAGGGTATCCTTTTTGCTAAAACTTTTGCCGATCATTTAGGCGCCAAGGTAAGGAGTTATCCCAAGTTTGGAACGGCTGTTGTGGTTATGCCAGACGGTTTTAAGATAGATGTTGCAACTGCAAGGATAGAACATTACGAATCACCGGCTGCGCTACCTGAAGTTAAGCTGAGTTCTTTAAAAAGGGATCTTTTCAGGAGAGACTTTACAATCAATACCCTGGCCGTTCATCTTAATAAGGAGAATTATGGTACCCTTATAGATCATTTTAGCGCCACGAGGGATATCAAAGAGCGTACTTTAAGGGTACTTCATAATCTTAGTTTTGTTGAAGATCCCACAAGAATCTTGAGGGCCATTAGATTTGAGCAGCGATTCGGGTTCAAAATAGGGAAGCTTACTGAAAGCCTGATTCAAAATGCCATAAATATACATTGCTTTGAGAATCTCTCTGGCCAAAGGCTTTTTTTAGAGCTGAAACTGATTTTACAGGAAGAAAATTCTATAGGGATAATAGAAAGGATGGATCAATATAATCTTCTGAAATTTATATCACCCGAGCTGAGGCTTACAGAGGAGCTAAGAGATGTTTTGACAACAATAAAGGGGATTTTGGTATGGTTTAATCTCCTTTACCTGAGTGTTACCTATAAACCATGGAAGGTATACTTTCTTGGTTTAACATCTTCTTTGAGTGACACTGCCTTAAATAATTTAGCCAAAGGGATGCAGGTTCAAGATAAAGAGATGTTAAGTATGATTTCTGCTCGCCAGGAGGTAAGACAAGCCTTAAAGGAGCTTTCCAGTTTGAAGGATAAAAAAAATTATTCTCTATACAGAATTCTCTCGCCCCTTCCCCCTGAAATTTTACTTTATGGCATGGCCAAGACCAGGAGCGAAAAGATAAAAAGATCCATATCCACCTTTTTTACCAAACTGAGAGAGACAGAGATCTTTCTAAAGGGCAAAGATCTCGTTAATATGGGTTATAAACCTGGACGCCTTTTCAAGGAGATATTTGACAACATACTGGAGGCCAAGTTGCAGGGAGATGTGAGTACAAGGGAAGAAGAGATTGAGTTTGTAAAGGATAGGTTTGGGAGTTTACTAAATCAAGTTAAAAGTTAAAAGTTACAAGTTCAAATTGGCAACTTTATGAATACCTGGAGGAATGATAAATGGAGAGAAAGAGAATCGTCAGCGGTATGAGACCAACCGGAAGTCTTCATCTTGGACACGTCCACGGAGCACTAATTAACTGGCGCTCCCTTCAGAAGGATTACCAATGTTTTTATTTCATTGCTGATTGGCATGCCTTAACTAGTGAATATGAACATCCGGAGATTATAAAGGAAAGCACTCGGGATATAATTATTGATTGGATCTCGATTGGTCTTAACCCGGAGGAATCGGTGTTCTTTGTTCAATCAAGCATAAAGGAACACGCAGAGCTTCATCTGATTTTCTCCATGATAACACCTCTTTCATGGCTGGAAAGAAATCCTACTTACAAGGAACAGCTTACGGAAATGGCTCAGAAGAATCTTTATACCTATGGGTTTCTGGGTTACCCGGTTCTACAGGCAGCAGATATACTGATGTACAAGGCACATGGTGTGCCTGTAGGAGAGGATCAAAGTCCTCATGTTGAATTGACAAGAGAGATAGCCAGGCGTTTCAATCATTTCTATTCCAATGTTTTTCCTTTGCCAGAGACCCTATTAACACCAGATGCAAGGATACTCGGTATGGACAGGAGGAAGATGAGCAACAGTTACAACAATGCCATATTTATCTCAGAGTCAAAGGAGATAGTAACCAAAAAGGTGGCTGATATGATTACCGATCCACAGAGGGCCAGGAGATCTGACCCTGGCAGACCGGACTTCTGTAATGTCTTTACCTTTCATGAGTTATATACTGATAAAGAAATGCTGAAAGAGATAGATGAGGGCTGTCGGAAGGCATCCATAGGTTGTGTGGACTGCAAAAAGATGATGGCATCAAACTTAAATAAGGCCTTGGAACCGATAAGAGAGAAAAGGAGTGAATTGAAGTCCAATCTTAAAATTGTAGACAATATTATTGATGAAGGTAATAAAAATGCACGCAAGATTGCTAAAAACACTATGAAAGAGGTCAGAGAGGTTGTTAAAATCTAACCCTCTTTCGTTTTTAAGTTAAAAGTTTAAGTTAAGAACTCATAAGACTATAAATAACAGGTAACGTTAATCGGTAACGAAGCCCGTATCGTAAAGCGTTTAAAGGTTACGTCAAAAAACACCAATAACTTAACCGATATACGAAACGGGCATCGTAACCGTAACCGTTTAACGATGATTATGTCATTTCAACTTTTTTAGGAAGAACCAAATTTAATCATGACCTTTACAACAAAACTCGAGGTATTTGAGGGTCCGCTTGATCTACTATTGCACTTGATAAAGATAAATGAGGTAGACATCTCAGATATACCAATAGCTACCATTACCGATCAATATCTGGAATATTTAGACCTGATGAGGGCCTTGGACATTAATGTTGCCGGTGATTTTTTGCTCATGGCATCTACACTGATGCACGTTAAATCCAAGATGCTCCTCCCAAAACAAAAGGATGATTTGGAGGAGATAGAAGATCCGAGAGAGGAAATTGTTAGATCTCTCATGGAATATATGCAGCTTAAAGAAGCGGCTCAAGAATTGGCATCCAGGGATATTCTCTATAGAGATGTTTTCAAAAGGGGCATTGAAATAGATGGAAAGAGAGGGGAAAAAGAAGACATCAATACAGCAGAGGTGACTCTCTATGAATTGATGAGTGCATTTAAAAATGCTATTAAGAAAAAATATCCTGATATAGTTCTTAGATTCAAAGCTGAGGCATGGTCTGTTAAGAAAAAGATGGTTGAAATAATGAAAAGATTTAAGGGGAAACAAAATCTCTATCTCAGTGACCTTTTTTCCAAGATGAGGTCCGTTTCAGAAATGATTGCCATCTTTTTAGCATTACTCGAGCTGGTAAGAACCGGCTCTATTAAAGTTTTTCAAGACAAACAAGGCAGTGATATTAGGCTTAAGGCATTAAACAAAAAAGCTTATGAATGGCGAAAGGTCAAAGGTTAAAGGCAAAAGGTGAAAGGAAAGTAAGCAGTAGGCAGTATGCAGCAAGCAGCTAAGAGGTTTTTAGCGCCTACCGCATATTACATATTGCATACTATTTGCGCGTTACGAGATATAATATATCGCAAATCGCAAATCTTTAACTTTAGGCATTTTAATTTACTTTAGCCCTGGCCCAGACCTGGAAAAGTCTGACTCAGTAAAGATAAACCAGGACTGGTGATAAAAAAAGCAAGCGTATATTCAAATCATGTCGCACCAGGGCGGGCTCATTTTAGGCACTTGTTATGAATACTTCCCTAAAATTAATAGTAGAATCCCTTCTTTTTGCAGGCAGTGAACCACTAACCCCTCGCCAGATCCGATCTCTTCTTCCAGGAAAGAATCTCAAAGAAATAAAGCAGGTTCTCAAAGAGCTTAAAAACGAATATGAAACAATGAAGAGGAGCTTTCTTCTCAAGGAGGTAGCCGAAGGCTACCAGTTTCGATCTCTTCCCCTGTACAGGCCGTACATCGCTAATATGCTCAGCTTAACTCCATCCAGATTAAGCAGGGCAGCATTGGAAACATTGTCCATTATTGCCTATAAACAACCTATCATCAAGCAGGAGATTGAAAGGTTGCGGGGTGTAGACATAGCGGGTATATTAAGGATGTTACTCAAAAAGGGATTGATTAGAATTGCGGGTCGAAAGTCTCTGCCAGGCAGGCCAATTATCTATGGTACAACAGGAAAGTTTCTTGAGCTCTTCGATTTAAAGAACCTGTCATCCCTTCCGACCTTAAAGGAGATAGAAGAGCTTGGTGATGGAGAAGAGGGGTAATAGAAGAGAGGAAAGGTTGAACAAGATTATAGCCATGGCTGGCATTGCCTCCAGAAGACGGGCTGATGACCTTATCTCCTTAGGTCTGGTAACAGTAAATGGTCGGGTGGAGAGAGGGCTTGGCTCAAAGGCGATCTGGGGAAAGGATTCTATCACGGTTGATGGTCACCCTATTCCTGATCCCCCAAAGAAGATCTATCTGATATTAAATAAACCATTTGGCTATATAAGTACCCTGCATGACCCAGAATGCAGGCCTATTGTTCGGGATCTGATAAAAAATATTAAAGAGAGGGTCTATTCTGTTGGACGCCTCGATTTTGACTCCTCTGGCCTTTTAATCCTCACAAATGATGGGGAGCTCTCCTACAGGCTTATGCACCCGCGATTCCATATTCCAAGGACCTATAAGGTAACCATTGAAGGCTACATATCAAATGCATCAGTTGAAAGATTAAAAAAGGGTGTATTTCTTGATGATGGTCCAACCAACCCAGCTCATGTCAGGATACTAAACAGACAGCAGGGGAGAAGTGTGGTAAGTATTACCATCTTTGAGGGCAGATCAAGAGAGATAAGAAGGATGTTTGAGGCTGTGGGACATAAAACCATAAAGCTTATCCGGACAGGTTATGGGGGTCTCTATTTAGGCACATTAAAGGTTGGAAAATACCGGCATCTCAAAAATTTGGAGGTAAAGACCCTACACACCTCGGTCGGGCTTGATTCAGAGCCACGTCATAATGAAAAATAACCTAGCGATTCCTTCCGCCTCAGACGGATTGGGTATGGGTATCTTTTTTTTGATTATGCCCTCATATAGTTTAGTGGGCGTTTCAAAATGGTTTATATAGACTGAGCGTATGATTCTAAGGCTTAGGAGGCAATAAACCATTTTGAAATGACCCAGCAAGGGGCCATGTTTTAGTGCATAACAAAAAAAAGATACCCATACCCTGTACTGCGACGTTATCCTAGGGCTTGATGAACATATCGCACCTTCGGTGCGGACCTGTAGGGGTTCGATTTATCGAACCCGCAATGACGGGCGTCATAAATGCCGCCCCTACAAGGACTTAAAAAGGAAATTCCTATACTGTTAAATTAATTT
>Ga0114930_10002945_pt1 | contig 15144 bp, 12 predicted proteins | sample AnhtaG_FD_87300 | JGI IMG/M metagenome (GOLD analysis project Ga0114930, IMG submission 87300) | Deep subsurface microbial communities from Anholt, Denmark to uncover new lineages of life (NeLLi) - Anholt_01485 metaG | ecosystem: Environmental > Aquatic > Marine > Oceanic > Sediment | place... | reverse complement strand
TCCCGTGGCCTCGTCCGGGCGGCCAGGGATGTACCAGCCCTTCATGACCTCTTGCAAGAAGCCGTTTTTGACCAGGCGTTCCCTATGGGTCCTGGTCAGATCACCTGAACGCACGGCGCGACGACACCGCGGTCTTGCAGTGCTCTCAGGGCCTTAAGGGATTCGGCCAGTTTTAGATGTGGACTTACCATTACTCTCGTGCTTTCATTAGCTTATTGTGCCGTACGATTCTTAGCTTTTCGTGCAGCGCCGAATTAAATTCATTTATTTGTATCATTATTAGCTTATTATGTCGAGCATTTTTTAGCTTATTCCGTTCTGCAATTATAAGCTTTTCCTGCGTACTCGTCCAAGAAGCCGTCACCGACCATAATATTGCCAAGGCATTAATGGGATCGCGCCTTACCCCTCCCAACATGTCCTTGCCATTCTCATTGCTCGGATTCAGCTCTAAAGATTTTTCGACTCCCTGGCGTTCGATTACCCTTAATAGCTCCTCCGATGCAGGGATCGTCCTCTGTCCGGCAAATACATAAGCCATATGTGTTTTTACCGAAAACAAAGAAGGAATATCATAGGTCTTTCTGCCTTTTTTCAGCTCCTCTTAACTCTACTTTACTCATGAGTAAAATCGTGTTATATTGATTCTACTATGAGCAAAATTCATGATCGATACATCAAAAAGCCTGTAACATCGGACCTCAAATCCAAGATGGTCTTTGTCGGCGGCCCCAGACAAGTAGGAAAGACAACATTAGCATTAGGCTTCCTACCTGAGCCCAATACAAAATCCCCTGCATATTTCAACTGGGATGATGTTTCCGATAAATCAAAATTGCTTCGGGGGGAACTTCCTCCAAACGAAAAAATAATCATCCTGGACGAAATTCACAAATTTGCCCGATGGCGCAATCTTGTTAAAGGTTTTTTCGACAAGAATAGGGGAAAGATATCATTTTTGATTACTGGTTCAGCCAGGCTGGATTACTACAGCAAGGGAGGAGATTCCTTACAAGGAAGGTACCATTATTACCGGCTGCATCCGTTTTCACTCAGAGAGGTGGCCGCTGTGCCGACAAAAGACGTTCTGGATCTTCTCCTGAAATTTGGAGGCTTTCCAGAGCCGCTTTTTAAGTCGGAAGAAAAATTCTGGCGCAGATGGCAGAGAGAAAGAATGCATCGAGTAATATATGACGATATCAGAGACCTGGAAACTGTGAAAGAAATCAGCCTTCTCGAGCTTCTCGCATCAGAGCTTCCCCAACGGGTGGGATCGCCTCTATCGGTCAAAAACTTAAAAGAGCTTCTCCAGGTTGCCCATGAGACAACCGAACGCTGGCTGAAGATATTCGAAAGAATGTATTATTGTTTCCGCATCCCACCCTACGGCCCTCCAAAGGTAAGGGCAGTGAGAAAGGAACAAAAACTGTATCTGTGGGATTGGTCCCTGATCGAGGAGGCCGGCCCAAGATTTGAAAATTTTATCGCCTCCCAGCTACTCAAGTACTGTCAATTCATCGAAGACACTGAAGGATACCGAATGGAACTCCGGTTTCTCCGAGACACAGACAAACGGGAGATTGATTTTGTCGTGGTCAAAGATGGAAAACCAGTTTTTGCCGTGGAATGCAAAACTGGAGAAAAAGATGTCAGCTCCTCGATTCATTATTTCAAGGAGCGAGTCCAAATCCCCAAATTCTATCAAGTCCATCAAGGACAGAAAGACTATGAGAAAAATGACGTGAGGGTGCTTCCTGCAATCACCTTATGTAAAGAACTTGATTTGCCGTGACGTGTGAGTTTTTAGCTGATTTTTGCCAGCTCCTTCTTCTTCTTCTTTGATGGACAAGCCCGCAATGCGATTAGGCTCCTCAGGTTCAAGCTCAAGGAAAATCCTCATGCGCTGCCCCGATTTTTTTGATTGAATCAAAAGCTCAGCTGTAAATTCACCGGTTTTTTTCGCACCCAGGAGGTCTATCTCCCCCATGTCTTCATGGACCTGCTTAAAAATTGCGAGGTGTTCCTCCATGGAAAACTGATCGATAAAGGCAGGCGTCAAATTCTCTTTGATGAATTTTTGCACATAATCCAAATCCTGGCGGTTCAAAGCTTCCAGGAAAGCGCTGGACCTCTGTCCTGTTAGCGAGTTGGGGAGTCCCCATTTGCCGGCGGCAGAGGCCTTTTCTTTAATCTCATCTGGTTTTATGCTTTCCGGCTCTTGGCCTTTCAGAATCCTGGAGATCTGCCGGCTCAGGGACTCCGCGCTTATCTTGTCATTGGCATTGGTCGCAACAATGAAATAGTTCTTTTCTTTGGGATACTCGTAGACAACTGCACTAAATCCAAAATCGTTTCCTCCGGCATAGGCCATAGGTCTTCCCTGCGGATCATACATCTTCTCTTTTGCTTTTTCTGATAGGACCTTGTTGGCTTCCAAGGCCTGGATCCATTTGTAGAGATCTCCAACCGACGAGACCATGCCCCCGCCTCCAACAAGTGCCCAGGTCATATGCGGCCAGTAATAGGGAGAATTTTTTTCACCGATCGTCCTGCCTTCATAACCTACAGCCACCTCGTCCTCTTTCCACAGGGGATCCCGGTAGAATCCGGTCCGGTTCATTCCGGCAGTTTTAAACAAATATTCCTTAAGAAAGGATTGGTAAGATTGTTCTGAAACTACTTCAATAATAACTGCCAGCAGACCGTAGCCAGAGTTGGAATAGGCCTGACGCTCTCCAGGCTTAAAGCGAAGCTTCTGGTTGAGTATCGTTTTTAATGCTTGCTCCATGTCCATTTCTTCGAAATCGCCAGTTGTGTCATGGTATTCGTGAAAGCCAGCCGTGTGCTCAAGAACCTGTTCTAAAGTGATCCCAGCCTTATCCTCAGGGATATCATCAAAAAATTTACTGAGAGGATCGCTTCTTTTGAGTTTTCCCTGCTCTTCCAATTTTAAGATAGCGGCCCTGGTGAATCGTTTGGTGATGGACCCGATATCGAATACCGTTTCTGCTCTAACCGGAATATTTTTTTCTCTGTCAGCCAATCCATATCCTTTATGGAGGATCACTTTTCCTCCTGTGGCGACCAGTACAGCACCTGAAAATCCTGCCTCAACCGCAGTGCGGACATAACTGTCCACCTTGTTTTGGAGATTATCCTCAGGGACAGCAAAAACAGGTACAGATTGGTTTGCTAAGAATAGGATTAAAAAAGCAAAAAAAGCATATCTCTTGTGACTCATTTCTCCCTCCTAATCCATGAAGCAATAATCTTTTCAATGGATTTAAATTAAATCCTATTATAGAAACCTTAGGATTTCAAAAAAAGTTTCAAAATCGATGCCTGTATTTTTTCGAACAATTCGTGGAGTGAAGCCAAGCCGTAAGGACCTGGAAGAGCTTATAAGGATCATGAAAGAAGAATAAATGCCAAGGTCAAAAAGACATCGCATTTTTCTTGAACCACCAAGATTGATATGTGATAGATTCCAGGTGTCTCCAATTGTCGTTCAAAAGAGAATCCGGAAAGAAAAAATAAGTATCTAGATTATCGCCTTTCTGATTTGGCTCCTGTCAAAGTTCCAGCTGTAAATTTCAGCGAAAAATTGTCATAAGTTTGACTTTGGTACGTCCCTCACTCCGCCCGATCCCTTTCGTGGCAGGGGTAAAATCATGAAGGAACACATCAATCCGTAGAATTTCTGGACAGTTAGAGGATGATGGTCTAACGTTATGTGGACCGCAAACGCTATTCTTGTATTCCCCTTTTGAATTGACTTACATATTTTCATTTGATATTGATATGAGTAAGAAAGCAAAAAGCACAGTTTGACCTTTTTTGGGAGAGCTAGATGGAATTTAAAATACGAGAGATAAATGATATTGTCATTTATGACATCAAATGGGAATTCGAGATAATTAAAGATATACCCATCATGCTTCATGAAGACGTGAAAAGGCAGTTAAACAAAGGAAAAAGACATTTTCTCTTTAATCTTAAAGATGTCTCATTTCTGGAAAGCCTTGGGCTCGGGGAGATAGTCGCATGCCTAATATCTATTTCCAACCGTGGAGGCAAGCTCAAACTCATAAACTTGGTGCCAAAAATCCGTCTCATGTTGGAGGTCACAGGACTGATAAAGGTCTTCGAGATAGTTGATGATGAGGAAACAGCGATCAAGAATTTTTCTAAATAATCAGGCATTGTATTAGAAAGGTAGTTGACCATTCCAACTGATATTATCCTAAGAATTTCCACATCCTCCGGTGAAATCGTGTGGCGATCGCGGTAACTGGAGGCATTGGAGAGGACTAAGAGGAGATTGATTGACAAACCTACCTTGAAGGATTATAAAAATGTTAGAAAGACGGATTCGAAATATGAAAACATCGGTGACTTTCCATGCATCTTTGCCCATAAAAATCACAAAGAAGAAAGAATGTTATGTCTCATGTTGTCCTGTGCTGGATGTGTGGTCCCAGGGCGAAACAAGAACAGAGGCAACAGAAAACCTACGAGAAGCGCTCATTTGAGCAGAGAGGAATATTTTAAGCTTCTTGAAGGCTGACCGATAATTCAGTGTTTTAAATCTTCACATCCTCGGGACGAAATTTATAGCGGTCGTGATAACTTGAATCTTCACAGAGGACCAAGAGAAGATTTTGCGGAGTGAGGTCGATTTAATAAATGAAGCTATAGCCTTTATTGATGAAGCTTCGCGGGAGTTTCTATCTCTAGATGAGAAGAATAACGTTTAATCTGCGTTTATTAAATGGGGTAGGAAAGTTGTCCTCCAAGGGATCGCCATATTCCCACTGGTCTTTTGTCTGATGAACAAGTTTTGGACAAATTGCCTGTATTTTTCCGAACAATTCGTGGAGAAAAACCAAGCCGTAAGGAACTGGAAGAGCTCATAAGGATTATGAAAGAAGAATAGATGCCAAGGTTATGAAATTGGCCACCTCATACTCCATGAGAAAGAGATTAGACAATGTGACTTCCGCACGTCCGAAGATTGGGTTCATTTTATGGTAGACTTTACGAATCAGTTCTTGAGCCACGAGAGGCTTGACTTACATAAAATTATTAATTATACTGCATAAAAATAGTGAATATTGTGCAGTAAAATGGATTATTTAAGGATCAGACAGGCAGTCATCGACCAGAAGGCCGAACTCGAAAACGTCTTTCTCTCCGAGAAGATCGTTCCCAGAGAGAACCTGGAAATCTACGGGAAACTCCTGGATTCGGACCAGATCAAAGTCATCACCGGCCCCAGGCGGGCGGGAAAGTCGGTATTCTGCCTCCAGCTTCTCCAGGGCAGGGAATTCGCCTATATCAATTTTGACGCTGAAAATCTGGCGGGCTTGAAAATGGAAGATTTGAACCTCGTCCTTCAGGCTTTCTACGAGATCCATGGGAAACCGGAATATCTGTTCCTTGATGAGGTCCAGAACATCGAGGGATGGGAACTTTTCGTCAACCGTTTGAAAAGATCCGGGTTCAACATCATCGTCACGGGGAGCAACGCCCGGCTCCTGAGCCAGGAGCTGGCGACGCATTTGACGGAGCGCCACTTCGCACTCGAGCTTTTCCCTTTTTCCTTCCGCGAGTTCCTGGATTATTCCGGATTCGATCATGGGAACGCTTTTCTGACAACCGAGAAGAAGGCACTCATCATGAGAGAGCTCGAAAGGTACATCTCTATCGGAGGCTTTCCCGAGACCTACAAGGAACCGGATCCCAAGAGATATCTTTCCTCTCTCTATTCATCGATCCTTACCCGCGACATTCTGCTTCGCCATCGCGTCAAGTACATCAAGGCCCTCCGCGAGTTGTCCCATTATCTCCTCACCAATTTTTCCTGCCGGATGACGTCCACCAAACTGAAAAACATCTTCGGATTCAAGAGCGTTCATACTGCTCAGAATTATTTTTCCTTTTTGGAAGAAAGTTATCTCATCTTTCAGATCGAAAAATTCTCCTTCAAAGTCAAGGAAAAAAGCACGGCCCCCCGCAAGGTCTATGCAATCGACACGGGCCTGGTTCACAGCTTGCCAGGCCGGGTTTCCGCCGATAGGGGCCGGTTTTACGAGAACATTGTCGCCGTGGAACTTTTAAGACGGAGGGGCCGCGAGCCCGATCTCGAGATCTATTACTGGCAGGATTATTCCGGCCGGGAAGTTGATTTCGTGCTGAAGAAAGGGCCGGCGGCCGTCGAGCTGATCCAGGTGTGCTTGGACCTGGAGGACTATGATGTTCGGGCCAGGGAGTTCAAATCCCTCGTGAGATCGGGCAAGGAGTTCAAATGCTCCGAATTTCTCGTCATCACTTCGGAGAGAAGCGGGATTGAAAAATTCAGAGGAAAAGCCATTCGACTCGTGCCTCTCTGGCAATGGCTTCTGGAAGAGGAAAAATAGTCAGGTCAATGGCCTTTAGGGATCAAGTTCTGGAAAAATTGCCTGTATTTTTCCGGTCCCTAAGTCATACATTCCAAACTGTTTACATTAGTTAACATAGACTGTATATTATCCATATCAAACGAATAGAACTTGAGATGACCTAAGATAAACTGGGATGTGCATGCTTTCACAGTGAACCATCACGGAAGCTGGCTTAGCCATTGATAGGCAGGTGCAACGAGAATATTTTGGCCGTTATTAGAGATCAATTTATAGCCTTCATGTTCCTGGAGGAGTTGAACGGCAGGAATATTCAAAGCCGTTTGAAACTTTTTCAAGGCAGGCGATGGCTGTGTTTCTGAGATTTTTGCCTCTACAAGCAAAAACGGCATTCCTCCGTTGGTTATCAAAAAGTCTACTTCCTGTTTTTCTTTGTTCCTTATGAAATGCAAGGAGAATTTTCCAAACCCAAGATCATTCCACTGTGTGACTGCCCGCCAGAGTTCGGCTGCCACCATGTTTTCGAATCGACGGGATTCGTCTTCTATTCTTGGGGTATCCCAGAGATAAACCTTGCGTTCCTTTTGAATCGCCCGTGAGATTTTTTTTGTCCAGGGATAAACACTGAAAACCAAAAAAAACAACTCAAATACGGACAGCCAATTCCGGATGGAATTATAGGTCACACGAAGGTCTGAGGCGATGGATGGAATAGATAGCGGGCTTCCGACCTTTGAAGGCAATAGGTAGTAAAGAGTCTCCATTTCCCTGACAGACTTAACGGCCGTCAAGTCCCGGATATCCTCCCGGATCAGCTGATTGGAATAAGTGTTTGACCACCGGCGATAGGACGCCCTTTTGTTGACGAGAAACGGCTCCGGAAAACCGCTTAGTCCTGATAATCTGTTCCACTTTTCCCTTAGTTGTTCACTTTTAACAATTCGGATTTCCAGAGGATTTTTTAGAAATTCTTCGATATCGAGATTTTTCTCTCCAAGCTCTGCAATAGTAAAGGGCCAAAGGTGAAATAAGTAATAGCGCCCCGCCAGAGAATCTCCTCCTTTTTGGTAGATGTCGAGCCTCCCGCTTCCTGAAACGAGGAATTGATATTGATCGTGGAACTGGTCATAAGTTCCTTTCAAGTAATTCTTCCAGTCTTTGAACTTATGGATTTCATCAAGGACAATTAGGGGTTTTGAAGCATCCTTTCGAGTGACATCCTCAAAAAAATTAGGATTATCAAAGAATTTTGTCCTGTGGTCAGGAATATCCCAGTTGAAGTACAGACTGTTGGTAAATGACCGTGAAATGATTTGAGCTAGAGTTGTTTTGCCTGCCTGACGGGGGCCTACCATAAAAACCATGCTTTTCTCTTGGGCGAGCTCATCCCATACCTTAAGATAAAGCTTTCTTTCTTCCATATTGACTATTATTCACTTTAATGAAAAATAGTCAAGACCATTTTTCATTAGAGAGAAAAATAGTCAGAGGAATAAAATTTAGAAAAGAAGATATTGTCATCTCCCGTGCATTCATAAAGGCTTTTCCCGAAATCGCACTTGAGGTGGATGCGACCTATACCAGTGCCGTGGAATACATAACCCACTGCTATTCTTATCGGTTCCTGGAAAACTTCTGTGAGTATTTTGGATTTGTGACAGCCCGGCGTGAAAGGAAAAAAGGCTCTTTTTCTGACAGACTTTTTGTAAAAACCACACCTCTTTTCGAGAAATATTTCATCTGGAATGTAAAATAAGCTCCATGCTTATGATGAAACCATAGGGGCGAGCCAACCTTATTACATTGGCTTTGTTGCAATTGTCATCATAGGCGAAACGTGGCGATCTCGTAATACAGCAAATGGCAAGCAAATAATAAATTGACAAAATAACATATCTATTATACAATTATGACAATAATCGTATAATAGGTGTGAAATAATGGACGTAAGATCGGTTATCAAAAACATCTTAAAAGAAAATGAGAACGTTAGCATCAGAGATCTAAAGGACAGAGATTTTGATATCGATTCTCTGATTCAAAAAAAACTGAATAAAATCATAACCTTGACCGGATTCAGACGAGTTGGCAAAACTTATCTTCTTTTCCTGTTGATGGAAAAAATAAAAAATGAGTTCTTTGTCTATTTTAATTTTGAAGATGAAAGAATTCCAGAAACAACAGAGGTTTTAACTGAGCTCATTTATGCAATGGAGGAATTGTATAATAAACAGCCCTCTTATCTTTTTTTTGATGAGATTCATATCATTCCCGGATGGGGAAAATTTTTGCGCAGAATACAGGATAAGGGGTATAAAATCTTTGTAACAGGTTCAAGTTCCAAACTTGGATTGAAAGAAATCCCGACCGAACTTAGGGGCAGAACTATAAATTACACACTTTTTCCCTTAAGTTTCCAAGAATATCTGAACTTCAAAGAAGTGGAAATGGACAGACTTTTAGCCTTAAAAGAAATTGAAATTAAAAGGATCTTCCGAGAATATCTCACTTTTGGTGGATTCCCTGAAATATACGATTCCGATGAAATCGAGAGAAAGGAGGTCATTCAAGAATATTTCAGGACTTTGGTTCAGAGAGATCTGATAGAAAGATTTAACATAAGAGAAGATGCCCTCTTAAATGATACGGTCAAATTGCTGTTGAATTCTCTAACAGTTTCTATCTCTAAAATGACAAAAACTCTTCAAAGCATGGGATACAGGTGCAGCAAAAATACCATTTCCAACTATATCTCATATCTGGAAAAGTCGTTCTTTCTTTTTCAGGTTATGTATTATTCTCGGAATGTGAAAGACCAAATGCAATATCCTAGAAAAATCTATATTATTGACAATGGTTTTTTGAAATACTTAGCTCTCCGCCCTGGAGAGAGCCGAGTCTTAGAAAATATTGTTGCTGTTGAATTAAAAAGAAGAGGTCATGAATTCTTCTATTGGAAGAGTAGCAAAGGTGAAGAGATTGATTTCGTGCTCATGGAAAAAGGTGTGGCAACGCAGCTTATTCAAGTGAGCGTTGATATATCCCAACCAGATACGAGAGAAAGAGAAATCCAAGCTTTGAGAAAAGGGATGAAGCATTTTGGTATGAATAAAGGGCTGATTCTGACCTATGAAGCAGAGGAGATAATACAGCATAACGGCTCTGAAATAGAAGTAAGACCAGTCTGGAAATGGCTCCTTAACATTTAAGCCAATATTAGTTCTATAAATGCAAATTCCGGCCACCGATTCCGATGAGTGTCAAATGGACCCATTGTTTCACTGACCGGTTGGAGGCGGTGAATGAACAATAATGAGCTATCGATTGAAGTCAGGAGGGTCTGACATACCTACAGCCATCATGGTTGTTGTATTTCTGGTGATTCACTCTATTTTTTGCCACTCGTGATATACACAATCAAGGGAGCAAGGAACCAAAATCCAAGGATGGGAAATACATAGATAAGCCCTTCGATAAGCAAAAAAGAACTAATACCCAGAGCAATACAGATCAGAAGCGATGGAAGCATTAAGGTATATATGCCTAGAAGACTATATATTTTTCTTTGCCTTTTCACTTCGCCAGCAGTGACCCATTCTATGTTAGGACTTTTGAGCAGAGACTTGATTAATAGGCGCAAAGTTTTTGTAATCTTCCGAAAAACTGAGGTATTTTTAGCTTCTTTCACTCTACTTAGTATCTCACTTAAGGACTTCCTCCCTGGAAATTGGAAAGTTACGCTCATCATTGCTGTCAAGATCGAAACAGCTCTATGGAGAGAAAAAGATAAATACACAACAGTAGATACAATTCCTCTGGCTATTCCAACTAAGGAAAAAACGGGCCGTCTTAGACTGAGGGGCACGACAAGATAGGGGAGAGCTATCATACCCACCAAAATAAGTGAGCACCATATCGAGGATAGCTCCGGCACGAACCAACCCATTATACAGAGAGTTAATAGTGAAGGGATGCTGAGCTGTTTTTTTATCGGCCATATTAGATTCCATCTGCTAAAAAGCGGCAGCGGATTTCTTACGCGTTCTCTCTTTTTATTGGGAATTAAAGGCAGTACCCAGTGAAGAGCCTGCTTGTCGCCCTTAAGCCATCTTCCAATTTGAAGCATTCCGGCGAGGAAGTTGTCGAGAGCATCCTCCAGAACAACGACATCTGGTACTAAAGCAGCTCGCAAGAATCCGCTCTCAGCCTTATCGTGGCTCAGGAGCTGATTGTCAGGAAAGCGATCCGAAAGAACTCTCTCATGGATTGCTACATCATATATTCCTTTTCCAATGTATGTGCCTTCTCTGCAGAGGTTCTGAAGAGCCTGAAGGATGTAGTGGTGTGGGCCATCGAGCCTGCGGTGCCAACCTTCCATCCGGGCATAGAATGATCGTTTACAGCTCTCCTTAGACGGTACAGGGAAAGGTTGAAGAACGCCATATCCCTGGGATACGATCTCGTCGGTTTCACTGACCATGGGTTGGTTGTTCGGATGCACAGCCTTTGCCACAAGACGTTTAGCACTGCCGGGTGGTAATATGTTGTCGCTGTCAAGCAGGATGACTTTGCTGATCTGGCCCAAAGTGTCAATATTTCCAGCTATCCGACTGAATGTTTTGCCAAGGCCGTGCTCTCGGTACCTCTCTCCTTCAATCTTTCCCAAGAGCCATTTGTTCAGTTTTTCCACGCCACCTCGTTTCCTCTCCCAGCCAACCCACTTTCGGGAAACAGAGTTCCATTTTCTATTTCGGTGAAAAAGAAAGAAATGGTCTCTGCCATACTTATCGTTAAGAGATTCTACTGCTGCTGCAGCAAAATTCAGAAATTGCGATTCTTCATCTGTCACGCCCTCCTGGAGAGAATCCTTGAAATGGGTAAGGATAGCGATTGGAAGATTTTTGTCTGTGTTGGCTAGGTATGTTTTCTCCATGTGATCGAGAGTCCTGGCTAACGCTACCTTATCCGACAGCAGCGAGGCATACACAACCAGTGTTTTATACTCATCAGGAACACCTGTAGTGAAGTTCATCTCTGGCAAGAGATGCGGTTTGGAGAATATCATTATGAACTTGCAGACGATAATCTCAGCTGCATCGTGGAGAGGAAGAATGGATAGGAGTGTCATAATCACAATGAGGGCTGGCAGGATGCCGAGCCACAAGAGCCACAACGCGAAAATAGCGCTTGCGATAGCAGTAATGAAGAGGACCCTAGCCATATAGGTATGGAAGGAATGAGCTAATTTCCAGTCAGATAAAACTTTTTTAATATTTTTTCTCCTAAACATCCACCAGGACCACCGGCCCGGCTTGGAGAGTTGATTAAGCACTCAAATGCCAGTACGATATATATCAAAATGTATGGGAACAAGCCAGTGAACTGAGAAGCAGTGGAAGACTTTCCGCAAAAAACCAACTGGATCAATCCTCTCTTTGGCTACCATCAATATCTGGTTTTGGATAAAGTGGCGTTAAATAATTAATTATCCGTTCATCGGGAATGCGTTCGAAATTTCCTGCATCTGAATAATAACGAATAACCAAAAAAAGATCTGTTGCATCTTTTTTCCGCTTAGGATATTTATCGTTCCAAGAAAATATTTTCATAACGGCTAATCCCGGTAATGTTACCAGTTTGACATCGAGGACAGGTTTTGACCTCAGTCTCACGATTTGTGCGTGTTTGTATGTTTCTTCAAATCCGATAACATGCATGACAGTTTCTTGAGACGGCCATTCGATAAGGTGGTTTTTGTCTGAAATGGCGCCAAAGGGAATAATGTCTATATCGAGTGTCGCTCGATAAATTGGAATATTATGTGCAGCCATAAGCATATCTCTGGCAGATGCGCCTATAATGAAAAAGGGAATTGTCAATCTTCCCTGACAATTCTATCAATTTCTTTTTCATATAAAATCCTCGCAGTTTCGATAGTTCTTGCTTCTCCGGTTGCAAGTAGATCGGCACATAGAAGAAATATAATGCCACGCTGACTGCCGAATGGTTCGAGGGCGCATTTTCCAGGTAGTAATTCAGGTCAGAATATGGAATTAAAAAGGGGAGGACATTCACTGAAGGGACTTCAGCCATTCGATCGCTTCCGGATGTTTTTGCCAGGCTGGACCAATCTCCTCTAAACAGAGGATGGCCTCACTCTCATCGCCCGGGGAATAGAAGTCCTCCAGTTCAGAAGGAGGGTGCTTCCTTTCGATACGGGCGATGATCCTTTTCACTTTTTTTATCTCCTCGGTCAAAGATCGTGATGTGAGCCTTGCTATCAGCAATTTCCTCACAAAATCAAGAGCACCATATACTGCGGAAAAAGGAAGGTTTACAACTTTATAGAAGGAGAATGTTGTTTCGGATCTAAAATGCTAGCTTGACCATTTTATGTTATCATGACCTAAAAATACAATGGCTACCGTCCTGATCAACAACGCGGTTAAGAAATATCTTCTCAGTCAGCCTGTGAATTTACGGGAGAGGATCAGGGAGAAGTTCGAATTTCTTGAGACAGGGATCTGGGAAGGAAAGCTTCGGACAAAGAAGTTGAGAAATATCTCGTCGAAATGCGTTTTCGAGGCCCCGGTCGACAAAAACAACAGGCTCCTGTTCACCCTCGGAAAATACGGAGGGGCATCTGGAAAAAACCTCATTATATACGTCTGGGGAGTAGCCTCCCACGATGAGCTCTCTAAAAAAAGCCGGAACATCGTTCCTGAAAATGCGCCTTTTCTCGAATTTCATGACTTTGATGAGATGATCCTGGAAGACATCGATCTGGAAGAGCTAGAGCCATTCTGCTTCACCCAGGAACAGATCACGGAAAAAACCGGAGAGGAATCGGGCAGCCAGAGGTGGTTTGCCGTCGATGAGCCTGAATGGAGAAGGATCCGGAACTACACAATGGATGACTTTGAGCTTCCCCTATATCTCACTCCCGGGCAAAGAGAAGTCCTTAAATCCCCTCCCCCCATTCTTGTCTCTGGCACAGCAGGCAGCGGGAAGACCACGCTGTCCGTGTATTATCTGCTGAAGAGCGAACTGCACAGGATGAAAAAGATCTTCATCACTTACAATCCCTCACTCAAGAACTTTGCCGAGAGACTCTGCAACGGGCTGCTGAATGAAGCCAAGGGAAGGCAAGACTTTTTAATCCCTGATTTTCATGTGTTCAAACAGTTCATCCTGGATATTGCTCACCGCTTCGGCAAAACCTTTTTGCCTGAAAAAGAAGTCGATTTCAATCGGTTCAGCAAGATGTTTGCCTCCCATCCCCTGCACCAGAAATTTGATTCGGCCCTCGTCTGGGAAGAGATTCGCTCGATCATCAAAGGTGCCCTTCCCCAGGTTAACATATCTGTCCTTGAGCGCGCCCATCAGGCGATCATGAAGAAAGGGATTGACCAGGGTCTTATCAAGCGGCTTCAACACCAGTTCATCCTCTTTTCCAAGCTGGAGTCCTTGAAGGTCGTCGGGAATCTCGTGGAAAAATATTTGAAGACAAGCATTTCCTCATTTTCCACGCACATGGACCGGTATCTGAAGGACGAGACGTCTCATGAGAGAGTCCTGTCCATCCTGGAGAGAACTCTGCACGTGTTGAAAAAGCAAAAAGAAATTGTCCATAAAAAATACCTGTCCTTCCTCGAGTATGAACTCCTGGGGAAGAAGAAGGCGCCGAACTTCCGATTCAACCGGAAGGAAATCTACCACATTTTTGAATGGTACCAGGACAGGCTCGAAAGGAGCGGCCTGTGGGATGAGCTCGACCTGACACGGGAGGTTCTCAGGATCTTTTCAGAGAGAGATCTCCAGGATTACACCTATGATATGCTTGCCTGTGATGAAGTCCAGGATTTAACGGACATACAGATCAGTCTCCTGCTTGAATTCGTCAACAATCCGATGAATATCTTTTTTGCGGGGGACACAAAACAGGTGATCAATCCCAGCGGGTTCAGGTGGGAGGAAATCAAGAGGCATTTCTACGAGAGAGGACTGGAGGTTCCGGAGCTGCGTTTTCTGACCCTGAATTTTCGCAGCTCGGGGAGCATAGTCGAATTTTCCAACATCCTTCTCGAGTTAAAAGGGAAATACTTGGGGCTCAAAGCGGAGGAAGTCCCTGAAGACTGGAGGTATAAAGGCAGGCCGGTAACCGTCATTTCGAAGATCGAAGAGCCGGACATGCTGGAAATTCTTCGTGTGGCAGGAGCCCGGAGGACCGTCCTTGTGCGGACGGAAAGGGAGAAGAGAAGGCTCCAGAGCCTTCTGGAGACAAAGCTAGTCTTCACCATTGCCGAGGCCAAAGGTCTCGAGTTCGATACTGTGGTCCTCTGGAAATTTTGCGAAGATGAGCTTGTCAAGGATGTCTGGAAAATCATCCTTGACCTAAGCAAAAGATCTACCCACGAGGCAAAGATCAGGCATGAAATCAACCTTCTGTATGTGGGGATTACACGATCGCAGAATGATTTGATCGTCTATGATGGGAGACACCCCTCCCTGATTTGGGAGAACCAGCATTTCAGGAACCACGTCTATGTTACCGACGACCGGAGCTTTATCGACGGCATCTGGAATGTCCTTACCACACCTGAAGAATGGATCGAGCAGGGAAACTATTTTTTTGAGAAGGAATATTATCGGGCAGCGATGGAGTGTTACAAAAACGGGGGAGACACGGAGCTTTTCCATAAAGCCTCTGCTCATGCCTTCGAGAAGGCAGAGAAATATCTGG
>Ga0114930_10002943_pt1 | contig 15152 bp, 8 predicted proteins | sample AnhtaG_FD_87300 | JGI IMG/M metagenome (GOLD analysis project Ga0114930, IMG submission 87300) | Deep subsurface microbial communities from Anholt, Denmark to uncover new lineages of life (NeLLi) - Anholt_01485 metaG | ecosystem: Environmental > Aquatic > Marine > Oceanic > Sediment | place... | reverse complement strand
CCACCGAAACCCTTGCATCATCGGGACACGTGGTTCATAATAGGAACGCTAACCGTCGGCGGTCGGCGGTTTGCTGTTTGTGCGGGACCCATTTTCGGCAACGTCAAAGAGAAGGAGGCATCATGCGCAAGAAAGGTTTCATGTTGATCGAGTTGCTGGTAGTCATTGCCATCATCGGCATTCTGGCGGCCATCCTGTTGCCGGCGTTGGCGCGGGCGCGCGAGGCAGCGCGGCGGGCCAGTTGCCAGAACAACCTCAAACAGTGGGGGCTCATCTTCAAGATGTACGCCAACGAGTCCAAGGGGGAGCAGTACCCCTCTCTCCAGGTCGGCCCGGGCGTACCTCCTGGAACGTTCGGCGACAACGACGCTGACATGGACGAATTCGCCGTGGGGCCCAAGGTCTCGTCGTTGTATCCGGAGTACTGGACCGACCCGGCCATCATCGTGTGTCCGTCCGACGCCGAGTTCGGCGAACACATGGACGACGTGATCCCGGGGCGCGATTACGTCAACGGCATCGCCGACGACCCGGCCGAGGCCGACGCCAGCTATGTGTACTTCGGCTGGGTGATCGACCGTATCGGCGCGGCCATTAACGATCCTATGAACATCGAAGTCGGCAGCATCCCCAACATCGGGCCGCTGCTGGCCCTGCTGGGCGGCTTCGACCCGAGCACCAAGGTCCCGACGCAGTTCGCGTGCGCCGTGGCCATCGCCTACACGGAGTTCTTGTCGACCGGCATCAGCGTCGGCACTCAGGACATTAACCTGGTGACGGGCGGGGGCGGGTTGATCGGCTCGTTTGGCGCGGGGCACGGGAACGGCGGCGGCGACGTGGTCTACCACCTGCGCGAGGGCATCGAGCGGTTCATGATCACCGACATCAACAACCCCGCGGCCAGCGCCCGCGCCCAGAGCGAGGTCTTCATCATGCTCGACGCGTTGGGCGGCGGCAACGTCATCAACTGGTTCAACCACATCCCGGGCGGCTGCAACTGCCTGTTCATGGACGGCCACGTCGAGTTCATCCGCTACCCGACGATCCCGCCCGTGTGCGAGAGCGTCGGCAACCTCGTCACCATCGCCGGGTCCATCTAACACCCATATCTCGCACCCTCCGTGTCATTGCGAGCGAAGCGTCGTGACCTGTAGGTCACGACGCTTCGCTGCTAAGAAAGTGCCTCTCCGTTTTCTAGTACAAGCACCTGACATCCAAGGACTTTGGCTTGTCTCTCGAGATTGTTGAGTAAACGTTGGCGGTACTGCTTCTCGTATTTGTCCTGTCCACGCGCGACGTATTGCTCGCCATGCTTGAGCATGCGGTAGATCAGTTTGGCGAGCTTGTTTGCAGTGGCCGTGATGGCTTTGGCGGCACCATGTCGTGCTCTCATGCGGCGGTAGAAGGCGCCGAGGACGGCAGGGGCATTAGTCTGCTCGGCGACGCCAATGCGGGGTTGGTTGGGCGGCGCCGGAGCCCACATGCTGTCGCCCGAAATGTACGAGCGCGCCCTGCTCCCCGTCCATCAGCGCATGGTCGAGCGCATCGACGGCCCGACCGTCCTGCACATCTGCGGCGACATCATGCCGCGCCTGGCCATGCTCGAACGCACCGGCATCACCTGCTTCAACTTCGACTGGGCCATCCCGCCACACGTCATGGCTGAAGCCGCCGCGGGCAAGTTCACCCTCATGGGTAACGTCAACACCACCGACCTCCTCAACGGCCAACCCGACGACATCGAGCGCCAGGTCGTCGAGAACATCGAGGCGGGTATACACATCATCAGCCCCGGATGCGCCGTCAGCCCCAAATGCCCGAACAAGAACCTGCGCGCCATGGCCGACGCCATCGAGAAGCGCACCGCGCCAGGTGCAGGACGATAGTGGGCTGCCGAACAACTTGGAGCTTGTGCGCAGATGCAGCCGGAGGCGCTACGGGTCGTCGGGCATTTCTCCGCAGGCTCTCAGTTGAGAGGGGGGACCACCTCGCCGCGGGATTGGGCTTCGGTGTTTTCGCAGGAGCCGTAGAATTCGGAGTTGACGTCGACCAGAGGGTGAGACGGCGGCCGTCTTCGGGGGGAAGTGTGGGGGCCGTGGCGGCATTAGTCGAGGTACTCGATGAGGGGGGCGGCGCGGGCGTCTCCGTGGACGCCGCCAGTGAACGCCCTCAACGACGCTCGAGCTTGAAGACCACGGCCTGGTCTTTCATGAACTGGGGCACGTAGAGCAAGCCCCGGGTGCGGTCGAGGCCGACGTCGGCCGGGGATTCGAGTTCGACGAGCGTGTGGACCGACTTGCCGTCTGGCGCGATGAGGGACACCTTATTGCCGGTGAAGTCGGACACGATGAACGAGCCGTCATCCAGCATCTCGATGCCGTCTAGGTTGGTGAAGTGCTCGGCAAGGCCGAAGGGCTTCGGGACCGTCCGGCCGTCCGGGTCGAGTTCGTAGACTTCGTGCAGGCCCCAGCTCACGGCCCACATGCGGCCTTGGTGGCAGGTGACACCGTTGACGCCCGGCGGGGCTTTGAGCACGGTATGCCCGCCGCTGGGATCCACTTTGTAGAGGACGCCCTGCTCGATGTCCGACACGTACACCGCCTGGCCGTCGGTAGCGACGTCGTTGAGGCGTTTGGCGCCCGGAAGCGGGACCTGCTCCGGTTTCGGCGCGCCCTTGGTCGGGCAGCGCATGAGGCGGGCGTTGTCGGAGAAGTACAGGACGTCGCCGAGCACGCACATGCCTTTGGGGGCGTTGAGGACGTCCTCGGGCTTGCTGTCGAGCCAGCGCAACTGCTTCATCTGGCCGTCGGACGTCATCTGCGATATGAAACCCTTGCCGTCGTCGTCCCAGTACGCCCCCTCGCCCGCAACGATGTTCGAGATGTACACCAGCCCTTTGGCCGGGTCGGCGACCAGGCACTCGGGGACTTGCAGCCCGCGGACGACCTCGAGGCGTTTGACGCGCCATGTTCCCTCGGCTTGGGCGCCGCTGCCTCGGGCGGCTGCAGCGGCGGTGAGGCAGACGCCGGCGATGAGCACTGCGGTTCGTGTTCTCATGGTTTACCCTCCCGTTTCCCTAGGACGCCCGAACGGCGTCCAATTCGATCTCGAAGAGCAGGTCGTCTCGGCACACGTCATTCGCGACTACGACCACGGGTAGCGGCGGCAGCCGGCGCCCGGCGCAATACGCCGCGAATCGGGGCCGGTCAGCCGCGCGTTTGAAGTAGACGATAGCACGGGTCACGTCGTCCCAACTCATCCCGCGCGAATCCATAATGGCTCGAGCGACGTCCATCGTGTGCGCGATCTGCGCCTCCACGTCGCCTACGTGGAGCGTGTCGCCTTCAGGGGAGATGCTGGCCGTGCCTGAGATCAACAGGCGGCGGTGTCCGGGCATGGCGAGCTCGACGGCGCGGCTGAAGGCGCTGCCGTACTCGAGGGCGGGGCCCTGCAGGGGAGACGGGACGGCCGCGGCGCGCACGTGCTCGTCCCCGGCGCGGACCGATAGAAGGGCGCCGGTCAGGGCGGCCCCCGAGCCGCTGCTACCGCCTATGCCCGTGCTGGCGGGGACAAGGCCGCCGAAGATGCGGCGTTCTTCGAAGAAGTCGTGGCGGACCCGGTTGAAGTCGCCGTACCAGGCGAGGATGTCGTTGTTGAAGAACCAGGTGCGCAGGACGTCGGCGAAGCCCATCTCGGCGGAGGCGAGGGCCGCGTCCATTTGCTCGAACACGTCATAGGCCTGGTCGGGCCGCGGTGCGTGGCAGTCCGTCGGGGCGAGGCCGCCGAGGCGGCACACCAGCGTCGAGCCCTCCCGGAAGACGCGGCCGACGGTTCTCCCGCGCAGGTCCAGCGACTGGACCGGCGTCCCGGCCACGGCCCACACCTGGGTCCCGGCGACGGCACGGGCCACTTCCGGACCTTCTTGTATCCACGTGACGGGCCAGGTGAGGTCGCCAAAGGGGGCGAGGCAGGACTCGCGGTGGGCGGCGGCGCCGAAGACCTCCTGCGACACGACCGCGGCCTGGCTGTCTTCGAGCACGCCGGCGGTCCTCTCGAACAGTGCCTGTTCGGACTCGCCCTGCCGTGGGGTGGCGGTCAAGAACAGTTCCGTGTGCGTGGGGCGCGTCAGCACAACGACGTGCAGGCCGGGTTTGACTTCTCTGCGAAGCATTGTTGCGGGGTTACTGCCGGGACAATCCAACTTCCTAAGCCTTTCCGAAATCATCTAAGCGAGTCTTCGCGGGTCGTGAGGATCTGCCACACACCGGCTCTACAGGGACAACACATACGCGGCGAGGTCGGCGATCTGTTCCGGCGTCAGGTCGGCGGTGACGCCGTGCTTGTCTTCCGGATTGTCGGTGGTGAGGACCTCCTCGAGGGTGGCGGCGCGGCCGTCGTGGAGGTACGGGGCGGTGCGCCAGATCTCGGCGAGCCCGGGCGTGTCGAATTCCCAGTCGGCCTGGCGGTCCCTGCCGGTGCCGACGTTGTACTTGGTGCAGTCGGTGTAGTAGTCGCCGTTGTGGCAGGTCGCACAGCGGGCCTGATCGAAGAGCGCGCGCCCGCGCTCGGCCGCGGCGCTGGGCTTAGCGTCCACGAGATGGGGGCTCGAAACGGGCCGCAGCGACTTGAGGTATTCGTCGATGGCCGCGGCGTCCTCTTCGGGGCGGACGGCGAACTGGATGTAGCGAATGCCGGCCCGGACGGCCGTCTCGGCCTTGTCGCGCACGCCCGAGATCATGACGGGCGGCGTCGCGTGCGAGAGCACGAGGCTCTTGGTGTTCTTCGGGTTGCCCATGCCGTCATTCAGCAGGTCCCAGTTCAGCCCATCGGCCCTCACGTCGGGGTGGCAGCTCGCGCAGCTCTGCCAGTGCTGGAAACACAGATCCGCGTCGTGGAACAGCATCTCTCCCTTCCGCACGACGGTCAGCGGCCTCTCAGGGCCGAGGGCGATGGATCGCGCCACGGGCCGGGCCTCGGGATCGACGTCGACGACACCGAGCGTGTCCGTGAAGTACTCGGCCACGTAGGCCTGCGTGCCGACCAGGGCAAGCCCGCGGGGTCCATTGCCGCTAAGCTTGAGCCGGCGGCGGAACCCGACCAGAAACGAGAGGTCGTTCGGGACGTCGTCGGGCGTTTGCGACACTTCCGAGACCTTCTCGCCGGCCGCGACCCGGTCGAGCTTATCGTGCAGCGCCGCGCGGTCAATGACGGTGAGCTCGTGGGTGCCGGCGTGGGTCACGCAGAGGTACGCGCCGTCGGCCGTGCAGGCGACGCCCCAGGGGTTGGCCCCGCCGAGGTCCACGTCGTCGAGCAGCACGGTGTTGACCAACTCCCTCTTCGCGGCGTCGATGACGCTCAGGGCGTTGGTGTTCATCCAGCCGCGTTCGAGCTGCGTCGTGGGCAGGTTGTATCGACCGAGGATGTGGGTGACGTAGACGTAGGCCCCGTCGGGCGAGACGCAAACGCCGCGCAGGCCGACGCTGCCGTTCGGGAGCTGAATGGATCCCACAACGCCTTTCGAGGCCGCGTCGATCACGCTGACCATGGCGGCCACGTAGTCGCCGTCCGCCGCGCCGGCGGCCAGGTGGTTGGCCACGAACAGCGTCTTGCCGTCGGGCGTGACGGCCGCGGCCACGGGCTCGCGCAGCACCGGGATCCGGGCGGCCTCGGCCTTGGCGGCCAGGTCGAAGACGGACACGTCGTTGTTGAAGCGGTTGCAGACGTAGAGGGCGGCGCCGTCCGGGCTCAGCACCGGCGCCATAGGCGTGTGACCTGCCTGGAGCGTTTCCGCCACGGCGCCGGCAGCCACATCTACGACGAAGACTTGGCCCTCGGGAGCCGCGCCGGTGACGTACAGCCGGGCGCCGTCCGTCGAGAGGGCGAGGCCGCTGGGCCGGGCCGGAAGCGCGATGGTCTTGGCGACGGCGCCGGCCGTCACGTCAAACACGGCAATCTGATTCGCGCTGCGCTCGGCCACATAGAGCGTCTTGCCCGCCGCATCGGCCACGATGACCGCGGGCGACAGGTAGTCGCCGCCCGATTCAGGCGCGTCGGCCGCGCCCATCAGGGCGCCCACGGCCAGCAGTGCCAGCGCTAGTCCCGTTCCTTTAGTCATGGCGCGCTTGATCACGGCCCGTCTCCTTTGGTTCCACGGCTGCGCAGCATACCTTATCAGAAGCCCGCTGAGAAAGCCCATCGGGCGCCGGCCCCCAACCGGCAAGGCGGCGTCGAGCCCCCGCACTCCATGGACCCCGCGCGTATCACTGCGGCCGTCGGGGATCGCCGAGGATTGCGCTGAGCTTCTCGATCATGTCGCCGACGGCCTTACGGCGTGCCAGGATTGCATCAGGGTCCTTCGTGTAGTCGGTGAAGGACCGGGAAATCGTTTCCGGCACACGGCACAGGGCCTCGGCCTGTTCGATGATCTCCGAACTGGGGCGGTTGGCCGGTCCCAGCGCCTTGACCCCCTCGACGCAACGGCTCAGCAGGGCCAGGTACTCGTAGTCCTCGATACCGTCGCGGACCACCTCGAGCCGAAGCGATGGGTACGGCGTCCTATCCGGACCCGGCCACACCAGAATCCCGTCGCCGTTCACGCCGAGGTCGATCAGGGTTTTCGAGCGGCCCTCGAGCACAATGGGCACGTCCGGGAAGTGCGGCTCGCCCGTCGCCGGGCCCGGCAAGCCGTGCCACCAACAGATGCACCAGTAGAGCAGGCCGGTGGCGCCCGCCTGCCGCGCCTGCCAGAAGAGCACGCGATGGTCCACCGCCGGCTCGTCCACGAAGAAATTGGCATGCGGCGGCTTGGGACCGCAGCACACGTACATCCACAGCGTATCCCCGGCCCTCTTGCGCTGGGCGTAGAAATCATCCGAAACCCGCGCGGACAACGGACACCAGATGTCCACCAGGTCCGCGAGTTCCGTCGGGGGGCCGTGATTGACGGTCTGCATGATGGGGAAGTCGGGCGTCGCCTCGCGGACCATCTCGTAGACGCGCCGCACGAAGGGGTAGGCTTGCGGGCTGGGCTCGTCGATGCCGTACACGTAGGCCTGGCGAGGCAGGTCGAGGCGGCGGTACTCAGCGGCCCGCCGCTTGAGCGCGTCGACCCAGACCGCGGGGTCCTGTTTGGTGGTGCCTTCGCGGACCTCGCGGGGGCACGGCAGGCGGTAGACGCAGAAGGAGTACGGGGGGTAGTAGCGCGACGCAAGCGTCCCGACGGTGCTTTGCAGCGGGGTGAGGTCGAGGCGCGTGCCTTCGTCGTCCTTGACGGTCTCGAAGTACTCGTTGGCGATGTTCTTCGGGGTGAGGCGGTATTGCCCCATGAACGCACACCACCGGGCGTACGTTTCGATGGGCATCGCTGAGCGATACGGTTCCTTGCCGTGGTACCAACCGGACAGCGCGTGGGCGTACAGCCCGAACGGGCACGCCAGCGCGCCGGGGCGCCGCAGACGGAAGTTGCGCACCCGCAGCTCGACCGGCGCCGAGACGGGTTGGTCGCCGTGGCGCACCGTTACCTCGCCCGAGTAGACGCCGGGCGCGGCATCCGGCGGGACCGTGATGCGTATCCAGACGGGTTGCCGGTGTCCGGCGGAAACATCGAAGGGTGCGGGCGGCATCAGCACGTCGGGCCACCAGCCGACGTAAGCAGGTTCGTAGTGCTTCGGCTTGCCGGTCTTGACGTAGCCGACGGGATGCCACTCGACGGCGAGCGGGTTGCCCGGCCCTTCGAGCGGCGGCGCTTGGACGGTGACGCCCTCGAGCGCTTCCGCGTTCGCGATGACGACGATCTGGAACGACTCGGTTTCGTCCTGAGCGGCCTCGAGGCGGACGGGGCCGGCGAGGATGCCCTCGATACCCGGCCCGGTGCGCGGGACCTTCCGCATGGAATCCACGAGGGCGATAGCGAAGGCGGGGCCTTCTGTCGAGCCCGCGACCTCAGCGGCGTTTGCGAGCGCAGCGCCGGCCAGGGCCCCCGTCGCCACGACGACGTACAGGGCCTTTGTGGCCACAGAAGGGCAGTGGTCCATCGGCGTACGACTCCTCTCTACATCGGGCTGTCAGGCATTCAGCCACAGGTCGATGGGTTTCTTGACGCCCTCGGGGCGGTAGGGCAGCGCGACCTTGCAGCCCGTCCCGGCGGAGCGGTAGCCCGCGCAAAGCACCTCCTGCACCACGCGCCCGTCTTCACCGGTAGCCTTGGGCTGTTCCTTGCCGCGCACGCACCGGGCGAAGTGGCGCATCTCCTGGGGGAAGCCGTAGTTCCACAGCTCTTCGAACACGGGGTAGGTCCAGCCCTTGGTCGTCGGGGCCTTTTCCACGGCATAGCCGTAGCCGTGCTCGCTGAAGGTGGGCAGCGCGTTGCCCATGTGGAGGTCGGCGTAGGTGACGCCGCCTTCGCCGTACACCTCGATGCGGTCCTCCATGCCGCCGCGCCGCGCCCAACTGTCCTCGACCAGCCCGACTGCCCCGTTCTCGAATTCGAGGATGCAGATCGAGTCATCCTCGCCCCGGGTCTTGTCCGCGTGCACGTGCGTGGCCATCTGGCAGTAGACACTCGAAAGCTTCGGCCGGTCGAGGAACCAGTAGCAGAACGCGATGCCGTGGCACCCCATGTCCATGAACACGCCCCCGCCCGACTGGTCGACGTCCCAGAACCACGGCGCGTGCGGGCCGAAATGCTTCTCGCTCTGCTTGACCAAGTAGACCCTGCCGAACGCGCCCTGGTCCGCCATCTGTTTCGCCTTGACGTACTTCGGCGTGAAGAACAGCTCCTCCGCGTACATCAACAGCACGCCCTGCTTCCGGCAGGTCTCGATCATGAGGTCCGCCTCTTCGAGCGTCATGCACAGCGGCTTCTCGCACACCACGTGTTTGCCCGCGTGGGCGATATCCACCGTCATCTGCGCGTGCAGCCGGTTCGGCGCAGTGATCGTCACCATCTCGATATCGTCCTCAGCCAGCAGCTCCCGGTAGTCCGTGAATACCCGCGGGATGCCGTATCGCTCCGCGAGTTTTGCCGCATTGCCGGGCGTGGGCGAGGCCACCGCAACCACCTCGGCCTCATCCGGCAGCACACGAAACGACTCGGCGTGGATGTCGGCCTCGAATCCCGAGCCGATGATGCCTACCTTGACGCGTCCCTTGTTCGACATGGCGCAGGGCCTCCTCTACCAACCGTCCTCGTCGTCGCAATCGTAGCCGTGCTACTCCGAAAATCGTCTGTTCCCGCCTGGCAGGGCGAGGCTCCATCCGAGCCGGGACGTACGCCAACGCGCGGCTCGGACGGAGCCTCGCCCTCCCAGACGTCGTAGACGTGCACCCACGGTTGGTAGGCCGGGCTAGCCTCCCGGGGAGAGTTCACAACGCGGCTCCGGCCCGCCGGCCGCATCGGCCTGAGCGACCTTGGCCGGCGTGGCCGGGCGCGTGTTGCGATCGACGTAGTCCGGCCAGAGGGGGCAGTTCAAGTCAATCCATGTCTTGATGCGGCGCATCTCGTCCACCGAGAGCCGGACGTCGTGGTGGTCCGCGTCGAGGACCTCCCAAAGCCTGCTCTTGACGGAGCCCAGGGACAGCGGCGGGACCTTCTCGAAACCGCCCGAGTTCCAGCCGCAGTCGGCGTAGTGGACCAGGCCCTTGGTGATAAGCGTCTTGTACGAGGCGGGGACCCGGCCTTCATCGAGCGTGGCCGTAAGGTCGAGCCCCATGGGATGGCCGGCGTTGTGGCAGCGCACGCAGCGGGCGTCGAGCACGGGCTGGACCACGCGCTCATAGGACAAGGGCCGGCCGGCCCAAGGCGGGGTCTCGAGCTCGCGCGGCGTGCGGGCCATGATCGGCCCGAAGTTGGGCGGGGCCATGTGGCGGGACTCGTGACAGCCGATGCAACTGCGCCGCTCGCCGGGCTGGAGTTGGACCACGCTGCGCATCCGTTGCAGTTCGTTGAAGTCCTTGTCCAGGGCCTGGAAGTAGAGGACCTTGTCGGCGGGGGCGTAGAAGCGGGCCGAGCCGTCCGCCTCGACCGGCACGACGCCGTGCGGGGCCTTGGCCACGTAGGTGGGCCAGCCTGCCGGGCCGCTGACCCGGTCCACGGGCGAGGCGTACCACTCCATGAAATTGGCATGGTCTTTTCGGTACTCGCCGCTGGCGAGCAAGTCGATGTTGTGGCGCACCTCCTCGACCACGCGGATGTACTTGACGGTCCCGCGCTGGACGGCCGGCTCGAGGCCGCGATACACGTCGGCGAGGACGAATTCGCCGCGCGCCGCCTCATCGGGCGGCAGCGCGCTGGCGAGTACGGGTGGCGGCGGCTGGACACGAAACAGCGTCGGGCACAGGCTCGAGATCTCGGGGTCGGCGTACACGAGCTCGCGGTTGCCGAAGCGGTCGATGACGTACAGGCCGAACCGGTTGCGCGGGGCGTGGGCGCACAGGAAGTAGTCGCGCGCCAGCGGGACGGGATCGCGGAAGCACTCCTCGAAGGGGGGCGCGCCGGGCCAGGGGACCTCGGGGGTGATGCTCGTGATGGCCTCGGGGTCAAAGCGCCCCTTGGCCACGTCCAGCAGCGCAATGGGACCGTTCAGATCGCCGAAGTGAGAGATGAGCGTGCAGCAGATCCAGCTCGTCCCGGGCACTTCGCGGCCGTTGGCGTAGCCGTTGGGCTGGATGACGTCGTTGCCGAACACGAGGTCGGGGTACGCGCCGTCGGGCCGGATCGACCAGAGGGTGTGGCCGAAATCGGCGCCTTTGTCGAGGTACTCCCAGCGGGTCCAGATGATGCGGCCGTCGGTCATCACCGACGGCGCCCACTCGGTCAGGTTCGCTTCGGACAGGCAGCGGACGGCGCTGCCGTCGGGCGCCATGCGAAACAGCGTGGCCGCCTGCGGGCGCCAGCACAGGGCGCGCGAGATGCACCGGGTCGTGATGAAGGCAAGGCCGCCGTCGGGCAGGGGGCACGGCCAGTAGTCGTGGAACGGGCCGTCCGTGATCTGTTCGAGGCCGGTGCCGTCGGGGTTCATGGCCATGATGTGGTAATAGCCGGGCCCCGAGGGACGATACCCGAAGTAGACTTTGCTCAGCGCGAAGTCGGCCATGGGATTGCGCGCGATGCCGTCGCCGGAGTCAAAGAGCTGGGTCAGGCTGGCGTCGGCCGGGTCGAAGCACCCGTCGCGCCGCGGCACCTCGAGTACGTAGATGCCGCCGCCGGGTCGGAACGCGGCGTCGAAGCAGGAGCTATAGTTGTGGGAGGGCCTGAAGGGACGGCGCTTTACAAACAGGACCTTCGCCATCGGCTCGAGGTCGGGGTCGCGGAAGAACAGGCGCCGCTTGGCCTCGCGCGCCTCGAAGAACAGCCCGCGGTCCGCGGCCGGCCGCTTGAGCCGGCGTTTGCGCAAGCGGGCCAGTTGGCGTCGCTCGGCGCTCACGTCCACACCCTTGGCGTCCAATCGGTCCGCGAGTTGCTCCATGAGTTGCAGCGTGCGCTCGAGCGGGTCGTAGCGGAACAGATGGAGCGTGAAGGTCTCGCCGCCCATGTAGACGGTCAGGTCGTACTGTGGCCCGATCGGGCCGGTTTCCGCATCGATCTCGAGGGTCTCCGATTCGTCCGGCGCGAGCGCCACGGGCTGCCGACTCGTGTCCAACGTGACGCGCTCGCTGTCCTTTGCCAGGCTCAGGCGCACCTCGAAGACCCCGGGGGCGTCCGTCTCCTGCTCGGCTATGGCGAGGGGCGACGGGACAAAGTGCACGGGCCGGCCGAGCTTGTTCGTGTGTCTGCCGCCGATGCCGAGGCCGACGCGCACGCCTTTCGCCAATGCCCCCGGGAAGGCGGCGCACGGCACGCGAAACTCGAAGGCCGTGAAGTCCGCGGCATATGCGCCGTCGAGCGGCGTGCTCTCGTCGAGTTTCCTCTCCGAGTAGGTGTTGAAGACGAGGCCCTTCTCGGTGCACACGACCACGCCGGCGCCTCCCCCGTCCGCATCCGACAGCACGGCGACGTGCCTGCTGAGAAGCCGGTTCGTGCGGATGGCCAGGCACAGGTCATCATCGAAGCGCCCGGCGGTCACTTCATAGCTGACGAGCGGGCCGAGGTCGAACTCGTAAGGGTGGGCGACCCGCACGACGCCGCGCGAGGCCCCCCGCCAGGAGGCGTCGTCCAGACGTCCGTCCAGGACAGGCCGGGCAGCCAGCCGCGGCAGCGTGACGCGGTCATCGCCCACGTGGCGCGGGTATTCCTTGACGCGGCCGTTGTAGGGCACCAGCCTCGGGCTGATGTCGGCGCGACCATAGGTTTTCACCCACGCGTGCTCTTCGCCCAAGAAGGCCGACTCGAGCTGCTCGCCCTGCGACGGCGGCCGACGGAAACTCGGCGGCGACGGCGGCCCAGGGATGTCGTCGGGCCCATGAATCCGGCTCACCTCGCCCTCGACTTGCGCCACCGTCTCCCACGTTTCCCCATCCAGCGAGATCCGCACCTCGAACGAGACCGGCGTACGGTCGCCGTACTGCCCGAGCCGATCGCGCGAGAAGACCACCTTCGCAACCTCGGCCGACGCCGGCAACTCGATCTGCGCCCATTCGCCTTGCGTGCCGGCCGCGATCCAACTGTGCGCGTTGCCGTACTCCCCGTCGTTGAGATGCTCGATCCGATGGATGGTGTGGCCGGCCAGGCACGATGAGGCCGCCGCCTTCGCGCCGTGGGCCGCCAACGCGAGGTTGCGCTCGTCATCCGGCCCGTAGACCTCGAGCTCGTCGATACACGGCTGGCTCGAGCCGGTCGCCAGGATAACGAAGCGGACGAACTTCGCCTCTTGAGCCGGGAACGCGATGGTGTTGGGTTGGTCCGGATGAACCACCATCTCGGAGGTGGCTGCGACCGCGAGCAACCCGGCGAGCCCGGCCAGTAGGGCGCAGACCCCGAGCAGAGCCCGGCGGCGGAACGCGGCCACAAGCGACTTGGGGCGGAGTGGCGTTTCTTTCATCGTAGATTCCTTGCTCTTACCGACCACCGTCATCGGCGCGGGCCGCCGCGTCTTCCGTTCAGCCGCGGGTTTCGGGTCCTGCCGGCTTGGCCGGCGGCACGCCCTCGTTCGGCATCCGCGTAATCAGCATATCACGGCGCCGCTCCCGGAGTTCCACCAACCTGCGCTCCTGGTCTTCGCAGAACGAACCGAGGCGCTGGCCGTAGGTGTCGAGCCAGGTGACCAGGCGTTCGAGGGCGTCGGCGTCAAGCGTGACCTCGTGGTGGCCTTCCGGCGCGTCGAGCTTGGCCAGCAGCGGGCTGCAGCGGGCCGCGCAGCCGCCTTCGGCCGAACGTCCTTGGCGGTAGCGGGCGAGCACGTGGGCGGCCAGGCTGGGTTTGCCGTAGTGGCTGAGTGATTCGTAAGCCTTCGCGGCGGTTAGGTCGAACTTCGCGGAGGCCGGGTCGTCACTTTCGGGGTTGTGGCAGCGGACGCAGCGCCCGTCCAGGACGGGTTGCACGAGCCGGTCGAAGCGAAGCGGCCAGGAGCCCTCGGGGCCGAGGGTGATCTTGGACGGTTCGCGGGCGGCCGCGTGGACGCGTTTGGCGTGGGGGGCCTGGTGGCGCGACTCGTGGCAGCCCACGCAGCCCAGTGTTTGGCCCGGCTGCACGTGCGTCGTACTCCGCATGGTTTGGATCGCCATGCCGTCCGCGCCCAGCGCCTGAAAAAACACGGCGACCCCCGCCGGAACGCGGAAATAGGCCGACCCGTCCGGCTCGATCGGTACGGTCCCGAGCACGCACTTGCCCGGGTCGTCGCGCGTCAGCCCGATGCTCGGGTAGTTCATGGTCGGGTGCGTCTTGGCCGGGACCGCCACGATGCGCAAGGCCATCACCTCCCCGGGCTTGACGGTCTCGAGGCCGCGGTAGACGTCGGCCAGCAAGAAGCGCCCTTCGGACGGCGCGTCCCAGTCCACGCCGTCCGGCCGCTGGTGCGGTCGCGGGCGGGCTCGCAGGGGGATGGGCCATGCGCTCGAGAGCTCGGGGTCGCGATAGAGCAACTCCATGCTCCCCTGGGCGTCCAAGAGGTACAGGCCCATGGCGTTGGGCGCCATTTGCTGGCCTTCCCGGGTGGCGTCCGCACACCCCCACGCGACCAGGTAGAAGCGCTCGGACAACGGCCAGGGGTTGGCGAAATAGCATCTCGGCCACGCCTCGATTTCCGGGAACGCCACCTCCGGCGTCAGGCGCGTGACCGGGCCCGGACCTTCGCTGCCGGCCGCCGGGTCGAGCAGGACCAGGCTCCCCATGGTCTGCGCGTGGTGGGCCGACGCCGTGAAGACGATCTTGCCGGAATTCGCGATGCAGCGCGGCTCGAAGGCGCAGTGGGGTGCGTGAGTGAAATTGCCATACACAATGCGGGCATTGGTTCCGTCTGGGTTCATGGACCACAAGCCCATGTAGGGCATATTGTCTCTATCTACGTAGTCCCACCGCGAGTACAGGATGGCGCCGTCACGCCCCACGCTCGGCGTCCATTCGAACATCTCGAACGGCGAGATCGCGCAGAGACGGCCCCCGTCCCCGTCCATCGTGTGCAGCGTGTACACGGCCACCGGGCGCTCCGGGCCGCCCCCGCAACGCACGTACACGTCGGGCAGCGCCGGCTCCGTGAGGGTTTGGGCGGCGCTGGCCCGGCCCACCTGGACGAACTGCCCGCGCCGTGTCGAGAGGAATACGATGCGACCGTCCGGCAGATAGCGCGCATCGAAGTCGTCGTACTTGCCGTGGGTAAGTTGACGGACCTGCGTGCCGTCCGCGTTCATCTCGAATACGTGATAGAACGCATCCTCAGGCACATTGGCCTTGTTGAGCTTGTCTTTCTCAGCGGCCAGGCCGGGATAGTGGCGGCACCAGGCAAACAGGATCATCGATGCGTCGTAGGACAGCATTGGCCGGAGGAAGCTTCCGGCTTGGGTGAAGGAGGCGGAGAGGCACTCGAGGGACGGCGCGCCGCCCTTGAATTCCCTGAGCATGTAGAGCCCGCCGCCGGGCCGTGACCACCAGCCATAGTACTGGTCGGACATGTGGTTGTAGCTGCCTGGCACGCGCTTGGCGAACAGGATCGTGTCGAAATCCAACAGCGGCCAGGCCAGCGTTAGACGCCGCTGGAGCCAACGCGCCTGCACGTAGGCGT
>Ga0114930_10002941_pt1 | contig 15157 bp, 11 predicted proteins | sample AnhtaG_FD_87300 | JGI IMG/M metagenome (GOLD analysis project Ga0114930, IMG submission 87300) | Deep subsurface microbial communities from Anholt, Denmark to uncover new lineages of life (NeLLi) - Anholt_01485 metaG | ecosystem: Environmental > Aquatic > Marine > Oceanic > Sediment | place... | reverse complement strand
TCGCCGCGGTTAAGGTGGTCTTGCCATGATCCACATGCCCTATGGTGCCTATGTTCACATGCGGCTTGGTTCGTATAAACTTCGCCTTGGCCATATTAATCTACCTCCAAATTATTTGTTCTCCCTTTTAACTAATAACCTTTAACTTTAGTTAATATCTTTTTGGAAAGGCTCTCCGGCATCTCCTCATATCTGGAGAATTCCATAGTGAAAACCGCTCGGCCTTGAGTTAGAGACCTTAATTTAGTCGCATAGCCGAACATCTCAGAAAGCGGTACCAGAGCAGAAATGACCTGGACATCTGCTCGAGGATGAATCCCTGTGATATTACCTCTCCGCGCATTCAGGTCTCCGATAACATCGCCCATATACTCTTCAGGAACAACTACCTCAACATCCATCACCGGCTCCAAAAGCTTGGGGAATGCTCTTCTGGCACCATCTTGAAATGCCATCGAGGCTGCGATCTTAAAAGCTAATTCAGTTGAATCAACCTCGTGGTAACTTCCATCATAAAGGACTACCTTAATATTTATCATAGGGTATCCAGCCAAGACCCCGTTCCCCATAGCCTCTCTGATCCCCTTTTCAATCGAGGGCAAAAACTCTTTGGGCACTACCCCACTGGAAATCTGTTTCTCAAAGATAAATTTCTCTCCAAAGGGTAAGGGCTCTAATCTTATCTTAACATGTCCGTATTGACCTTTCCCTCCGCTCTGACGGATAAATTTGCCCTCCGCCTCTACTGCTATAGAGATAGTCTCTTTATAAGCCACCTGTGGTTTACCCACACTTGCTTTTACTCCAAACTCCCGCATCAGCCGTACAACCAAGATTTCCAAATGAAGTTCACCCATACCTGAGATTATCGTCTGGCCGGTTTCTTCATTCAAGCTCACCTTAAAGGTTGGATCCTCATCTGCTAATTTAGATAAAGACTCGCTCAATTTATCCTGATCCAGTTTGGTCCTTGGCTCAATTGCCACTGAGATCACCGGTTCTGGAAAGTCCATCTTCTCTAAGACTATGGGATGGTGTTTGTCACACAAGGTATTGCCAGTTGAGATGTTTTTAAGTCCCACAGCTGCGGCAATATCCCCGGTAAAGACTTCCTCAATATCATCCCTTTGATTAGCATGCATCCTCAATATCCGGCTTAATCTTTGTCTCTCTCCGGTATTGCTATTCAACACCACAGATCCCACCCTGACCCAACCAGAGTAAACTCTGAAGTAAGCCAGCTTACCTACAAAGGGGTCACTTACTATTTTAAAAGCTACTGCCGAAAAGGGCTCCTCGTCCGATACTTTCCTCTCTTCAGTTTCTTCGCTTTCAGGATTAATACCTTTAACTGCAGGTAAATCCAGAGGCGAAGGCAGAAAATCAACCACTGCATCTAAAAGTTTCTGCACCCCTTTATTTCTAAAAGCCGCACCACATAATACCGGAACTACCTTCACATCCAGACATGCCTTCCTTAAAGCTTTCTTAATCTCCTCCGGCTCAATCGGCTTTTCGTTTAAAAACTTCTCCATAAGTTTATCATCATAATCTGATAAAGCCTCTAAAATTTCCTCCCTTTTTTTTCGTGCAAGGTCTAAAAAAGATTCCGGAATAGGATGATCCTCAAAAGTAGCCCCAAAAGTCTCCTCTTGATAGATACGATAGCTCATCTCAATCAGGTCTATTATCCCGGCAAACATATCCCCTTGACCCACCGGAATCTGGATAGCCACTGCCTTAGTACCTAACCTACTCCTCATCATCTGCAGAGTGTTCTCAAAATCAGCACCCACCCGATCCATCTTGTTAACAAAAGCTATCCTGGGAACACCGTATTTATCCGCCTGTCTCCAGACTGTCTCAGATTGTGGCTCCACACCTCCTACCCCGCAGAAAATACCAATAGCACCATCTAAAACCCTTAAAGACCTCTCCACCTCTGCAGTGAAATCTACATGCCCGGGAGTATCAATTATATTTATCTGATGTTCGCGCCAGTAACAGGTAGTGGCGGCTGAGGTTATGGTTATACCTCTTTCCTTTTCCTGTTCCATCCAGTCCATAACCGCTGCCCCTTCATCCACCTCCCCCATCCGATAAGTTTTTCCAGTATAATAGAGAATCCTCTCCGTAGTGGTGGTTTTACCTGCATCTATATGGGCCATTATACCTATATTCCTGATCTTTTGTAAGGGCAATACCCTTGGCATAAAAAAACCTCTACTTATTCTACTTAGCTATGGAAACCTTAACAACACGGACTTCTACTTAGTAAGTGGAGGTTTTAAACCTGCTCCGTATTTTATGTTTCCAATCTTTTTTGCTTTTCCCCTCTCAACCAGCCGCTGGCCAGAAGGGATTTTTTCCATTACCTCGTTTAGAGCTTTGTGTTCGTTTATTTAATACCTTTTAAAACTCCAACCTGGATATACGCTAAATACTCCTTGAATTTTTATTTCATTTGAGTTACAATACCCTTAAGCTAATCTATTTTAAAGATCCATCACCATCTGAAATGAGCAAAAGCCCTATTAGCTTCTGCCATCTTATGAGTATCTTCTTTCTTCTTTATAGAACCTCCTTCATTTTTAGAAGCGGCAATCAACTCAGTGGCTAATTTTTCTGACATAGTATGCTCAGCCCTGGAGCGAGAGAATGACATTATCCATCTTGTAGCTAAAGAGACCCTTCTTTCTGATCGAACCTCAACTGGCACTTGATAGGTGGACCCACCTACCCTCCTTGGCTTTACCTCCAAAACCGGTTTTACATTGTTGATTGCTTTCTGAAACACCTCTATTCCTGGCTGATTGGTCTTTTTCTCTATAATCTCTAAAGCTCTGTAAAATATCCGCTGAGCTATACTTTTCTTACCCTTTCGCATAAAGTTGTTTATAAACTGGGTAACCAATACGCTTCCATACTTAATGTCAGGTAACAACTCCCTTTTTATTGCTCTTTTTTTTCTACCCATCTTTTCTTACTTAAGCTACCTTTTTAGGTTTTTTTGTTCCATACTTAGATCTACTCTGCTTTCTCTCTCCTACCCCACCAGCATCCAAGGTGCCACGAATAATATGATATCTAACCCCCGGAAGGTCTTTTATCCTTCCACCTCTGATCAACACAATCGAGTGTTCCTGAAGGTTATGCCCCTCACCCGGTATATAGGAAGTTACCTCTATTCCATTAGTCAATCTAACCCGAGCTACCTTCCTTAAGGCTGAGTTAGGCTTTTTGGGGGTAGAGGTGTATACTCGAGTACAAACACCCCTTCTCTGGGGACACCTTTGCAATGCCGGTGTCTTTTCCTTTCCTCTTACCTGTTTCCTACCGATTCTTACGAGTTGATTAATAGTGGGCAACTTCTTCTCCTTGAAAGAACAATTATCATTTTTCCGGTTTAACCTTTCTTTCTTTAGATCTCTTTCTTAACAGAAAAATTATAAATGTAAAAAAAACTACAGTTTTGTCAAGCACTTTCTCTCACAATACTTGCCTCAGCTTCAACTTCTTCCTCTTCCTTCAGCTGAATGCTCCTATAATACTCCAGACCGGTCCCGGCGGGGATAAGACGGCCAATAATCACATTCTCCTTCAATCCTAAAAGATAATCCGTCTTTCCGGAGATAGCTGCCTCAGTCAAAACCCTGGTTGTTTCCTGAAAAGAAGCTGCAGAGATAAAGCTATCTGTAGTTAAAGAGGCTTTGGTCATTCCCAAAAGGAGAGGCTGGAAGGTGGCTGGTTCGCCGCCTTCGGCAATTATTCTTTCATTCTCTTCCCTAAATCTTATCTTATCCACCTGTTCACCTTCCAAAAAATTAGTGTCTCCCACATCTTCCACCCTTACCTTTTGAAGCATCTGCCTGACAATAACCTCAATATGCTTATCGTTAATCTTCACTCCCTGTAGCCGATAGACCTCCTGGATCTCATTAACCAGATATTCCTGAACCGCATTAGGCCCTTTGATCCTTAAAATGTCATGCGGGTCTATCGAACCTTCACAAAGTCTTTCTCCGGTTTTTATCCGGTCACCTGAATGAACTCTCATATGTTTACCATGAGGGATAAGATATTCTCTAACCTCCCCTTGATCCCCGCGAACAAAGATCTGAGTAGCTCCTCGGATTATCTTGCCGAACTCCACCACTCCATCTACCTCGCTGACCACAGCTGGATCTTTCGGCCTTCTGGCTTCGAAAAGCTCTGCCACCCGCGGAAGCCCACCAGTTATATCTCTGGTCTTGGAGATCTCCCTGGGAATCTTCACCAAGGCATCGCCAGCCTGGAGCTTATCGCGGTCATGCACTAAAAGATAAGCTCTGGTTGGAATAGAGTAATTTCCAATCCTTTTCCCTTTTTCGTCGATTATAGCTATATGGGGCCTGAAAGTTTTTTCTCTCTGTTCTATAACCACTCTCTGACGCAGTCCAGTGGACTCATCCAGTTCCTCTCTAAAGGTTACATCTTCTATCAAATCGATAAACTCAGCCTTTCCAGTGAATTCTGAAAGTATGAAATTATTGTAAGGGTCCCACTCAAACAGCACGTCTCCCCTCTGAGATTGGGCTCCCCCCTTTATCTTTAAAATCGCGGCATAAGGGAGATTATATCTGGCCCTAATTCTTCCCTGTTCATCCGCCAGGCTGATCTCACCTTCTCTGCCCAAAACCACTTCTTCACCATCTTTTCTGGTAACTGCTTTAACTTTCTTGAAAATTACTTTCCCCTCAGCTTTGGCAGCTGCTTTAGACTGCTCCGTAATTCGAGCCGCTGTACCTCCAATATGAAAAGTCCTTAGGGTTAGCTGTGTGCCCGGTTCTCCAATGCTTTGAGCTGCGATTACCCCTACAGCCTCGCCTAAATCAACCAATTTATTATTAGCCAAGTTTCTGCCGTAACATTTAGCGCAAACTCCTCTTTTGGATTCACAGGTCAAAACAGATCTAATCTTCACGCTCTCAATGCCACTCTCCTCAATTCGGGAAGCGGCCTCTTCATCGATCTCCTCGCCAGCAATGGCTATAACCTCATTGGTAATTGGATCAATGATATCTTCTAAGGCTACTCGTCCCAGGACTCGATCCTTTAAAGACTCAATAATCTCCTCTCCCTCCTTCAAAGCTCCCACATTTAAACCCAGGATCGTCCCGCAATCGATCTCATTGATAATCATATCTTGAGCCACATCCACCAGCCGGCGAGTAAGATAACCGGCATCTGCTGTTTTAAGAGCTGTATCGGCTAATCCTTTTCTGGCCCCGTGAGTGGAGATAAAATATTCCAGCACGTTCAGTCCTTCCTTAAAATTAGAAGTAATCGGTGACTCTATGATCTCTCCTATCTGACCGGTGATCTTCTTCTGAGGCTTAGCCATCAGACCTCTCATTCCGGCTAATTGTTTGATCTGATCTTTACTCCCCCTGGCTCCAGAATCTGCCATCATGAAGACAGCATTAAACCCATCTTCTGCCTTCTTTAATCCCTCAAACATCACCTCTGCCACTTCGTTGGTGGTATGAGTCCAGGCATCGACAACTTTATTATATCTTTCTCCGTTCGTTATCACCCCCTTCTCATACTGTTGCTCGATTTTCTCTACTTCTTTATTAGCCCTTTCAATCAAGTCTTGTTTTTCTTTTTCCGGAATCAACAAATCATCTATCCCCACAGTAACCCCAGCTAAGGTGGCATACTCAAAGCCGATCCGCTTTAAATCATCTAATAGAATTGCTGTGCGATAGTTACCCAGTTGACGATAAGCCTGAGCAATCAACTCTTCAAGCTTGCTTTTATTTGCCAAATCATTAAAGAAACCTAACTCTGGAGGAATAACCTGATTAAAGATAATCCTTCCTGGAGTAGTTTCCACTAACTTACCATTCAACCTCACCTTAATCTGTGCATTGAGCCCTACCAGCTTATTCTCTAAAGCTAAACCCACTTCATCTGCCGAGGAGAACACTTTACCCTCACCCTTATCTTGGGGCTTAATCTTAGTCAGATAATAGGCTCCTAAGACAATATCCTGGCTAGGTGTCGCAACTGGCCTGCCATTAGAAGGAAGAAGAAGATTGTTCACCGAAAGCATCAGGACTCTGGCTTCTAACTGTGCCTCAAAGGATAAAGGAATATGCACTGCCATTTGATCTCCATCGAAATCGGCATTAAAGGCTGCGCAGACCAGAGGATGTATTCGGATAGCCTTCCCCTCCACCAACACCGGATAAAAAGCTTGAATACCTAAACGATGTAAGGTAGGAGCTCTATTCAAAAGTATGGGATGATCCTGGATAATTTCCTCTAAGATGTCCCAGACCTCGGGCTTTTCCTTTTCCACAAACTTTTTAGCTGACTTCACCGTGGTAACATACCCTTTTTCCTCTAATTTCATTATAATAAAAGGCTTGAAAAGCTCTAAGGCCATATTCTTTGGAAGACCACATTGATGAAGTTTAAGTTCTGGTCCCACTACAATAACCGACCTTCCCGAGTAATCGACTCTTTTACCTAAGAGGTTCTGTCTGAATCTGCCCTGTTTGCCTTTGAGTAGGTCTGAAAGAGACTTCAATGGTCTTTTGGTATCGCCTCTCACCGATTGCGACCTTCTCCCATTATCTAATAGAGCATCAACTGCCTCCTGTAACATCCTCTTTTCGTTTTTAAGAATTACCTCCGGAGCTTTTATCTCCATCAGCTTCTTCAGGCGATTATTACGATTGATAACTCTGCGATAAAGATCATTCAAATCCGAGGTGGCAAATCTTCCCCCCTCTAATGGAACCAAAGGCCTTAGATCTGGAGGAATAACCGGAAGGACCCGGAATATCATCCATTGGGGTTTATTATTTGACTGTCTGAATGATTCTATAACTCTAAGTCTTTTTAAGATATCTTTTTTCCTCTGGGCTGAGGTCTCGATCCTGACTTGTGCTCTTAAAGAGATAGAAAGTTCCTCGATATCAATCTGTTTTAAAAGCTCCAGTATAGCTTCAGCTCCCATCTTGGCTACAAATTCCTTACCCTCTTCTTCCAGCTGTTGATATTCTTCTTCAGTTATAATATCCTTATATTTCAGATGGGTATTCCCTGGATCGATTACAATATATGACTCATAATATAAAATTCTCTCCAATTCTCTAATAGATAGATCCAAAAGGTATCCCATCCGGGTGGGGATCGACTTAAAAAACCAGATATGGGAGACTGGAACTGCTAATTCGATATGCCCCATCCTTTCTCTTCTCACCCTGGACTGTGTAACTTCTACCCCACATCTATCGCAGACTATTCCTTTAAATCTTACTCTTTTATACTTTCCGCAGTTGCACTCCCAGTCCTTTACCGGACCGAAGATCCTTTCGCAGAAAAGCCCTTCCTTTTCCGGTTTAAAAGACCTATAGTTAATGGTCTCAGGCTTAGTAACCTCTCCATAGGACCAGGATCTAATAATTTCAGGGGAAGCCAACTGAATTTTAATGGCATAAAAATCTGATGGTTTCCTCATATTCTTGGATTGTATCTCTGCCACGTAAAACCTCCTTTCCACCAAAGGTGGAACTTAAGGATAGTCTCAGGCTAAAAAATTAAATTGTTATATTTTCCTTACCTCCAACCATCAATTTACTTTAAGAACATTTTATCCTTCTACCAGTTCTACATCTAATCCTAAACTCTGCAGCTCTTTAACTAAAACATTGAATGACTCTGGTATCCCTGGCTCAGGTGGATTCTCCCCTTTAACAATAGCCTCATAGATTCTGGATCTACCCAACACGTCATCCGATTTCACGGTAAGCATTTCTTGCAAGGAATAGGCAGCTCCATAAGCTTCTAAGGCCCATACTTCCATCTCTCCAAACCTCTGTCCCCCGAACTGAGCTTTACCCCCTAAGGGTTGCTGAGTAACCAGAGAATAAGGTCCGATGGAGCGGGCATGAATCTTATCATCAACCAGATGAGAAAGTTTCATCATATAGATATAACCCACTGTGATCGGTTTATCAAAAGGTTCACCGGTTATCCCATCATAAAGAATTGATTTACCCGATTCAGGAAGCCCTGCTTGCTTTAAAGCCTCCTTAACCTCCTCTAAGGTTGCTCCATCGAAAACCGGACTAGAGAGATAGAGACCCATTTTCTTGGCAGCCCATCCCAGATGGGTTTCTAAGAGTTGTCCCACATTCATCCTCGAAGGAACTCCTAAAGGATTCAGGATCAGGTCAATGCGTGTTCCATCTGGCAAATAAGGCATATCCTCAACTGGAACAATCTTAGCCACAACCCCTTTATTGCCATGCCGTCCAGCCATCTTATCCCCTACAGAAAGTTTTCTCTTAATAGCCACATCCACCTTAACCAGTTGAACCACCCCAGGTGGTAACTCTGCACCTCTGGCGATTTTTTCCAGTTCCATCTCCAGCTGAGCTTTCTTCTCCTTAGATAGCTGATTGTATTTAGACCAAAGCTGTTCTATACGTTTATTTATCTTTTGATCTTGGGTATAACCATCTTCAGCTATCAAATTATCAAAATCGATGTTATCGAAAGAATCCTCTTTGAACTTAAACCCGGAGCGGAAAACAATCGAACTATCCGAAATTTTGCGAATCGTCTTAGCCGTTTGGCTATTCAAAAACTCTTTAAGTTTCCGATCCCGAATCTCCTTCAAGCTCTCCATCTGCTTCTGATAGACTCTCTTGAGCTTGGCGATCTTATTTTTCTCCTGTTTCTTGGATTCCTCAGTCCTTTCCTTTCGAGAGAAAACCTTAGAATCCATGACCATCCCCTTCATTCCCGGAGGCGCTTTTAGAGAAGCATCCCTTACATCTCCAGCCTTTTCCCCAAAAATTGCTCTTAATAACCTCTCCTCAGGAGAAAGCTCGGTTTCCCCTTTAGGAGTCACCTTTCCCACCAAGATATCTCCAGCCTCAATCTCTGCTCCAATCCTCACAATTCCATTTTCGTCTAAATTAACTACTGCTTCCTCTGAAACATTGGGTATCTCTCGGGTTAGCTCCTCGGGTCCCCTTTTGGTATCTCTCACCTGAAGTTCAAATTCCTCAATATGGATAGAGGTAAAGTGATCCTTGGCCACCAGCCTTTCACTGACAATTATGGCATCCTCAAAATTGTATCCTCTCCAGGGCATAAAAGCAACTAAGACATTAGCTCCTAAGGCCAGCTCCCCTCTATCAGTGGAGAAACCATCAGCGATGCAATCTCCGGCTTCTACTTTTTCCCCAGGCTTAACTATGGGCTTCTGGTTAATGCAGGTGTCTTGATTAGATCTCTTAAACTTCAGTAGCTGATATTCATCCAGTTCTAGAAACTCATCTGTATCTTTACGCTTATCCATAGGGCGAATAACTATCAGCTCTGAGGATACACTTTCAACTACTCCACCTCTCCTGGTAACAACAGTGGCTCCTGAATCTAAAGCTACTCTCTTCTCCACGCCGGTTCCAATAATAGGCGCCTCCGGAGAAAGCAAGGGGACTGCCTGTCTTTGCATATTCGATCCCATAAGAGCACGGTTAGCATCATCATGTTCTAAGAATGGGATCAAAGCTGCCGCAATACTCACCAGCTGTTTGGATGAGACATCCATATAATCTATCTTCTCTGGAGGAACTATTGGATAATCCGCTCGATATCGAGCTTTGACTAAAGGATTAGCGAATCTACCATCCTTTTTCAAAGGCTCATTGGCTTGAGCTAGGTAATATTTATCTTCCTGATCAGCAGTCAAATATTCGATTTCATTAGTCACTCTCCCATTCCTAACCTTTCGATAAGGAGTCTCTAAAAATCCATATTTATTCATTCGAGCATAGGTAGAAAGGGAAGAAATCAAGCCAATGTTTGGTCCTTCTGGAGTCTCTATCGGGCACATCCTTCCATAATGAGTATGGTGCACATCCCGAACCTCAAAGCCAGCTCTCTCTCTGGTTAATCCTCCTGGGCCCAGAGCAGAAAGTCTCCTTTTATGAGTCATCTCCGCCAAGGGATTGGTCTGGTCCATAAACTGGGAGAGCTGACTGGAACCAAAAAAACTCTCAATTACCGAGGACACAGTTCGGGCATTAACTAAATCATGCGGGGTAATAGATTCTGTATTCTTCAAGCTCATCCTTTCACGGATGGTGCGAGTCATTCGGGTAAGCCCAAGTGAAAACTGATTGGAAAGGAGTTCACCCACAGAACGAGCTCTTCTGTTCCCTAAGTGGTCTATATCATCAACCTCACCCTCTCCAATGCTCAGCTTTATAAGATACCCTATTATAGCGATAAAATCTCTTTTGTCCAAGGTAGTTTGTTCCAGGGGGATATCTAAGGAAAGCCTCTGGTTAAGCTTATATCTTCCTACTTCTCCTAAGTCATACCTCTTGGAGCTAAAGAAAAGCCTTTCCAAAAGTAACTGAGCCATCTCCACACTGGCAGGCTCTCCTCCGGGCTTCAAAAGAGAATAGATTTTAAAGAGAGCCTCTTCTCGAGAGGCAGTTTGATCTTTCTGCAGAGTATTGAGAATGACTAAAGAATCTTTGCTTGAATCTATTTCTACAACCCTGAGTTTCGGAATTTTATATTCTCTTATTTTCTCCAGATGTTCCTCAGTTATGACCTCACCGCTTCGCAAAAGAGTTACTCCATTCTCATTTTCGATCACATTTTCTGCAGAGATCTTACCTGCGATTTTATCCTTGCGAACACCAGGTATTTCGATAGTATTTAAATCATAGAAAAGTTTGATGATCTCAAGATCGGTAGAATAGCCTAATGCTCTCAAAAGGGTAGTAACCGGCAGCCTTCTTCGGGTATCAATATATACATACATTATATCATTTACATCCATATTGAACTCCACCCAAGAACCCCGATAGGGTATAATCCTAGCAGAATATAGTCTTTTGCCGTTAGGATGTATCTCCACATCAAAAAAGACCCCCGGAGATCGGTGAAGCTGGCTAACTATGACTCTTTCAGCTCCATTGATCACAAAGGTGCCAGTAGGGGTTAGAAGGGGCAGCTCGCCCAAGAAAACATCCTGCTCAATTATATCCCTTACCCTTTTGGTTTTTCCCTCTGGCTCCCGAATAACCAGATGTAACGTGGCTTTCAAGGGGGCGGCATAGGTCATATTCCTTTCCTGGCATTCATATATGCTGTATCTGGTGGAGCCCAGCATATATTTTACAAACTCCAGGGAATAGTTCTCATGAACATCTGTTACCGGAAAGATCCCGTTAAATACAGCTTGAAGCCCTACCTTCCTCCTTTTCTCCGGTTCAATTTCTGCCTGAAGGAATTCTCTATAAGATTCCCTCTGCACCGCTAAGAGATTAGGCAGATCCAGTATCTCCTTAAGCTTGGAATAGGACTTCCTTTCGATTTTTCTTACCCTTGCCAATTGGATCACACTCCTTAAGAACGGCAAAAGTTACAAACTGCGAATTTTCCTCGCAGAACTTTATTTTAAAATCAGTTACTTGATCTCTACTATTGCCCCGGCCTCCACCAATTTAGTCCTTATAGTTTCAGCTTCTTCCTTAGAGATTTCTTCCTTAATCGGTTTCGGAGCTCCATCCACTAAATCTTTAGCCTCTTTCAATCCCAATCCGGTTAATTCCCTGACCACCTTGATCACCTGAATCTTCTTTTCACCAGGAGAGGTAAGTAGAACTGAGAACTCGGTTTTCTCCTCAGCTACAGCACTATCCGGGGCTGCTCCTGTGCCTGCAGCAGGATACGCTTGAGCCACAGATACCGCTGGAGTCACCCCGAATCTTTCCTGCAGACTTTTTGAAAGCTCAGACAATTCCAGGACAGTCATCTTCTCCACTATCTCCACAATCCTCTCTATATTGCTTTTCTCCAATCCTACCTCCTCTTTTTTCTCCTCTTTTTTATTAGAGGTCTTTTTCGTGGTACTCTTTTTCTCTTCGCTCATAAATTGTTAACCTCCAGATTTAATTATCCTTTTTTGAGCTTCCTATTGCTTCAATCGTTCCTACAAATTCTCTTAAAATCCCCTCCAGATTTCCAATCAACTTCCTGATGCCAGACTCCAGAGTAGCAATTATCTGGGCATATTGGATTTCCCTGGGGGGAAGCTTGGCTAATTTTTCTAATTCTTCTCCTTTAAATAACTTCCCTTCGGCCCAGAAGGCCTTTATTTTGGGCTTATTCAGTTTCTTATTCAATTCATAAAGCACTTTAGCTGGAGTAACTGGATCCTCATAACTGAAAGCGATTCCAGTTGGACCCTCCAGATGTTCAACCACCAAATCTAAAGACAGTTCTCTAGTCGCCAATCTAATTAGAGTGTTTTTAGCCACCTGATAATCCACCCTGTTGATTCTGAACTCTTTTCTTAAGCCTGTGATCTCTTCCACGTTTAGCCCGCTAAAGTCAGTCAGAAAGAAGCTTTTACTTCGACTGAATTTATCCTTCAATTCCTCAACTACTTTAGTTTTATCTTCTTTTGGCATCTTAACTTCCTTTATTCTCTTATTTAAATAGAGCAATAATCGATTGTGTATTCAGCTTCACACCCACTCCTAAGGTAGAGGAAAGGGTAACATTTTTCAGGTATTGACCTTTAGCTGAGGCTGGCTTAGACCTTATGATTGCATCTAAGAGCACCTTGGCATTATCGTAAAGACTTTCCTCGGTAAATGAGACCTTCCCGATCATCACCCCGATATTACCAGCTTTATCAACCCTGAACTCAACCCTACCTGCTTTCAACTCCTTGACGGCTTTAGCAACATCAAAAGTTACTGTCCCGGATTTAGGGTTAGGCATAAGCCCTCTGGGCCCTAAGATCTTACCTAATTTCCCTATCGTTCCCATCATATCCGGGGTTGCCACTATAGCATCCACATCAGTCCAACCTGAACTGATCTTCTCAATATATTCATCCGATCCCACTAAATCTGCACTAGCCTCTTTAGCCTCCTTCTCTTTCTCCCCCTTGGTCAATACCAGAACTTTAATTTTCTTTCCAGTCCCATGAGGAAGAACCACACTGCCTCTAACTATTTGATCAGAATACTTAGGATTCACTCCTAATCTAACTGACAGTTCTATGCTTTCATCGAACTTAGCGAAGGCACTATCCTTTACAAATTTCAGCCCTTCATTCAGAGTATATTCTTTGGAACTATCTAAATTTTCTTTTGCTTTTCTGTACTTTTTTCCTCTTCTCATCTCAATCAATCCCTAGAGAGAAAATTTTATTCAATCACTTCAATCCCCATACTTCTTGCTGTTCCCTCAACCATAAGCATAGCCTTTTCCAAGCTACCGGCATTTAGATCCTGCATTTTTGATTTCGCAATCTCCCTGATATGGGGTTTAGTTACCTTACCCACTTTCACCCGATTAGGCTCTCCAGACCCTTTTTCAACCTTAGCCGCTTTTTTAAGCAGAACTGAGGCTGGTGGAGTTTTGGTGATGAAGATGAAGGTTCTATCAGCATAGATAGTGATAACCACCGGAATAATCAAGCCAGATTGACTCTGGGTTTTAGCATTAAAAGCCTTACAGAACTCCATGGTATTCAGCCCGTGCGGACCTAAAGCTGGACCAACCGGGGGCGCAGGAGTAGCATTACCAGCTGGGATCTGAAGTTTAACTATTGCAATCACTTTCTTGGCCAATTTTTCTCCTTGAAGCTTATAATTTTAGGTTATATTGGCTGAACTTGTAGAAAATCAAGCTCAACTGGAGTGGGACGACCAAAGATACTCACCATCACCTTAAGATTTTTCCTCTCCATGTTCACTTCGCTAACAAAGCCTGAGAAATCGGTAAAGGGACCATCAATAACCTTAACCGAGTCCCCGGCCTTAAAGGGAATCTCCTCATAGTCCCTGGTCTTTCCTCTTTCCACCTGACTCAAGAGCCTTTTCACTTCATTTTCTTTAAGCGGAACCGGTTTCCCCCGGGTACCTACGAAACTTGTTACTCCTGGGGTAGAGGTGACCAGGTGCTGACTTTCCTTGGTGAGCTCCATCTCAATCAGAATATAGCTGGGTAAAAACTTTTTTACAATACTGGTTCTCTTTCCCTGTCTCATCTCTGTAATAGTCTCGGTGGGAACTAAAATCCTTCCTACTTTATCCTGCAAACCTCGATTAATGACCTCATTCTCCAGATATTTCTTTGCCTTTTGCTCATGACCCGAATAGGTATGAGCAACATACCATTTTTTCTCTGAATTACTCATATTATCTGAAAATAAAACTGATGAAAAGTGCTAAGATCTTATCCACTCCTCCAATGAAGAAAGCCAAAATTAAAGAGAGTAGGACCACAACTAAGGTGGAGCCAACTAACTCCTCTTTAGAGGACCAAGTAACTTTGCTCAACTCTAATTTGACCTCTTTTAAAAAATTCTTTATCTTTCTAAACATTATCCTTAACCTTTTAAAGGTTATAAAAAAACAAAAATATACAACCCTTTACAGGTCTGGAGGGACTCGAACCCCCATCATCCGGTTTTGGAGACCGGCGCTCTAGCCATTAGAGCTACAGACCTGTAGAACTGAGCTATTTATACTCTATACTCTGAAGCTATCTAACCTCTTTATGCAAAGTATGTTTACGACAGAACGGACAAAATTTTTTGTATTCCACCCTGTCCGGATGTTCCTTTTTATTCTTAGTATAAGTGTAATTCCTTTCCTTACACTCACCACAGGCTAAAGTAATAATATCTCTGGGCACAATCTTCTTCTTGCTCTATTATCTTATTTATCCTAATCTTTTTTTATCCCTTAAACTCTTAAACCTTTAAGCTTTTAAACTGTTTTTCCGCTTTTATTCTATGACCTCCGTGACCACACCAGCCCCTACGGTCCTTCCACCCTCCCGTATGGCAAATCGCAACTCCTTCTCCATAGCTATCGGCGAGATCAAATCCACTGACATATTCACATTATCACCCGGCATCACCATCTCCACACCCTCCGGCAATTTGATAATTCCGGTCACATCTAAAGTCCGAAAATAAAACTGCGGCCGATATCCGGTGAAAAATGGCGTATGACGCCCTCCCTCCTCCTTGGTCAATACGTATACCTCTGCCTTGAATTTGGTATGCGGAGTAATACTACCCGGCGCCGCTATCACCATCCCTCGCTCC
>Ga0114930_10002939_pt1 | contig 15167 bp, 19 predicted proteins | sample AnhtaG_FD_87300 | JGI IMG/M metagenome (GOLD analysis project Ga0114930, IMG submission 87300) | Deep subsurface microbial communities from Anholt, Denmark to uncover new lineages of life (NeLLi) - Anholt_01485 metaG | ecosystem: Environmental > Aquatic > Marine > Oceanic > Sediment | place... | reverse complement strand
GTTGATGTACCTGCAGAGATTGATGACAGAGTGGGCTTCTTAAAACTTCAATCCATAGGCGTTGAAATTGATAAATTGACTGAAGAGCAATATAATTATATCCACGGCTACGAACAAGGAACTTAAATTATTTAATTAAATATTGAAAAAATCTGAACTATTTGTCAATAAATCTTTTTCTTTTTATTTATATTACATTTTTAATAAAAGTATTGAATTCTTCTGCCCAAACATTATAATGTTCATCTTTCACCGGGAAATGGATCGCATCCTTAACTTCAATATAGTTTTTCTTTTTAGAGGCTATTTTATCATAAATTCTTCTTGAATATTTGGGGGGAACCATTGTATCATTCTCGGGATGAAATATTAAAGTCGGAATGTCCCAATTTTCAAAAGCTATATCTGGTATGGATTGGGTCAATAAGCTAAGTGCAGCATTAATAGTTAGTTTGATTCCAGAATGAGGATCTTTTGAGATTAAATCGACAATTTCGGGAGTAGATAATCCTTCATAAGGAATAATTCTCTTACTCTTAATCCGAATGTTTCCAATAATTCTTTTTAACTTTTTTAACAGTCTGGTGGCCATCATCGTCCAATTCTTCATAGTTGTCTCATTTTGAATAAATTCTTTATCATTAAAATCCCAAAGACACCAACAAACTAAAGCGTCAATACCTCCATAACGTGAAGCAGTAGAATATGCTAAGGGACCCCCCATACTCGCACCACCTAGTAGTATTTTTCCTTTGAAAATTTGCTTTGCATAGAGTACAGAATTATGCAAATCTAAAATATGTTGGTTGAATTCGAATTTACCTCGTTTTCCTCTATTGTATCCGTATCCTGTTAAATCAGGCGCAACAACATTATATCCCTTTTTATATAACGGCTCGATAAATGGTAATAAAAGACGAGCATATCCAGCAATACCATGAGAAAAAATTAAAGTAGGTGCATTTGAATCCCCAGTATTGTATATCTCCAAATGAATGTTATTATTATTCGAAACGATCCATTCTTCTTTCACAACAGTTTCCCAAAAATCTATGAGATGTTCACCAAAGAAATCTTTCATATATTTTTTCCAATAATGATTAGAATCTGTAAAACTAATACTCACATTAATCAACTCCTAAAAGTTTAAATATACTTTAAAAAATTCATATAGATTAATACTTCCTACCGAACATAAAAACCATATACCCGAGACGTTTCTGCACCATGGGTCTCATTAAGTGTGTAGCGTACACCCTCTACTACCTCACCTATGCCAACACACACCTGTCGTTGGTAGTTTCCTTCAACTACTCTAAATTTGTGCCATTCCCCGCCTTTCAATACGTCGATGCGAAACCTACGAGGTGTCTCTCTGGGAGTGTGGATCATCCCGTGATCCTTATAATGCAAGCTGAGAGCCAGGTCTCTGTTAATTGCTGTGTCGAGAAGAAGCTTCACCTCTGCTACATAAGACGGTGTGTCAAACAGATAGGTAATCGAATCACCCGATCGAGCAGTCCATGCGTGAGGATCATTACCAATTGGTCGATTCCACTCATCCCGCACCGGTTCAGGATCAGCGCCATTCGACGCCTGGAGTCTTGCGTCTACGGTCAGGGGCGATAACTTCAGCGGAATCCACGGTAAGTAGCAATCGTCAAGCAGAAGCAGTTGCTGGAGCTCGTTTACACGATCACCCACTTCGCGCGGTGTCAACGAGTGACGCACTGCTATCGTCGCCGCCGTGCCCATCGCCTGACCCATACTGATGCAGGTGCCCATGACACGCGTTGAACTAAGAGCCGTGTGCGTCACGCTTACATTCCGTCCAGCGAACATCAGGTTACCCACATTGCGTGAGTAGAGTGAGCGATAGGGAATACCGTAGGGTGACGGCGCCGGGTGGTAGATCGTAGGGGGAGCACCAATTCTCACCACCTCGAAACCCGCTGGGTGATGATCATCCATCGACCACCCCCCATAAGCTATTGTATCAGTGAAATTACCGCCCGCCTCGATGTCTTGTTGCGTGAGGACATAGTCACCGATGTACCGTCGACTTTCCCGTTTACCTGGGAGAAATTGTAGCCATTCAAGCCCCCAATTCTCCGCATCATGGTCACCCTGGTTTTTAATGTGATCCCACACACCAAGGGTGATCTTCAAAAGATCACGACGCATCCGCTCCGTGTCATGGATCGAGTGATATGTCCCACCCAGTTCCACCCACCAATATCCCAATCCCCACCACCCACCGTGATTGTGACCTCTGGCTCCGTAGGGAAGATCCTCGTCGCGGGTATAAATATTAGCCCATTCAGGTGGCTTAAAGGTTTGTGGCGTACCGAAGTCGCGAGCCTGAAAGAGACATGTCATCCCCATTGTTGCTACGTCCGCTTTCTCTGGAGCGACCGTCTCACCCGTTTCATCACGTCCCTCGCGCCCCATGCGATATTCCGCTCCTGTGAGAGGGGCAAGTACCGAATCCCCTGAGCAATCGGCGAAGATCCGTGCCCGCACTGTGTGGCGAGTCTGCGAAGTCGTCTGCCATCCCGATATCGATTCGATATGGTCACCATCCATAGTAGCGTCAATACACGAGCAGTTCAGTAACACCGTCAGATTCACGGTCCTCTCAGCTAAGTCGTAAAGTACCATATCCCACACTGAGTAATTGCGATTCAGGTTGCAATGTAGATTCTCGAGGCGGATCTCCTCAAGGATGCCTGTCTCACGCATGTTAGGAATTTGGTTATGACGGTCAGCACCGCAGATGTGGATGCGACATTCACTCGAGGCATTACCACCAAGCACAGGGCGGTCATGCATAAGAACGACTCTTGCCCCATGCCGTGCGGCAGCGATGGATGCAACGAGACCCGCCATACCTCCTCCAACAACGCAAAAATCCGCCTCATATGCAACACGCGGGAACTTATTTGAAGAGAGGGGCATTTCTGTAGCTCCTTGTTTGGTTGATTGGGTGAATGGACATTTTGAAGCAACCAAACTCTGTTGATCGATTGGAATTGGAGGAAGCGATTAAACCATTAAACCTCAATATTTCTATCCTAAGAATCATGTTTTTAATAAAATTTTTTATACTTTTTATGAGTTTTATGCTTTTCCAATAAGAGCCTTTACAGTATATAATTAAAAACAAAAATAAGTTAGAATGTTCCTATTGATATTGATGATCGAATAGGGTTTCTTAAATTAGAATCAATGGGATTCTTTCAACTTTTAACCCATAGGATTCAGAATATCATCAGGATTAATGTGTTCTCCATAAACTTCTTGAGCTAAACTTTTAAGACCAGTTAAACCAAAGGGTTCTTTTTCGAGCCTATTTGACTCCCATATCTTTAAATTACTAAATTCGTTTCTTATTTCCTTAATGTAATTAAGTTGAATTGATCGAGTATTATTACAAAAATCACATTTTCTAGATTGAGGTGTTATCATATTAATATGAACTCCTTCAAGTTTAATATATTTCTTAGTTAAGTCTCTAGCTCTTTTAATTTCTTCAAAGCTTGGTTTTTCTGCAATAGAAACAAGTCTTAATGACCCTACCGTATGAATTAATTCAGTTATTCTTTCTCCTCTCTCTTCAAGATCTACCAACATTTGAAAAATCTCTTTCCCTAATTCTTTTCTTTTCTCATAGTCATCAAATGGCTTAATTAATGTTCTAAACATTTTAGAAAATTTTCTAACTGCCTCTTTAATAGAATTATAAAAATTTAATGAATACTTTAGTACTACTTTTACTTGGTCTTCGGGAATCTCAAAAAGAGTAATCATATTTGCCGTGGGGGGGAAATCTGCAATTATTATATCAAATTGCATAGATTCTCCACCCTCAGCATCTAAAATTTCTTGAAAAAACATAGCATTTTTCAGTGCAAGTGGGATAGAATCTGCTGTAAATGTTGTGTCCATAAATTTCTCTAATTGTGGAATTAACCCCACTATTGGCATTTCTTTCATTAAAGCTTTCATCTTAGCTATTAAATTATTTGTGTATCTCTTGGCATATATATTTGGATCAGGTTCGATTGCCCAAAGATTTTCCGATAAAGGTGTTAATTTATTTCCAATTTCAGAATTAAATAAATCCGTAAGATTATGTGCCATATCAAAAGAGATTAGTAATATTTTTTTTTCTGGAAGGAGATCTGATAACGTTACAGCAGTAGCAGCACTAATCGTGCTTTTACCAACACCACCCTTTCCACCCAACACAATAATTTTCTCCATTTACAATTCTCTCCAACTTTTTCTCAATTTATATTACAACAAAAATAAATATGCCATAAAAAACTAATCAAAAATTCTAAAAATTAGCAAAAAATATATTGGATAATTAACTAAATACATTATAATCATCAAAATCAAGATGATTTTAAGTTCAAATTCACAAATAAAAAATATTATATAAATTAAAATTATCCAAGTTATTATTTAACTCTCACAATAGAAATAAGGAATCGATATATAAACTTATCAAAGATTATCATCAACTAAAATAAATAACTAATGGAATAAATCAAACAACCAAATAATAAAAATTATAATCAGTTCAATAAATCAAAATTGTTGTTCAGACTTATAATAAGATATAAGAAGTAGTATAATAATTCAAGTTTAATAAAAATCATAATGTTTTATCAACAGACTTAATATTCAAGCTTTTAGTTGGAAATAATTAATTTCATAATGTTTCTAATTAAAAGTGCTAAATTCTACTTCTATTTTATAAGTTCACCCTAAAATATTGATTTATTGAAAATATAAAATAAATATAAAGAAATAGGATGTGGTTAAGATTACAAATCAAAATGAATTCACAACTAAATATATTATAGAAGTAAAATTTACAATTAAAGGCGTGGTTGAAAAATCAGACATCGTGGGGGCTATCTTTGGACAAACAGAAGGTCTTCTTTTGGATCTAGATTTAAGAGATCTCCAAAAATCCGGACGAATTGGACGGATTGAAGTAGAAAATAGTTCCAAAGAGGGAATATCAGAAGGGAGTATTAAAATTCCATCCTCTTTAACAAGAAAGGAGACTGCACTATTGGCGGCGACTGTTGAAACTGTATCTCGAGTTGGTCCATGTGAGGCTGAAATTTCTCTTATTGAAATTCGAGATGTTCGCGAAACAAAACGTAAGAAAATTATAGAAAGGGCTGCTGAACTTTTAAAAAAGTGGGATCAAAAATCGTTAGAACAAAGTGAAATTGAAGAAAAGATAGATAAAGATATCAAACTTGGAGAAATCATAGCATGGGGGCCCGATAAACTTCCAGCAGGTCCAGAAGTAGATAACAACCCAGATCTCATTATTGTAGAAGGACGGGCTGATGTTTTAAATTTATTACGAATTGGAATTAAAAATACAATTGCCGTTCAAGGAACTCAAGTACCTAAATCAGTTATAGTTTTAGCAAAAAAGAAAAAAACTGTTACATGTTTTCTTGATGGAGATCGTGGTGGTACTATTATTTTAAATGAATTGATGCAATTATTAAAGTTAGATTATGTTGCTAGAGCACCTGATGGGTATGAGGTTGAAGAATTAACTAGAAAACAAATGATTAAATCACTACAAAACAAGCGACCTGCAAAACAATTAAAAAATAAAAAATATCATACAGAAGAAAAGGAATATGATAGTAAAGAGGGGGCGCTTCAGAAATATTTGAAAAAAGAAAAAATAAAAGATGAATCAATAATTATAGAGGCAATTAATACTATAAAAACAGGTCATAGTATTGGTTTTAATAAAAGTCTTGAGAAATTATTTGATATGCCTGTTGGTGAAATTTTTAAAAAGATTAAAAACTTTAAAGATACTCAATATTTAATAATTGATGGAATTTTAACAAGAAGACTTCTTTCACTCTTGATAAATATGAAAATCAAATTTATTGCATGCAAAAATAAGGAAGATGATCTAAATATACCTAATCATATTGATATCTTCTATATATAGTATCTATTTTATGTTAGATTTTAGCGATAGGTAAAGTTACAGAGAAGATTAGTTGTATAACAAATGATAGAGCACCTAAAAGTAAGATGCCTATTCCACAAATTTTAAAAACCAGAAAATAATCTTTCCGATTAGGTTTATTAGCTATTTTTAGAATTCTTTTGGCATTTCGAAGGAAAATTGTAAATCTTTCATAAAGACCAGGTTTCTTTTTCTGATCTAGTTTTGAATACTTCTCATATTTTGGGTAGCTTGACACATCTAATTAAATTAAGAAAGCTATTTTAATTTATCTACCTAAAACAAAATTAATTCATATCTTAATTGATGTCAAGAATACTAGAAATAAATATATCTCTATTAAATGGTTTTAAGTCGTGAAGGCCTTGACCAGTACCAATAAAAAGAATAGGCTTTTTAGTTTCAAACGAAATTGATAATGCAGCGCCACCTTTCGCATCTGCATCAAGTTTAGTTAAGATATTAGCGTCAATTCCAACGTGTCTGTCAAATTCTCTAGCTTGGTATAAAACATCATTTCCCGCAAGGCTGTCTCCTATGAAAATTTTAAGATCCGGATTTGTAACTCTACAGATTTTCTGCATTTCCAGCATTAAGTTTCGGTTTGTTGTCTGCCTTCCAGATGTGTCTACTAAAACTACGTCTATTTCTTTAGCCTTAGCATGCTCAATTGCATCATAAGCAACTGAAGCAGGATCAGATTTATATCCATGCTTTATAACTTTAATTCCAACATTGTTCATATGTTTAGTTAGTTGTTCGATAGCTCCAGCTCGGAATGTATCTGAAGCAGCTGCGACAGAACTAATGTTACTTTCTTTTAGGAAATTAGCTACTTTAGCAATTGTAGTGGTTTTTCCTGTTCCGTTTATTCCAAAAAAAACAAATACATATGGCAAACTTAACGAGTTTTTAGTTTTAATTTCTTTAATTATATCAATTTCCTTTTCAGGTGTTAAGATTTCAATCATAACTTCTTTTAATGTATCGAATAGCATTTTTTTAGTTGATGTTAATCGAGTAATTTGTTGACCTTTAAAAGATTCAATAATACTTTTACAGATTTCATCAGCAGTGTCTATTGCAACATCATTACTAATAAGGAGTATTCTTAAATCATTTATAGCTTCATCTATCTTTTTTTCTGTCAAGCTCTTTTTAACAAAAGTAGAAAACACATTTTTTAGCTTTTCAAGCATTTATTTCTCCACAAAAATTAGCATTGTTTAAAGAAATTTAATTATATTGCACAAATAAGATCTATTTTTGAAGATAACCTTTCTGAATGGTTTGAGTAGTTTTTTGTAAATTAATATCTATATTTTGCAATTGAGTTCTTATGAATTGGATTTCCTTATCGTGCTGTTCAATTCTCATATCAAGAAGTTCAATTGCTCCATCTAAATCTTTTTCAATTATAACATCTTGAGTAACTGCTAGTAAAATTTTCTCAGGATCCTTAATAGAGGCTTTAATATTTGCCATTCCTCCAATAGGTATTAAAATTTCATCATTTACTTCTACACCTTCTTTTAGATTTTCAATAGTAATCTTTGTATTCCCTATATTTGCTCGAGACACATTAAGAATTTCCAGTTGACCTTGGTACATATCTCGTTGTTCCTTCAATATTCTAAATATTTGTAATTGCTCCTGATAATCTTGAGAAGATTCCAAATTCTATCAAATCCATTTAAAATATTAATTATTCTGATAATTCCCTTATAAGATAATCTTGTGTTTCATCTAAAGTTATTTCTTTAACTTCTTGAATATTAATTTGGCGTCTATAAATTCCTATAGATGTTATTTGGCTTAATACTTTTTCAAGAGCATCTTCCTCTTTCAAAGCACGAACTTCTTTACGGAATAAATATTTCTTATGATTTTTGTTGTAATTACCAATGATTCTATAAATTTTAATCTCTGACATTGCTATTTAGATCCATTGAATCAAAGCTTTTAAAAAAGGATAATATTTGAGAAAATATTAAATTTTGCTTTTTACAAATACATAGAATTTCTTTACAATTGTAGAACACTCGTAATTCGTATTAATTCTGGTCCCGTACAACCAACTCCAAAAATTCCACTCTTATCATTTACAATTGCTCCTGAACTTAAATATGGAACACCACGATTTACTGTTGAAACATCAACCTCATCAACTTTCAAAATAGAAGATATAAAATCAATTTCATCATCGGTGGAGAGAGGATGTACAACACAACCATTATTGTTAACTAATGAAATTGAGCCAGGAAGATAATTGTTAGCAAATTCATAAACAATAGTCTCAACATTCAAAGTATTTTCGATATTTTCTTTATGATCTTTTAAAAATGAACTAATAATAGCACCTTTATCATTACAGAGAATCAAGTTTCCAAATGCATTATCTATGGATTTTAGAACACTAACTTGAGAAGAGTTGGTTCCCTCTTTTAAAAATTCTTTTAATTTTTCTAATTCGTCATCTTTTATAATGTGGGGGACTATTATTCCATATTTATTAGAAGCAGTATAGACACCTAATAGATCAGAACTATTGATTGTAAGAGGATAAAAAGGTTCAATGAAGGTGTTTCTATACTTCTTAAGTAATGGTTTTAGTAATGTAGGAGGATAAAGGACATATGAGTTATTAGCAGCGAGATACACTCCAATTAAACTGCGTCCAAAAACTTGAGATCTTAAAATTGCCATTCGAAGCTTTGATAAATCTATACCTTTTCTAGTAATTTATAATAAAAAAAGAATACAAACCTTAAAATTAATTAATTATACCATTATGCTAAATATACAACGCAGAGTCCATCTATATTCTTTGTAACCCTGACCTTTAATTTCCTCGGCGGTTTCTGAATTCCACGTTCCCATATTCGTTCATTTACTTCTTGAGAAATTATTAATGATTCGGGTTTAAAATGGCGGGTCATGAACTCTCTTAAATATCGAATTGATTTCTTAGCCCATTTGTTTCTAGGTCCTTTTCTTGCTTTCGCAAGAGGGATAATATAAATTCTCTCATCAATAATTTCTTCTTCAGGGACTTCTTCTTCAGCTTCTTCTATAACCCCAACTTCCTCTTCAAAAATTTCACTTATTTCTTCTTCTTCAGAAATTTCATCTAAGCTAAATTCCTCAATTTCTTCAATCTCTTCCGCAATCTCTTCTTCCGATTCTCCTAATTCTTCTTCTAAATCGTCTAAACTAATTTCTTTTTCTTTTTTAGCCATTTTCGTTCAGATTAATTTTTATTAAATTAATAAATTTAGTCTCGCTTTAACCTTGTATTCCTCCATGTTCTTCTGGTATATGGGCTAGTTCTAACCTTTCCTGCGGTTCTCTGAATTACCCAATTAGGTACTGACTTATTTTTTTTCATTCTATTCGCTCTACGCAATTTTGATGGTAAATCTTTATTACGAGCCATTTTAAATTCCTTCTGTTATAATTATTTTTTGATTTTAAATTCTTTCTTCCTTTCGAATGTTGATAACTGTTCTAGGAGCTTTTTAAATGCTTTATCTGGTAGAGGTGTTGCTCCTCTTAACTTCCCGCTTTGAAATAATTGAATTAATTGTACTTCTATTTGTTCAGCAAATTGTGGTTTGACAATTCGAATATTTTCTAGCCTTTGTCTTCCTTCGACACTTAATATTTTTCTCATTAATAAATATTTTTTTTCTTCAAATTCTTGTTGTTGAGCTTCTCCAATTTGTTGTTGTGCTGCTTGTTGTCTTAATTCTTCTAACTTTCTCCTTCTTATACTTTCTAATTCCTCGTCGTTGCTCAATCTAAACCCCTAAAAATTACACCTTTTGGTATTATTAATCTTTACTTCTCATAATCACATATGCCGTTCGTTCCAATAGACTAGTTCCTTCAGAAGAAAGAACTCTTCCTTGTTTCTCTTTCATTTTAATTAAGTTTGCTTTTTCAAGCTGTTGAAGTGCTACTCTTATTATTTTTCCACTACCTTTAGCAGAATGATGTAACCCTTTACCTTTTCTATTTCTTCCTCCATAAAATTTTCGAAGTTTACTAACTCCAATAGGTCCAAATTTCTTCACTTTTCTAAGCAAAGAGGCGCATCGAATATACCAGAAATTTTCTGAATCACTAGGAGCTAATTCTTTAAAAAACGCTGTCTTCCAAAATTCTGAACCCTTAGGTGGTGAAATTTCGGGAAATTCCTTTAACTTTTCTGCAATAGCTTCAACTAGTTTTTCTGGTTGAACGACATATATAGACATGTTAATCTTTAATTCAATATTTCTTTATAATATATAATACGTTTTTAATACTAGAATAAATTAAAAATTTTTGTATTTTTTGAGTTTTGGGACGATGGATTACCAAAAAGAATTTAAAAAAGCGTTACTATCACAACCACATTGTACCTTGGGAAAGCGTGGAATAACTAAGGAGTTTATACTCCATGTCACCAAATTATTAAAAAGATATAAGATCATTAAAGTCAAGACATTAAAAACAATAGCATCCAAATCAAATATTAAAGATATTGCTATTGAAATTTCAAAACTAACAAATTCTTATTTATTGGACGTTAGAGGAAAAATTTTCATTCTCTCATTAAATCCCATTAAAAAAGGTAAATAAAATTATAACTAAAATAATTTAAATGGTAAAGAAAAATCGAAATTATAGGGTAGTAATAAAAAAAATTGCGAATAATAGGATAATCTATTTATTTCAAAGAGCTCATGAGATCTTCCCTGATAATAAATCATTAGCAAATAGATATACTTACTTAGCTAGACGCTATGCTCAAAGAGCAAGAATTAAAATCCCTTATGAGTGGAAAAAACGTATATGTAAAAAATGTAAAAAATTTTTATATCCCGGGTTAAATTATAGAATTAGAATGCACTCCCATAAGGGAAAGGGCTCTCATATTTCTTTAACATGTTTTGAATGTAATAATACAACCAGATATTTTATTAAAACTTTAAGTGTTAAAAAAGAAATTTCTGAATTAAAATAATAAAACGAAGAAAATTATGCCTTTAATTGTAATTTTAGTGGAATGTGGTATGGAATTAATACCCAAAGAAATTAGAAAACATTCTGCTGTCAGAAAAAATTTGTCGTCACAAATATACTCCTCACAAATATTAGATAATGCTCTACATCATAGTGCTATGAAAAATTTGAAAAATTCAGAAAAGAGGGGTCGACCTGACATCACTCATTTATGTTTGCTCAATGCTTTAGGATCGACTTTAAACAAAACTGGTAATCTAAGCCTATTTATTCATACTATAAATAATAAAATTTATGAATTTAATCCAGAAATAAGGATAGCGAGAAATTATAATCGATTTAAAGGATTAATGGCAAAAGCTTTGATTGATGGTAATATTATTGTAAATGGCAAGCAGTTAATCTCTCAGTTTGCAGGAAAATTACCAGATCTAATTAATAAATTTAAAAATCCAGAAATTATTTTATTTTCAAGTAGAGGAAAATTAGTTAATGACTATAAGAATCTATTTTTAGAAGCTCTATCTAAAAATATAATAGCTATTATTGGTGGTTTTCAAAAGAATACCTTCTCGGAAGAACTTTTAAGATTATCTAACAATTTAATTTCCATTTCAGAATATTCTTTAGATGCATGGATTGTAACTAATAAAATTATTACTTACTATGAGTTAAGTCATAATGTTCAATAAAATCACTAAAGTTATAAGAAATGGTGATTTTTATAATAATAAGCGCCGCTAGTCTAGGGGTTAGGATTCTGGCCTTCCATAGTCAGAACCGATTGAAGTTAGCCAGTAACCCGGGTTCGATTCCCGGGCGGCGCATGTCTCGAACTTAGATTTTTCAAGCATTTATTATTTTCCGAGTAATACATAACTCTATTTTTTAACAATTCTAATTTTTCAATAATCATCAAAATAGAGATATTCCTAACTCTTAATATTTTGAATTTCTTTGTATTCTTTATTAAAAGTTTATAAATTTCTTAAAAAAACTTTGAGTAGTTTTTTATTTCATAATGCAAAACAATATATTTACAAAGTTGTATGATCTATTTGAAAAAACGCCAACTAAATTTTTTCTTTCCATTTCCTTATTAGATCACTTTTTTATTTAACTGGCGTTTTTTCCTATTTTACTCATAAAATTTTATTTGTCTTCTATTTTAATAATCTTAAATTTTTAATTTTATTATTGAGGATACAAAAATATTACTTATAACCATGGTTACTTACAAATATGAAGAGTTCAAATCTGTCATAAATAAATTAAAATACCCTGATTCTTGGTTTTGGTCACGTTATACTCTGAACACATATTCAGGATGTGCCCATGCTTGTATTTATTGTGATGCTCGAAGTCAGCGATACTACCTAAAAGATTTTGAAAATGAGGTTATAATTAAGACCAATTTTGATAAAAAGTTAGATCTGAGGTTAAAAAGAGCTCGAACACTATTACCTGATGTAATTGCTCCAGGAGGAGTAAATGACGCTTATCAACCGATTGAACAAGAGATTGAACATACAAGAAAAGTTTTACAAGTAATAGCGAAACATAAATTCCCTATAAATATTGCAACTAAATCAAAACTTGTTACAAGAGATATCGACATTTTGGAAAAAATCGCTAATGATACTTGGTGTACTGTAGGATTTTCAATAAGTACTACTAACGAGGAACTTGCTAAATTTATAGAACCTTACTCATCATCCCCTTCTGAAAGGTTAGAAGCATTATCGTTTATAAAAAAGGAATCACCACATATTCAAGTTGGTACTTACTTTATCCCAATTATTCCAATTTTATGTGATGACAATCAAAATCTAGAGGATGTAATAAAACAATCTAAAAAAGCTGGAGCAGACTTTGTTTTATTTTCACCTGGATTAACTATGCGTGATTCTCAAGCTGATTATTTTATAAAAAAACTAAAAAATAGTAAGTATGACTATGTTGTCAAACCTTTACTCGAATTATATAAAGGTGAGATGCATCCACCTGCCCAATATGTCAGAAAACTTCATTCTAAATTATTGAATTTATGTGAGAAATATAATATGGCTGTAAGAGTAAAAAGATGGATTCCTTCAGATTACCGTAAATGGAATTATATGATCTCTGAATTATTATTAAATAAGGAATACATGGATTCATTAAAGACAGGAAAATCTAATAAAAATATGATGTGGGCAGGTTTAAACCTAAATAATTTAGAAGAATCAATTTTTGATGTCTATAAAAGGGGAAATTTATCTAAATTGAAAAATTTTAATCAGCAAATTATTGATTATGTTGAACCTTACTTAGAAAAAAGTAAAGATCTAAAACTTAAAGGCGAAATTGATAGATTCTTATGATCGAGAATGTAATTCAAGAGATTAGAACATACTTAAAAAATAACTCTCCTCATTTGACCATGGAACAAAAGTTTCGTATGTATAAAATATTAAATTCTGATAATCCTAATTTTGTAGCATACGGGAACAAACATTCTGACATTGAAAAGTTTATTAGAGAACTTAATAGTAAGTTTCAATTAAACTATGATGAGGTTTCTGAAATTTTTAAAATTTTGATAAAATCAGATGTGCATGATGAAAAAATAGCTGGCATTTTCTTATTAAATAGATTTAAGAAGGATTTTAATAAAGAAACAGTTGATATGATTCAAGAATTAATTCCTAGCAATTTCGATACGTGGGCGATAACAGATACAACTATGATTAGAGTTATTGGACCGTTTTTAGGAAAAAAAGGAAATGAAGAATTAACTAAAAAAATTCTTGCAGCCTGGTCAAAATTTGATAACTTATGGATAAGACGTGCATCCTTAGTAATTTTGCTTAAATTTATAATGATAAAAAAAGAATTCGATGAGGATTATGTATTTGAATTCGTTGAAAAAATGGTGAGATATCCAGAAGATTACATCCATAAGGGAATTGGATGGCTCCTAAAAACATGTTCAAAGTATAACCCAGAAATAATTTATCAATACTTATTGAGAGATAAGGGTAAACTTCCTCGTTTAATTCTTAGATATGCCAGTGAAAAATTACCTAAAGAAAAAAGATCATTAATTTTACAAAAATAAAAAAATGTATATAAACAAAATTTAAATGATATTTTCTTTTTATTTAGTGAAGGATATGTGTTTAACTATAAAGACAGACATTAGTAGTAGAATCCTATGAAATATAAGGCAATTATTTTTGATTTATTTGGTACTCTTGTCGATAGTTATTCAGTTCAAGGATACAACAGATTATTAACAGATATGGCTTCAGCTCTTGAATTACCTGGTGAAGATTTTTCAAAACTTTGGCGCGATAAAACTTATGAGCGTGGAATTGGGATTTTTAAAACCACCAAAGAAAGTATAAGATATATTTGTAATATACTTAAAGTTTCTGTAAGTGATGAAAACATAAGGAAATGTGAACAGATCAGACTAGAAAACACACGCAAAGCTTTAACTCCCAAAAATGGAGCTGTTGATATTTTAAAAAGTCTAAGAGGATTAGGATGTAAGATTGGTTTAATAACTAATTGTTCTGCTGAGGTACCTCTCTTTTGGAAAAATACAGAATTTTCTCATTTATTTGATGTTACCATATTTTCCGCTTCAGTAGGTATGAAAAAACCCGACGCTCAAATATATAATTTAGCATGTGAACAATTGGGAGTCGAACCAAATGAATGCCTCTACATTGGAGATGGTGATAGTAATGAATTATCGGGAGCTTCTCAGTTAGGAATGGATGCCGTTATGATCCGTGATCCCAATGAGATAGATCCCTATCGTTTAGTTGAGGTAGATTGGGATGGTCGGAAAATTGAAAATTTCACGGAAATAATGGATCTGATTTAATCTAATTGAGAATGCAGCAATTGAAAAGTTGCTTAAAAAAATAAGGACATTAAATAACTAACGGATGACTCCACATCTGAGAAAATTAGATAAGAATCTCTAAGTTAAGAAACATTTTTAAGAGGGGGCACCAAGGGGGAGGGAGATGATATATCTAAAAAATTTCTCTTATAAAGTTTATAGTAAAATTGTTAAAAAAGGTAGATTGTATGGATCTATTACTAGTGAAAAGAAAATCTCATACCAATAAAG
>Ga0114930_10002938_pt1 | contig 15167 bp, 15 predicted proteins | sample AnhtaG_FD_87300 | JGI IMG/M metagenome (GOLD analysis project Ga0114930, IMG submission 87300) | Deep subsurface microbial communities from Anholt, Denmark to uncover new lineages of life (NeLLi) - Anholt_01485 metaG | ecosystem: Environmental > Aquatic > Marine > Oceanic > Sediment | place... | reverse complement strand
ATACTATATAATAAAAAAATATTTATAGATACTATATAATAAAAAAAATATTTATAGATAGTATATAATAAAAAAATATTTATATTATAATATAATATAAATTTAATCCACCTTAATATCATCTCGTAATACCTCTAATTCATCATCCACATTAACATCATTACGTAATACCTCTAATTCGTCATCAACATTAACATCATCTCGTAACATACTTAACTCATCATCGATGTCATTATTACTATTATCTATTTGTAAAATATAATTATTATTATCATTATTATCAGTTTCATTTATAACATTTAATAACTGCATTCCTTGTTGACCAAAACTTAATAAATTAGTGGTTAATGGTTTGATAAATTGACTTATTTTTTGAATTTTTTCGCGTTGTTCATCACTAATATCTTGATCATTTATATATCTATCAAAAATACTATCCATGTTTATACCATTAATTACTTCATCAACGTTATTGTTTGTATTAGTATTTCGTTTTCTTATAACATGACTATGTATATCTATAATATTGGTTTCGGTATTATTTTCATCATCAGTATATATGCTATTAGCGGATATTTCAGTATTATCTTCGATTAATTCTAGGGCAATAGTTCTATTTTTATAAAAATATAAATAGTAACCTATACCTATAAATAAAAATATTCCTAATAATAAATATAACATTATATTTATACTTTTTATTTATACTTTTTTTATTTAGATATTTAAAAATTTTTATTTATAGTTTAAAAATATGGATCAACAATTTAGTCTTAAAAATAATAATGTTAATAATGGTTTAGATTTATCTACCCAATATATGGTTCTATATTATAATCAACAAGTTGAACGATTCTATCAAGAACAAATTCAACAAGCCATTAAAATTAAACAAGAACAACAATTTAGGCAAGAAAGTAAAATTATACAATCGCAGCGAGCCTGTCCGGTACCGGTATTAAAGAATTTAAAAGATCAATTACCAAATATTAATACCGATAAATTTAAAACTGATTTAAGTGAATATTTTTATGATGCCCAAGTTATGGCTGCGGCGACTTGTATTACGGATGCAATTATATATAGTAGTGATTCTTCCGGGTATGAAAAAATTAAGCAATATATCACTAAATTACGGCGAATCGAACGATCTAATGATCCGCTTAATAATACTTCAGGCAATTATTTTTTTGAAGCGGATTTTAATAAATCGGCCACATTTGTGATTAAAGTTCCGGCTCAACCTAATGATCAAAGTTTAACTCATGAATATTTTGTAGCTAGTTATGCTCTTAATAAATTACGATCTAAAATACCTAACTTTGCTTATATATACGCTAGTTTTTCCTGTTCTATACCAGCTTTAGATCAAGAAGATCAAGTGGTGGCCTGGTGTACTAATGATAATAATTTTTCCACTGATTATTTAGTGTATGAAAATGTTATGCCGGTAATTACATTAGAACAATATATTCGTAGAGGGTGTAACTTTCAACAATGGCTTAATATATATTTACAAACAATGTATTCATTACAATTAGCTTGGCAAGAATATGATTTTACCCACTACGATTTAACTACCGAAAATGTATTAGTTAGAGAAATAAATCAAGGTGTAGTATTAATACCATATAATACTGAACAGGGCCGCGTTGAATATTTAGAGGCGCATGGTATTGCCACTATCATTGATTATAGTTTTAGTCATGTAAAATATAGGGCGAGTTCTAAAAATGATAATAATTCTAGTTTAAATAATAATATTAATTTAAATAATAATTTTAGTTTAAATAATAATTCTAGTTTGAATAATAATTCTAGTTCGATCTCGTTCGGGGCCTATAATGCGTTTTACCTGGGAGTTTTAGCTGATTATAGTTTCCCAATGCATGATGCTTATAAATTGTTAATGTTTAGTATGCGTAGTGCGATGCAATATAATCCGGCTATTTTTAATCAATTAAGTAAAATATTTACATTTTTTAATAAAACTGATGATCCAAGTTTAGCAGTACAAGAACAAGCCCAAATTTCATACTTTTTGGCTCCAACCGAGCAATCGTTAAGTTTAAATTATTTTGATTTAACCGCTTATATTAGAGCTAATTTTATAACTAATTTTATTACTTCGGATCATAATGATTTAACTATATTAGGGTGCACCGATATGGTTTGCCCAGGACAAAATCAATTTTATAAATCAATCGGTATGGCTGGTGATATACAAGCCCATACTGTTATCCAATTTTATAATTTGGTAAGTACCAATCCGTTATTAACTGAACAAATTGAAAATTCATTTGATTATAATGCGGCCATAGATAATGCGTTACAAGAATATGATGGTTTAATTGATCATATTAATATATTTAATAATACTAACATTCAACGTATTGATGGATTACCGGTGCGCAATTTATTTAATCAAAATTTTTATCAAAGTTTTAGGGCCTTTGTAGCTAATGTTTTATCTACCTATGAAAGTTATCAACATTTAAAATTATTATATGAGGCAATTATTTTTGTGGCCCAAAAATATCAAGAACAAGATCTAATTGATACCATGCAATACAACTATCAAATAGTTGAATCTGAATACGAGTTACGCTTTATACCCGCAATTAATTATTTGAAGAAAAATATTAATTATATTAATAGTATGATTAAACAAAACAGTAATTTATTTGCTAATGCTATTAAAGTTAATTCAGAATATACCTGGTATATTAATATTTTACCAACCTATTTAACTATTTTACCTTAAATTAACTATAATATATTTTTTATATAATATACCTGGTATTTCTATATTAAAATATTTTACTAACCTATTTTACCTTAAGTTAATTAAATTATATTTTAATACGTTATTTATTGAATAAAAAAATATTTATGAAAGTATTTTTACAAATTATAATTATTCAATGATTATAGATTTAATTAAATATTTTATATCTTAATTATATATAAATTTTATTTAATAAAATGTCAGACCAGCCGCGTCAATTATAATAACATTGACATTGTTATAATAATAAATACGATATCATTTTAATTATAAATATGGGACCAACTTTCAATTATATTACAATATTTATTTTTTTATATCATATTATGATATAAAAAATAAATATAAAGTTTAAGAACTATCTTCCAGGTCGATTAAATCACTCTTATTAAAAATAAAAATTTTTAAAAATCTCTAATTAGGTATATACACTATTTAAATTTATTATAGGACTTAATATTGTATTAAAAAATGGATATGGTAACATTTTATTAAATAACAATTAGAAAATGATTATTGTAGATTATATATATATATATATAATATATCTTAATATAATATATTTTTTTTTAAACTACTAAATTAGCTTTAATATCAACATCATTAATATTATAACCTAAAGTTTTAATCAATTTAGTTAATTTAATTAAATCAGCTGATGAGGTTTGGTTTTGCCGGCCTAAAATCCATAAGAATTGACCGGATGGTCCACCTACAATACTATAATTGTCATAATCGGTCCAATGAATCCAATAGGGCTGGAATCCAGGGTCGGCCGGTAACCCATCGGTAAACTTAATTTCTAATTTACCCGGATCTTGATAATTAGGTATCCGAGCGATACCACTACGCGAATAGGCTGAACCATCGGCCTGAACACAAGTATTAATTAAATTAATTTGCCCAGTGTTCTTATCATAAGTATAGTTAGCACTAGACGTAGTGCAATTCCGTTCATAAATTAACGGTTTGCTGGCTAAACTAAACCAATTGCCAGCATATTTTTCCGGATTAAAAAAAGGGATTGTAGCCGGGACAATACTCATTTTTATTTTTATATAAAAATAAAAATTATTTTTTAAATATAATCTTTATATATCTGTTAAAAATATTTTATATTAATATAATGATATAAAAATATAGTTACCATTCGTCACCATATTGTTCCCGTAAATACGTGGCCGTTTCTTCGATTAAATTCATAATCGGGGTTAAACGAATATTATCCAAATCTATTTCGGGTAAGGTTGGCGAGCGCTGATAATCTAAAATATAATGAAATAAACGTTTTAAATCTTCCTTATTAAAACCTGGAGTACCATGGCCCCCAGTGATAGTAATTAAATCTTTAAATTCATGGCCAATATTATCATATAATATTTCGGCATTAGGGTAGGGTATTATTTCATCTTCTTTACTATGCATTATCACCACTGGGTCTTTAACTTTACGAATACGATCTTTACTGGGAACATTATCCACTAAATGTTTAATTATAATTCCCATAGTTTTAATATACCAAGGTAAGTCTGGATGTCTAAAAATAATATCTTCTAAACTAGCAAAAGTGGCTAATAAAATTAAACAGCGGCACCTCCTTTGACTGGCGGTATTGGTAGCCACCGCTCCACCTAACGATTCACCCCAAATTATAATATTATTAGGATCACCAACATGCTCAATTAAATAGTCATAGGCCACTAGGCCATCATCACAAATGCCCTGGGGAGTCGGATCACCATTAGATTTACCATAACCGCGATAATCTACTAATAATAAGTTAAATTCGAATTCTTGACAAATTTGCCAAATATATTTACGATGACTTATATTACCGGAGTTTCCATGAAAGAATAATACCGTGGGGCGATGATTAAAATAACTAAAATGCCAGGCCGTAATACAGGGTCTATTTTTATATATTTTAGTAACATCGTTATATAATTCACCTTGATATGTATGATCACTAGGAATAAATATCTCTTGAAACTTTACTTCAGGTTGCCAATCCTGTTCAGCCATGGGATAAAATAATACTTTATATGTTAGATAATATATTGCCACAAATAATATAATTAAAATAAATACCAGCACTAAAATCCAAACCATTTTATTTTTTCAAAAAAATAAAAATTTATTTTTATTACTATTTATAATATTAAAAAAATATTTATTTCTATTTAAAATAGTTACAAACATAATTAACTAAATCAACAAAATTTTGAATATATAGTTGATAAAAAACATCATTTCGAAATGATATCAGATATTCAATATAAAATAAATTCGGCAATTGAGTTATTGATCCAACCGAATTTTTAAAACTAAAATTATTTTGATCTGGATATACCATATTTTTATAATCATGAACTATATTAAAGATATATAATTTATTATTACGAATTTTAGACAAACGATAATATAGATCAAAAGGACTATGATATACATCATTACGATATTGTTGTAATAACAGTGGTTTAAAGCGAGTATCCAGCCCTAATATTGCTAAACCATGTTTATCGCATAAAAAATTTATATTTAGTACATATGTATTGCCTCTACTAGCTAAATGATAAATAATATCGTTATAAACATTATAATAAACTGAATCAATGGTATTAACATGTATTCTATTATTATATAAATCTTTACGATATTTAAATATATAATATAATATTTCAGGATAATTACAGCGTATGGCCTGTAATAATAAATACTGACGAAAAAACAGTAATAAATTATCAGGTTTATTGGCGATGGACTTAAAATTAATTTTAGTTAATTTTAGATTGTAAGCAATATTATTGCGCATGGGTTGAGCCATTATTTCTTGCAATATTTGAAAAAATTTGTCTGGTAATTTCAACTTAAAGATATCATTTTTAATAGCAACATCGGATTTATGGGTAAAAATATTAATTAAAATACTATGTTTAGCTTGGCGCATCAATTTAAATATACTTTTATTCTCTACTAAATTATATAATTGAAATTTATTGCGGTTACGTTTAGCGGTACTAACTTGCCATAATACTGACCAAAAATATTTAAAGCGGTATAATTTGCGGTATACTAATAAATTATGATTAAATAAGTATTCAGTATAATAAAATAACGTTAAATCATTAAGTTGATCCATTTTTATTTTATTATATTTATTATAAAATATAAATTCATTTTTAGTTAATCTGGTAAATATGTTTAAACACCCATTGCAAAAAATTAACTGTAATTTTATCATCCAAATAATTATCTACAACTTCATAGTCGGTACTCCAATCCAGATATTGCATTTTAACATTGAGATGTTGTTGAGCTTGCTGATAAGCCTGGTGTAAATCAATAAAATATTGTTCATCATAACCCTTTACTTCACATTTATCATCCCGAACCAACATTCGTTGATAGGCTAAATGAGGATTAACATCTAAATAGGCTATAATAGAGGGACACATCTGAGTCGGAGTTTGTAACACCTGTTGGTAGGCAGTCCATTGTTTAACCGAAAAATAACCTTTATCTTTTTGCATCAAGGCAAAGGCTAAATCTCCAGCTTTACTCCGATCAATAATTACTACGTAACCTTGGCTGGCATATTGTTGAGCTAATTCGTAAATATGAATTCGCTCCCGTAACATCATAATTTGATAACCATAGGCTTCTTGAGCCATATTTTCAATATATACCTCCAATAGTATATCATTCTTATATTCAATAAAAAAAATAACCTTAATATTATGCTGCTGAAATAATTTAGTTAAGGACCGGCCTAAGGTGGTTTTACCGGCCGATATCAGTCCTTCTAAAATAATAATATGGCCAATGAACGAGCGTAGCCATACTCCTAAATTAGAATAATTTTGATATACTTGTAAAACATTACTATTATCAGAACTATTATTATCATCGGTACTATTAATAATAGTGCTATTATTAGTGTCGTCCAGTCCAGTCATTTTAGGTTAAATAATTTTTAAATATTTTTAAATATTTAAAAGTATAAATTCATTTTTTTTAAATAACCGCACCTAAATTTCTTAATTCTTGGTAAACTTGGGGATTAGTCCTTGCTAAATAATTATTTGCCTGTAATCTCGGGGGAACATTCATAATAATATTTAATAATTCATAGGTTCTAGAGGTAACCCCGTTTTCGACAATATTACTAATGGTTCTTAAATATATATCGACATTTTTATTAGTAGGTAAAATATAACGCCAATAATTAGGATCAGTTTCCTTGCGTTGTTCAAACATCATTAGTGTAAGACTAGTTAATTCTGTAGTAAAATAACTTAATACAAAACCCAACTCTAATAAATCATATTTAGGAGTAATAATTGTTCTAAAGAAATTAAGTTGCGAGGTAAAATTAGGGGTGTAGGCCGCTCGAGCATAGCCATAACCTAATGGTTTTCGGGAAATACCACCTAAATCAATAATAAAATATTTTTCTTGTCCAATACGTTTTAAGATATTATCAGGCTTAATATCACTATGACAGGCAAATTCATGTAAATGTTGTAATTGATCTAATATTTGCGCCGTAAAATTAGCTAAATCATCTTTGACCGCTTCGGTTAAGGGCTCTAATTTTTCAATGACCATTACTTGATAGCCAAACATATAAAAATTATCGTCAATATAAGGAGTATCAGGAACTTGACCTTTACTGGTATAAGTAGCAATAAAATCAGCCCAATTCTGAATTTCGTTTCCAACTGCATCATCTTCCGCATCGGTCCATTTTAAAACGACTTCTAAATTATTATTATTTTTTCTAATTAATAATCCTTCAAAAACATTTTGGCCCGGTTGAACGCCCAATTTTTTAGTTAAAATAACTTTATTACCTTGGTAATCGATGGCATAAAAAAGACCAGTATCAATCATTTCTTGACTAAATTCACGAATTTCTTCCAATGTATAGAATACCTGATTATATTGTTCTTGTAACCATTCATCATCATAATTACCTGAAACAAATTTAGCCTTCATATTATCAGAATCGGTGAAATTAGGATCATTTACAAAGTATCCAATACCAGCTTTAAAATAATCCCGTTCTTCATCAGTTAATTGGGGTTTACGGTAATAAAACCCTTTACTTTCATCTAAATTTAAATTAGACTGTTGCATCTTTTTTTAAAATTTTTATTAAATATTTTTATTAAAATAAAACGCCTAAATCTTTTAATTCTTGGTAGGCTTGCGGATTAGTCTGTGCAATAGACGCATTTGATGGAATGTCGTCAGAAGCATTCATAATAATATTTAACAATTCATACGTTCTAAATGTAACACTGCGTTCATCTGTTACCGCCATTAATCTCATATAATCTTCCATTTTCGTATTAGCACGAGGATAAATGTAGCGCCACCAAGATGGTTTAGTTTTGATTTTATTTTCATAGAATGCTAAACGTTCCTCATCCATAGTAAAATAATTTAATACAAACCAAAATTCTAATAAATCATATTTAGGGGTAATAATTACGCCCAAATATTCAATTTGGGAAGTAAAAAGTGGTGTAAAAGACTTACGTTTATAACCATAATTTGATGGAATGTTTGAAATACCACCCAAATCGATAATAAAATATTTTTCTTGTCCAATACGCTTCATTATATTATCTGGCTTTAAATCACTATGACAGGCAAATTCGTGTAAATGTTGTAATTGATCTAATATTTGGGTACTAAAATTAGTTAAATCCACATTTACCATCTCCCTAGTTATCGATTCTAATTTTTCAATAATCATCGCTTGTTGAGTAAACATATAGAAATTATCATCAATATAGGGAGTGTTGGGTTCCTGACCCTTACTAGTATAAGTGGCAATAAAATCAGCCCAATTTTGAATTTCTTCTGATATGGGATCGCCACCCTCAGTATCAGTAAATTTTACCACTACTTCTAACGGGGGAGAACCATTAGCAAAAATAATTTTTCCCAGAAATACATTTTGACCAGGTTGAAAGCCCAATTTTTTGGTTAAAATAACTTTATTACCTTGATAATCAATGGCATAAAAAATTCCAGTATCAATCATTTCTTGAGTGAAAGTCCTAATTTCGGTTTGATCTCCTTCATAAAATACACTATGTGAGGCCTCTTGTAACCATGTATCGTCATAATTACCTGAACTATATTTATCCCCTACATTATACAAATCGTTGACCGTAGGATCATTCAAAAAGTATTCGACACCCGATTTAAAATAATCCCGTTCATCAGCAGTTAATTGTGGTTTAACATAAACATCACCTTTATTCTGACCTAAGTTTAAATTAGACTGTTGCATCTTTTTTTTAAAATTTTTTAAAATTTTTTTAAAATTTTTTATTTTTTTATGATTGCCACACCAGATAATTAAGTAGCATACAACATAATACTAATTCATGCCCGAAGATAATATCGGTCCGATTTAAAAGTTCAGATAATTTTTCTCTATTTAACTCGACATTTTCATCATAGCCATCCGGTCCCACAATTATTAAATTTTGCCCTTGCTGATGTAAATTTTTAATCTGTAAATATACCGGATGATTCTGGGTTAAAAAATAATAATAAGGACAATATACTAATTTACGCGAAGTTATATAATCCATAATATAACCACCATAAAAAGAAGAAATTGGTACCCCGTATTTGGCTTTAGGAAGTGCCCGTCTAATAGCTTTATCAGAGGAAAATATTTCGGCTCTTCTCCTAAAGAATTCTGGTTTAAGATTATTTAATTCAACCGGATTATTAGGATTAATTAAATCTACTTTATATATTTTACTACCCTGCCAGTAGTTTTCAAATATTTTTACCGTAGCTTGGGCATCTTGACCATTCGGATTAATCATAAATCCGGGTAACGGCTGACCTTGATATAAAGGTTCGTTAACAATAACCGGTCCTAATAACATGGGGGATAATTGTTTATAGGGGGCCCGCCCTCTACTCCAAGCCGGGATTACTTCATATCCGGGTAAACTAGGATAGGGTTTAGCTCGAGCGGTTCTTCCACATCGCACTGACATTTATTATTTTTAGAATATTAAAAAAATATATTTTTTTTCATTTTGTATATTCCAGAATATATGAAAAAAAATTGAAATTAATTTTTTACTTTTTAATTTAATGTAAAAGTAAAAATAAAAGTAAAATGTACCTGATACTTGAGATACTGGCTGATTCGGAGTATAATGAGGGCGGTTTTAAGTTCTGTGGGGTATACAAAAATTTTAAGAAAGCCTACAAGGCTTTAAAACCCAATCAATTCTGTGTCCAAATTGATAAGAATGAAACCATTAGTGATCAGATTGGCCCCGGTATTAAAGTTCAAGATTTTAAGAAAGATGAAAAATTAACTTTAAATGGTAATAGATATAAGGTCGATGATCCACAAATCATCTGGGCTCGAGGCAGTGAATTGACTAAATGGCGAGTGCATGCATTTGAATATTATTATAATCTTAACGGTACGATATATGAAGCCAATTATATTTTATTAATGAACTATAATCATGATAGACACGATTATGCTGATCATATGATATTGTTAGATGATATATGTGACTGTGAAGCTAAAATTAAATCTGATAAAGCAATGAACAATGCTATAAATTATGTTAAACAAAGAGATGAAAATAGTGGAATCTAACTAGTTCATAACTTTTTTATATTACCCCTAAAATCTTATTAAAAAAAATAATTTTTTATATATTCTAAAATATAAAAAAAAACGTTTTTTTAATCTAAATTAGTTATTTCGACTGGAGCTGAATTTCCTAGCTCAGTCCGAACAATTTGTTTACACGGATAATACCAATATTTATGAGTAGTGGACCATAACCATTCTTGCCATGGACCTTTCTGTTTCTTGGCTTTCAAAAAGTCCCTATCCCGTTTGTGTACACAATCGAAACGATCGCAATAAACCCATTTAGTGGGAGAATAAACTACGGTCCAACCGGTACGGGCAATCGAGGCCAGATTGCTAGTATCGACATATGAAATATTTGGATTATTATATTGGCCTAAGTCGGTTTTTGCACAATATTTACAAATCATTTTTACTATTATTTATAGATTTAATAATATTTATTTTTGTTTATTTTCTAACTCATTTTTTTATATCCTAGAATATATTATATTCGAGAATATAATACATTAAATACAATATTGTTTAGTTATAATATAAGCTTGGCCCTGTTCATCGCGAATAATATTATGATGTTGATCAATATTATCATGAATAATATGCTGTAATTGACCGTGCTTATCAATCGTTCCGGCCTTAACCCCAGTTATTTTTTGTTTCTTAGGATAACTAATTATAGTATTATTAATTGTGTCATATTCTAAATACGATAATTTATTTAAACCATATTCCCGAATAATATTACTATTAAGGGTTATTTCATTAATTTTATTTAAATTGGTATTATATATTACTCCTAAATCTTTACCGTGGGTTTTAGGTTTAGGATATTGTAAATATAATATTTTATGATCTAAACTATGACTAATATGTTTAATATTGGTGGGTACCTCTTTAACTTGAGTAAAAATTAAATTAGTAATTTTATCATTAATACATTGATATATTTTACCTTCAATTATGGCATATAAAATCTGATTAAATTTAAATATAGTCGATATTTTATTATTAAAAACATTATCTTTAATATGATATGAAACTGAACTTATTTAGCCTTTATAATTAAAATTAAGTTGACCATCATCCAATAATAATAATTTACCTTGTTTATAATTAACCAGTCCAATACAATGTGCAAATAGCATATCTACGATGATATTTTTATTATTAAAATCAATAACTTTACTACTATGACATTTACTATTTCCTAAACAGTGTTTATCACTTCTACAATATTGGCCTACCTCAACATGTGGCATACACATACCTTGTATACAAGCTAAACCAGTCACACAATCACTAGAACAATGACAATCTTGACCTTCTTCATATTTACAGACCATAACCGTGGGATCACATACTAATCCTTCTCCACAAGTATAAGGATCAGTTAAATTACAGGGTTGGTCGAAACCTCCGGCTGGGCCCCGACAGATTTTACCAGTAATACTATTACTATCATCTACACACCTGCTGGCCTGGGGTACACAATCGCTAATATCATCACAAGGCCCATCGATCGGTCCTTTACAGGTATTATGGTAACAAACTAAATCACTTTGACAATCTGAATTTGTTGCACAATTATCTCCAAACCAGCCTAAGGCCGTACTAACACAAACTTGGTTTTGACAAGCGGTGGCTCCACTAACACAATCACAAATATCATTACAAAAGCCATTTATTTGAGCCTTACAAATACCGTTTTGACATACTAATCCGGTAATACAACCATTGGTACTGGTACAACTTTCATTTAATCCTCTATCTGAAACAAAATTATTATTATTATTGGAGTTAGAAAAATTATATATAACTAGCACTATAATTATAATCGTAATTATAATTAGTAGGATGCCTAGTACCACTCCTAACCACATATATTAATCAAATTTATTTTTTAAATTATTTTAAAAGTTTATTTTTTTCTAAATAATATCTGAATTCAGAAAAAATAAAACTGAATCTTAAAATAATTAAAAATTAGATTAGTATAAAAATACTTCTTAAATTATTTTAAGATGCAGCAAGCTTATTTATATGAACTTTTTAGGGTTAAAACTACCCAGGTTCAAATGATACATAGCCGCGGCTATTATATTCCAAAAGACGAACATTTTTTCTTAACTGATAAAGAGTATCAAGAAGGGATAGATTTTATTAAACAAAAATATGCTACTATAGCATATCAGGAAGGAGTACCTATTAACAGTAAGATGTCCCAACGCTATTATCGCACCTATACTGTTGCAGATCAAACCTATAATGATAGTATTATTGTACATTATTTACCTATTCCTAAAAGTGGTAAAGATCCGAATAAAAACGATATTAAAGATATCACAACCCAGTTTACTAGTATTGCTAATACCGGTGAAAAAGTTAGATTAATGATTATATCTGGAGTTAAAATTAATAATCCAACCACTAGTGATTTAAGTAAATTGGGTTTAGTTTATACCATTGAATTATTTTATCATAGTGCCATATTATCTAATCCGTCTAAGTTTTTCTTGTGTCCTAAAATGCGAATTCTTAATGAGGTCGAACGTAAATTGTTTTTAGCCGAAACTAATCTTGATCCACAAAATTTACGCGAAATCTTAACTGATGATGCCATGGTCCGGTATTTAGGGGCTAAAGAAGGCGATATTATTGAAATTGAACGGGATTTTGTACCAGTTAACATTATGGATGCTAATAATGTTTCTTGGTCGGTGGTAGTTAATAGAGAAGTATTTGAGCGGCGTAAGAAGAAAAGTAAGAAAAATGAGTTATTGACTGGTAAAACGACCTTGGATTAAAAAAATTAAAAAAATGAATTTTTAATATAAATTTATTAAAAAGTAGGTTAAAATGGATTCATTAAATAGTTTATCAACTTATTACTTATCTAATTATTTATTTAAATATAAACCCTATATTTGGTATAAATTATTTATGTTAAATAAAATTATATGGCCTTGTTTTTCTGAAACATTATTAGATAAACGTTATGCCTTATCCATCAACGAAATTAATTTCGTTAAACAGAATTTTTGTAAATCACATTTCTGTGAAAATGCATTATATCATTTTTTACATAAGAATACAATAAATAATAAATATTTATTGTATTCTTATGTACGAGATAATATTAAATTATATATACTAATATACGCAAAACAGTTTTTTAATGCGGATGATGAAAAATATATAAATATAATGGCAAATAAAAATGGGCAAAAATATATAACTATTAATCTATTTATTACATATTCTAATATATGTGGAATATTAGAACCTAACCAGGAATATAATAGTATATATATTATTTTAATGGGAGCAATAATACAAGGTGATATTAAAACTATTAATAATTTTATCAATATTGTTAAACTATGTAAACATGAAATTAATAAAGTTATTTTTAAAATAATATTAAACGCTATCATTAATTCGCTATTACGTAAAATACAACATCTTAGCTCATATTTTTATCATGGCCCGAATTATGAAATTAATATGACTCGTTCCAGTGCCATAAATGTCACTATAGATATGATTAATTTGGCATATTATTTTAAATTTAAATATTATAAAACTGATATTCGGCTAAATCTAATTAAACATAATAAATCATTTTTACACCGATTTATCCCTATATTATATAATTAAATTTTTAAAAAATCTTTGTATTTTAAAATATTAAATTATATTTAAAAATGGATGTTTTAAATTTTGTATCCAAATGTTATTTTTCAGATTATTTATTTAAATATAAACCAGTAGTATGGTATAAATTATTTATATTAAATAAAAATAACTGGTCTTGTTTTTCAGAGACGTTATTACGTAATAGATATTCATTAACTATTGGTGAACATAATGCATTACATAATTTTAAATCAGTTCACCGAATGGGTACTCGAGAAAATTATTTCAATGAAAAAATATATCCGGCATTTAAAAATAAATATCGTATTTATTTAAATAAAATATTATTACGTCGTAATATATTTGATATTAATATGGGATATTATAATGATTATTCCTTAGATTTTCATCAAGAAAGCTTTAATATTTTTGATCCCAATAGTTTAGATAAAATAAAATTTGAAAATAATGTTTATGGAATATTAATATATGCTATTAAATATGGTGATATAAATACAATTGATAATTTTATGTATTTAATTAAATTAAATAAAAATTATATCAATAAAAATATCAGAAGATATGTTTTAAAACCTATATTAAATAATATTATTAATTCATTAATATCTGAATTATATGCGAAATACATATTAAAGAACTCAAATTATCAAGGTGATAGTTATTACCATAGATTTGCGCGGATGAAATATGTTTATGGTAATGAAAATACTATTTTAAACACATTATTAAAAATAATCCAGTTGGCTAATTATTTTAAAATTAAATATTCTCGTAAAAAATTAGAAGTAAGTAAAATTAGATCATTATATTTAAAAGATAAAATTAAATCAATTATTAAAATATAACTAACTTACTTATTTTTTATACGCGATACACATATAAAAAATACAAAATAATTATATAAATCGCGGATTTATATTATTTTTGACTAAGGACCAAAATAAAAAAATGAATTTACTTTTTGTTTTTGCCGAAAAATAAAAACAACTTAAATCATGAAAATTTCTATCGGAAATAAGAACAGTAATTCTTCATCCGCTAATGGATCACCAGCCGGAAGTACCT
>Ga0114930_10002936_pt1 | contig 15170 bp, 16 predicted proteins | sample AnhtaG_FD_87300 | JGI IMG/M metagenome (GOLD analysis project Ga0114930, IMG submission 87300) | Deep subsurface microbial communities from Anholt, Denmark to uncover new lineages of life (NeLLi) - Anholt_01485 metaG | ecosystem: Environmental > Aquatic > Marine > Oceanic > Sediment | place... | reverse complement strand
TCTGTCTCTTTTGTGAGGGGTAAATGAAGGCTCACTATATCTGAAGAGACAAGGAGCTCCTCAAAAGAACAGGATTGAGCAGCAAGCCTTTCTTCTTCGTCTTTGGTGAGTTTTGCCAGCTTATCATAGTAGAGAATCTTCATCTCGAAAGCACGGGCACGCTTTGCAACTTCTTGTCCAATCCTTCCCATTCCCACGATTCCTAAGGATTTGCCAAAAAGTTCGTAAGAACAAGGACGGAGTTTCCATTGCAGCCACTTTCCTTCTCTTAATGAGGAATCTGCTGTGAGAATTTTCTTGTATAAAGCTAGCATAAGAAGAATGGTGTGTTCTGCCACACCAATGGAAGTACCCTCAGGAGTCAATCCCACAGGAATGCCTCTCTTCTGGGCTGCTTGCACATCCACATTATCATATCCCACCCCTTGATGTTGAATGAGTTTAAGCCTGGGAGCAGCTTCCAGGAGCTCTTTAGTGACAGGGGAAGTTGCTACAAGGATAAAGTCGGCATCCCGGATTTTTTGTAGTTTCTCTTCAGGCTCCTCAGTATCCAGGGTGACTAACTGGAACCCAGCGGGAAGCTGAGAGCGGATTAAATCATATACACCCTTACCAGTCAATTCCATGTATAGAACTTTATATTGGGCCAATTTTTTCTGCTTTTCAGATTGTTTAGTTAGCTTCCAGGCTATTTCTCTTCGATAACAATAGCCCTCACCCAGGCACTATCAATTCCCTTTATCTTAAAAGGTAGAGCCATAAAGTAGAATTCTTTCCTTCGGAGTTCTTCCAGGTTATCGAGGAATTCTACAAAGCTAATGTCGTGCTTCATCATTATATCGTGAGTTTCCTCTACTTTTTCTTCGGTACTGCCCAGAGCAAAGAAACCATAATTGTAGACTAGCATCTTTACCTTCTTTTCTACCAGCCAATGTGCAGCGTCCTGGGTAAGATAAGGAACGTTTTCACCTATCCTACTCTTTTCTATGTTTCTAAACACAATAATGTCACCAGGTTTTATCTTGCATCCAATAACCTCTTTGAGATGCTCTGAGTCTACTGCCTGATTTTTTTGGGCATCTACCAGGAGTGCTCTTCCCATATAGTAGGTAGGTGGAAAATCGGAGGGGTCTTTTCCATCTTTAATGAAATGGAAAGGAGTCTCTACATGGGTACCTACATGAGTATGAGTGGTTATATTGTACCTTATCTGTCTTTTTCCTTCTCGAGTCACCCTTTCTACCTTAAAGGGACGAGCTTCATCGCCAGGGGGAACTACTAACTGGGAAATATCTACCACTCTGTACTTTTCTAAATCCAGTTCAAACATTTTCTTCTCCTTGATCAAGTATTATTTGTATACCTTTCTTGTCTTCCTTTGAGGTAATTTAAGAATTCCTCCCTCTGTAATTTTTGAGCTACTTCAACGCGCCGAAATTTCAAACAACCCTGTAGTATAATAATATAATGAAAATATCTAAGCCTTGGGATAGGACTATAACAACCCCGCATCTTGAGTACTAGGGTGGACTGTCCATCCCAAGGACTTATGGAATGGTGACAGTTAGTAAGGAGGCGTACCTCCAGTACTTTTCCTACAGGGTCACATGCACCGCCCAAAAAATAAGGAGGATAAAAATGCATTATGTCCGAATTGATTGAACAGATGAAAAATACGACATCTACATTACCAACGATTCAGGAAAAAAGCTGGCCTGCGTCGAGATTTCCAATGATCGGGAGAGGATGGTTAAACTCTTAGTCAAGGTTCAAAAGCTATCCAAGGGTACATCCTCGGTCCTCTTTGCTATGCAGAAAAACTCAGGCCCTTTGGCTGAATTTATCCTCGACCACAACTACACCCTCTACTCGATAAACCCGACGGTAGTAGACAGATACCAAGACAGACACAGGATTTCCGGAGCAAAGACTGACCCTATAGATGCTATGGTGTTTGCCCAGATCCTCAGGACCGATCGCCACCAGTTTCGCCCCCTTCTTCCTGACAGCGAGCTAGCAAGGAAAATAAAGCTTTTCTCCAGAGATAGAGACAATCTGGTCAAGACCAAGACCAGAATTCTCAATAAGCTAAGGGCTAACTTGAAAGAATACTTTCCAGCAGCAGTCAGAGCCTTCGAGAAGTTAGATAAGAGGGAGGTGGTCAAGTTCCTTAGAAAGTATCCCACCCATGAAGAGACAGCTCAGCTGGGAAGAGAGGAGATAAAGAACTTTTTCCAAGGTTCAGGACACAGATTTAAGAAGATAGAGAAGATTTATAACATCCTTCAGGTCTCCTCAATTCAAGTTCCCCAATTTATTGTGGAAGTTAAGAAAAGGTATACCCTGACCCTTCTGGCCCAGCTTTCTCCCTTAATCGAGCAGATCAAGGAACGCAAGGAGGAAATATACAAAGAGGAATTTCACCTTGCATTTGAGAATACTCCTCAGGCCTGCTGAGGGGTATTCTGGCATTTTTTTGTAAAGTCTTTTGTTCCCAATGTCCTAGACGACTTTCGGAAACTTTATTGAGAATACTGAATTCCCAAAAATGACTTTTGTGAAGCCCTATTAGGGATCTCCTTAAAGCCTTTAGGAAAATCTATCTCCTTTACTTTTTGAGGTGAATGAAGAATCACCATAACGTATTTCACCAGTATTTACGCATTAAAGAGCCTATTTCTGCTTAACTTTTTGCAAAAGTCTTATAAGTTCTTCTCTCTCCACCTTTTCACTAAGGAATAATTCTGAGCTGTGACTTTGACAGCTTAAGAAAAGATCATTATCGCCTTCATAGCATTACCCTTTCTATTCTTAACAGTTTGCAGTCCTTCCAGTGGCTGGGATATCTACTTCTTCCAATCGCATATCCCCCGGCTGGTAAAACACCTGCGCTTTCATTTTTCCTCGTATCTTTATCTCCTTGTGCCTATTATTTCCAACCTAACTCCTCAAAAAGATTGTCTAGATACTTTTTACAGCTTTCGGTTATCTCCCAGGCATTGGGCCAGAAGCAAAGGTCGATTGACCACCATTCAGAATCGTATCCTGTATCCACGATAGCGGGGAGCACGGTCTTGAAATCCAAAACTCCTGTGCCAAGAGGCGCGTGAGTACTAGTCTCATTGTCATGTAGGGTATTATCAGAGTCAATAACGTGTACATGTCCAATTTGTCCTTGAAGCAAATGGGCAAACTCTACCGCTCCCCCATCTAGCTTATCCAGGGGAGGCGTCTGTTTTGCTGCTTGTACCGAGCACATGTGAGCATGGCAGGTATCAAACAAGACCTTGAAATTCGGACGATTAATCTCCTTTGCCAATTTAATTACCTCGTGTGGCTTGTTGAAGATAAATCCAGGCTCAAATTCCCACACAACAAGAAGGTCTTTCTCTTTTGCTATATCAGCGCACCAGCTGAACATCTCTCTGACTCTCTTCCAGGTCAGCTCGTAGTCAAATTGAGCAGGAGCTGGTGTGGAGGATACGGTATCTACACGAATTATGGGAATACCACAATCAGAACAAAAATCTACGCTGCGCTGGAAGAACTCTCTATATTTTTTCACCATCTTAGGGTCTCCCTCGGCAAAGGGAAGTGACCACAAATCCGGGCTATAGGCTGGAACTTCAAGGTTATTTTCCTTTAACATCTCAACCAGTTTTTCTCTGTCCTCTTTCAGAGGATAAAGATCGGGGTGAGCATGAGGTTTGAATCCCCCCAGCTCGACGCCATGAAATCCCAAGTCACTCAGCTTACGGACAACCTCAGGAAGAGGAATAGGATTATGAGCATAAGGTCCAATAGCGTAAGCCCAACTTCCTATAGAAATTTTTGGCAATTTTTTAGGTTTCATTTAAGTTCGGTATACTAAAAAGATATATGTATTAGTATACCTTACCTACCTCCTTCCGTGCTATTATGAATATAACGGAAATCACGAAATTTTATTAAAGCATATTTGCACGAGAATTAAAAGATTTTGATATCGACAAATGGGCTATAAGTTTGATCCTTGACAACATCATAGTAGTCTTTACAGTTTCATTTTCATGCTGTTTTTGCTTTATAAACCGCTCTTTTATAATAAAGGCTGTGTTTTATAGTTATAGAAGTCGTTCACCTCCTAAAACAATTCTCATTTTTATTGATATAACACATGTCAAGGAGGTTTCAATGAACGATAAACTTATTAAGAAATTATCAAAATCTTGCCTTCTTGCTATCTGTCCTGATGTAAAAAAATGTAAAAGAACCTGTAGAAACAGATGTTTAACTAAAGTTTTTAGCAGAAAGGCTAAGATTTTGTGTGTGCACGAGTTAGTTGAGAAAGAACCTGTATTTTACCAAATGAATAAGCTAAGGAACAAATTTCTTGTGTATGCATAATCTTCTTCTAGGTACGTGTCTATGTTCTCTTTATCCTCTACCTCTAATTCCATTTTGCATCGTTTTCCTCCTATGGATTGTCAGGAACAAAGATAACCTTGCCGGATTTGCCACTGGCAAAAATGGAAAAAGCTTTTTGGGCTTCTTCTAGTTTAAAGCGATGGGTAATAATCCTCTCTACGTTTAGTCCTCGGCGCATAAGAGCTATCAATTCTTGATATTCCCCCACGTTATAATACCAAGAGCCGATAACTGTAAGTTCTTTTCTGATAAATTGGTCACTGGGTCTAATCGTAGCGGCCTTATTCTCGCCCACAAATGCTACCTTTCCCCCTTTCCTGACGCAATCAAGAGCTTGGTTCTCGGTCATCTCTTTACCTGCACAATCTATGGCAACATCTACTCCTTCTCCTCCAGTATATTCTTTAATTGCACTCGTTACGTCTTGCTCATTTGGATCAATCACTACATCAGCTCCTAAGCTTTTGCTCATTTCCTGACGATATTTACTGATCTCTACTACAAGGATTTTACAGTTCAGTAATTTGAGAATAAGGAGTGCACCCAGTCCCACAGGTCCAGATCCAAATAGTGCCACCGTATGTGTCCCATTTATTCCTAGTCTTTTTATAGCTCGGTAAGGAGTACCTACAGCATCTCCCAGTAAAGCACCTTGTTCAAAAGATAAATCGCAAGGTAGAAGGAAACAATTTTTTTCAGGTACAGCTAGATACTCAGCATCACCCCCAGCTAGATCTCCCCCAATTGATCTAGCTTCCTTACAGAACACCCAATTTCCCCTCTGGCAAAATTTGCACATTCCACAACTGACTACACCATTAATTGCTACTCTGTCTTTTAGCTTGAGTCCGCTAACTTCGTCGCCTACTTCAAAGACTTCCCCGGCTACCTCATGTCCAGTAGTACTCTTCTTTCGTTCTTCGGTCGAAAAATAAGAATGCAGAGTACTCCCACAAATGCCCGACGCCTTGGTCTTTATTACCACCCACCCTTTTCCCGCCTCTGGACGGGAAACTTGCACCACTTTCACGCGACCGTTTCCTAATAACTTTACTGTAAGCATAATTTGTAAGTCTCCAGTGAACCTCGTCTACCATTTTCTTTTATCATAATCTATAATCGTTTTTTTGCAAGGACAACTGAAATTAAACATGTAAGTTAGCTGCTGCTCCTGTTGTGTCCTGCCTGTCTAATCGTTAAGTTATCCGACCCCACTAATATCCCCTTTACGACCAGCCGCAAAATTTTTCGCTGAGCTATTGTATCCAAGTTTTCAGCTGATTCATGCAGTCTATTCAAGAACATCTCCATGTTTTGATAAATTGTCTGATATTTTTCTTGGTTCATAGCTTGAGCTTCTAGGCTTTGAAGCTCCGAATTTATGCCTGTTTCTCTTTTTCGCAGGTCTGGAATTCTTTTCCTTAATTCTGAAAGAGGTATTAATCCCTCTTGATAAGCGTCTAATAATCTGTCAATTCCCCTCTGTAATTTCCTCTTCTTTCTCAAGAGAGTCTCTTTTCTTACCTTAGTTGGACTTAATTTCTGAGCTTCTTTGATTCTTTTATCAATCTCTGATTTTATTAATTAAGGATTCTTCAGCAGTTTCATAACTTCTTTTCACACCAGATCATCCATAGAATCTCCTCGGATAGGACGTTGGGAGCATACATGTCCATTTTGATATCGATAATAATAGATTTTCTTTTTGGATGTTCGGGTTGAAGTTCTGTAAAATGGATAACCACATTCACTACAAACCAACATCCCCTGCGACAAGGTCGGCTCCTTGGTGCCTCGTGCTGAAAGCTGTTTGTTTTTCTTTAGACGCTCTTGAGCAAGATCAAAAACTTATGGTTTTATGATGGGAGGAACAGCAATTTCTATCAGTTCTTCCCTCGGTCTCTCACGGTTAGAACTTGACCTCGGTGAATAACCACCTCACTTGCGCAGTAGACGAGTAATTTTCTTGCGGGGAGCTCTTTCGGTTTTTCCATAGCAGGCTTTACCGATATAAGCAGGATTTCGAAGGATTGCCCAAACTTATTTGGAAATCTTACATTTACTCACCAAACTTTATACCCAATTCCTTGCCCAGACAAAACAGGTAATCTCGAGCCATGGTATACTCCTCAGCTGATGAGAGATGTTCAAGCATTATTGGTACCTCACCCGGAAGCCGGTTGAGTTCAGTTAAATAAGTTCTGTAGTTCAGATTACCCAATCCCGGTCTCACCTCATCCAAATGCAAAGATAATTTGTTCCTTAAGACAATATCCTTAGCATGGCAGCTCACGATCCACTTGCCCATTTTCTGGAAACACTCCCGAATTAACGCCCCATTGTCAAAATATAGTCGAGGAGAGACGATTAAGTTTACTGGATCCATGTGGACTCCGAAGGAAGAGCGATCTACGGCATGGATGAGTTCTACGTAACTATCCACACTATCAGGAAAGATCCACTGCATCATTTCCAGGGCAAACTTGGTCCGGCCCGGTTTAACCTCGTCCAATACTTGACGAACGGTATCTACCATAAGCTCGAAAGTGGCCCTAGAGAGGTTGTCCGGGTATGGCCCAAAGCTGGAATCAGGATCGAGCGTTCCAATAGAATCCACACAGCAATTAGCACCAATTTCGTCCGCTAGAGCTAAGCGTTCACAGACATACTTGAAATTCTTCTTTTGTTCTGAGTTATTAACAGAGATGAGATTACGCCAGGCACCTACTTCAGCAATTAGGACATCATATTTCTTAAAGGCTCGACGGATTTCTCTGATACGATTCTTATTTGAGAGGGATACTTCAGGACAGTAAGCGGCCCGATAGCCACAAGTTAAATGGGCACGTGCCAACTCTTCCGGGTCATTCGGAGTATCAAAAATGGGACCTCCCAGTCTTAGTTCAGTAGACATCTTTTATAACCTCCTTTGGCTATTTAATGTCCTTCACAGAACCGGACCTGTGGGACTACCACATCCGGCTCCTCAACAATGTATCTCTTTCTCGAGGATAGGGGTATAGGTCAAGTGATATATCTTCGGCTTAGGTAAAGGGTTATATTTAAGGACTCTGCGAAACTGTAACCAGTTGTAGTTTTTCTTTTGAGCACTAAGCCAGGGATAGCGACCAAAGGGAATTGTTCGGCTCTTTTCTTCAGCACCATCTGAACTGCCTTGCCATTCTTAGGTTTGGCAGTCCATATCTCCATTAGGGAAATGCTATAGGTCTCTCGAGTTCCCGCACTATCCTTTTCTCTCCTTGACTACGAGTTTCGTCTGTCAATTGCTGGCCTGAATAGGTCTATTGAGCTAAAGAGAAAGAGTTTCTCCTAATTCCTTATTGAATCGAGATACAAGAGAAGGACCGTAGTTTTCTCCATGAGCTTTACCAACTGCTCTTGACTTCTTAGCTCCTTCTGTGCTATAGTTTCCATGTGGCTTATTCCTCCTTTTTAAGTTTTCTTTTGCCTCATGGAAGAATAAGCGATTTTTCTTTCAAAAATCAAGCTTTCAAGAATTTACACACTCATTAGTATACCATCGAAAGATGCTTTGGCAAGTATGATAGATGGTAGAATTTGCACATTCAAAGATGACGAGTTTCTTAAGTGCAGACTCTTCATAGAGAATCGGAAGCCCATGTACGAAATCAGTAGTCCTATGCCAGCTGCTCATTCCAGAAATCGAAAAGTGTATTAAACTAGGAATAAGCTACTAGATAAAGAGTTTTTCTTCATCAGAGAATAGGATTATCTGGGGAGGGAGTAACATTCTGTGAAATTGTCTATTCAGGATAATCGTCTTCCAGGAAGAAATATCAAGGAAAAATTTGCGAAAGCTAAAGAACATGGATTTAAAGCAGTAGAAATTTGGGGTATAGATCTAGCTAATCGATTCAGGGAAATAAAAGAAATCTCCCAAAAAAATGGTATTGATATAAGCACAGTATGTGCAGGATACAGAGGATGTCTACTTAGCAGCGAGAGGGAAGAAAGGGCCCTAGCCCTGAAAGATATAAAAGAACTGCTATCTATGTCTGCTGAGCTGGGAGCAGTAGGACTAATTGTTGTCCCTATTTTTGGCCCGCCTCAATTGCCCGATTCTTCCCCCGGGAAAAGTGCCGAAGAACTAGAAAAAGAACTCTTAACAGAATTGCTATTCGAGATTGCACAGACAGCAGAAAAAATTGGTTCTCTCTGTCTTTTAGAGCCGTTAAATAGGTATGAGACGCATCTTATTAACAGGCTATCCGATGCAGTAAAGATATGCAGAAAAGTGAATAGTCCTGGGGTAAAAGTAATGGCTGATTTTTTTCATATGAATATCGAAGAGAAAAGAATAGACCAAGCCATTATCGAGAATGGTAAGTTCATCTCTCATATTCATTTGGCTGACTCCAATCGTCTTCTTCCTGGATGTGGTCATACAGATTTTGAAAAAGGACTACGAGCTCTAAAACAAATCGGATTTGATAAATATATGGCATTCGAATGTCGAATCTCCGGCAATTTTGATGAAGAAATACCTAAATCCATAGATTATCTATATCAGTGTATGAAGTAATAATACGGACACAACCAGAGGAGGAGCATTATGAGATATACAGTAGCATTGCTTGGAGCTGCCGGCAAGATGGGCAGCCGATGTACAAATAACCTCTTGAAAGCAGACTATAGGCTTCTACTATGCGAAGAAGGGAAAGTGAGTTTGAGAAAACTTCGAAATAAGGGCCTGGAAGCTACACCTGCTGAAGAGGCTGTATCTTGTGCGGATATAACAGTTATGGCGGTGCCCGATGTTTTGTTGGGTGGTATCGCCAAAAAAATAGTTCCTATGCTTAAAAAAGATGCTGTTATGATTGTACTTGATCCTGCTGTGCCGTACGCCAGCGGAATTCCTCTACGACAGGATGTTGCCTATGTAGTAACCCATCCTTGTCATCCATCTTTTTTTAGAGAGCAGAAGACTCCGGAAGCAAGAAAAGACCTTTTTGGCGGCATCGCTGCAGTCCAAGATATTGTAATAGCTTTGATACAGGGTTCGAAGGAAAAATTCAATACAGCAGAGGAAGTTTCTCGCCAAATGTTTGCTCCTGTTGATAAATGTTACAGAGTTACCCTTGAACAGATGGCACTGCTTGAACCAGCATTATCGGAAGTTATTGGAGCTACAGTTGCTACTATTATAAAAGAGGCAGTTGATACTGTAGTCAATGACTACGGAGTCCCCAGAGAGGTCGCTGAATCATTCATATCCGGCCATATTCATACCGAACTTGCCATTACTCTTGGAGTGATTGATGCAGATCTTTCTGATGCCTGCAAGGTCGCCGTTAGTTTAGGAAAAGACTGGGTCTTCAGGCCTGACTGGAAAAAGGTCTTTAAGCCTGAAATGATAGAAAAGCAAATAGAGGCTATGCTCCATTCTTAGTTGAAAAGTGGCCTGTATCAAAAGGCAACGTGTTTGAGGGTTGAGTTGGCAGGAGTTTTTTGTATTATAATGAAACAAAAAGACTCTTATTAAGAATAATTGGCTGCGTGTCCGGTGGATATTCTGCTGAAACTTGCCGTCCATTCTGGTTGAAAGTTTACCACTAATCAACCCTTCACCTTTTCCATTTTTATTATACAGAAAGTGGCAGTTTTATGTCAATTTACCAGCATATTTTGAAAGAACATCGAGGTCTTCTTCGCCAGCGTCTGAGGTAAGGTTACCTCTACTTTTTTAAGTTGAGATAGGGGTTTTCCTACAGATGCATCTTTAGCAAGAACAGTGTCCCTTATCTGGCCAGGGCGAATGTTTCCTCGATAGGACGCTCCTTCTAAGTTGAAAATTGTTTTAGCTGAGTCTAATATTCCTCTTGCTTCCTTGGGAGAAAGCTCAAAGCCGTTCTCAAGTTCATGCAAGAATATGTGAAGTGACCCCATACTCTGATAGAGGCTTTGATGCACTGCCCCATCCGGTTGAGATATATTTATCCCTTGATGCAATTTCTTTTCCCGATATATTTGTTCGAGAAGCCATCAGCCTTGTGAATGACTCACTCCTTGCGGACACCAAAAACGGAGATCACCGTGAGGCACGAACTAACTGCCCTTAACTAGTCTCTCGGAGGGATAGCCATTGTTCAGGCAGAAGTTGTAGCGGGACATGGATTCGGTATGAGTATCGGGGGCATTCTGAATACATCCGATGGTAGAACAGTGGCAATTCTAATTCCCCATATTATGCGTTATGATTTGCCTGATGCCGGCGAACGAATCGTCTGGTTTATTGGTTGTTTACTTTTACCTATAACTGGAGACGAGGTAGACAATGCCAACCGAGTGATTACCTCTATTAAGCATATACTGAGCATATAATCAATAATCTAGGTTGTCCTAATGCTTTGGAAGACCTAGGTGTTAATAGAAAAGATGTGCCGGAGATAATACAGGATTGAATCAGTGGGCCCGATATGGTCAACAAGCCGAGAAAGTTTGATGTAAGAAAGACTCAGAGCCTTCTGGGGTTAACAAGGGAAGGTTCATTGCGAAAGTATATTAAATCCTGATAACTCACCAACTTGAAAAATTCATAAGAAAGGAGAGACGGCTAATGTCATACAAACCATCCTGGGAGTCACTCAATACCCATATTACTCCAAAATGGTTTCAGGATGCCAAATTCGGAATATATACCCATTGGGGAATATATTCGGTTCCGGCATGTGGTCCGAACGGTACCTGGTATCCCTATAATATGTACCGCCACGGGACCCCGCAATACGAACATCATGTCAAAACCTACGGACACCCTTCCAAATTTGGCTACAAAGACTTTATTCCCATGTTCAAGGCAGAAAAGTTCGATCCGGATGAATGGGCTGAGTTGTTCAAGAAAGCTGGTGCCCAGTTTGCCGGTCCTGTAGGCGAGCACCACGATGGTTTTAGCATGTGGGACAGCCAGGTTAATGAATGGAACGCGGCGAAGATGGGACCAAAGAGGGATGTTGTAGGGGAATTGGAGAAGGCTATCCGGAAACAACATATGCGGTTTATGATAGCGCTTCATCATGCCGAAAACTGGTGGTTTTTCCCCCACTGGCAAAAGGAATATGACACCTCAGATCCACGCTACACCAGTCTATATGGCCCATTGCACGATCTCGAATGGACACAGCAGAACCTACCTGGCTTAAAGGATATAGAAACCGAGTGGAAGCTCCAGCATAAACCGAGTAAAGAGTTTCTTGAAAAGTGGTTAGCCAAGGCCCGGGAAGTCATTGATGGAAATCATCCTGACATGTTGTGGTTCGACTTTGGGCTGGGATACATACAGGAAAATTATAAGAAAGAGCTCCTCGCTTACTACTACAATAAAGCAGAGGAGGAGGGAAAGGAAGTAGTTGTGACCTATAAATGGCATAATCTTGTCCCTGGGAGTGGCGTTTTGGACCTCGAACTTGGACGATTCCATCAACTAACATATCATACTTGGATCACTGATACAACAATTGATGATGAGCGTGGTTGGACCTATTTACGCGATGCCAAATACAAAAGACCAACTACACTAGTGCATTATCTTGTTGACAACGTGAGTAAAAACGGCTTACTGCTTCTTAATGTGGGGCCTAAGCCAAACGGTGAGATACCAGAGGAGGCTGAGGAGATTCTTCTGGAGATGGGCAGGTGGCTAGAGGTTAATGGAGAGGCTATCTATGGCACAACACCCTGGATGGTTTATGGGGAGGGACCAACTAAAATGACCAAATCCGGAATTTTTAGCGAAAAGGAAGAGGTCAAATACACCTCGGAGGACATTAGGTTCATGGTGAAGGACGACGTACTCTATGCTATCTGTCTTGGATGGCCGGGAGATGAGATAACCATCAAATCTGCGGGAGAGAGATTCTATGACTCGGAGATAAAGTCGGTGAAAATGCTGGGCGTTGATGGAGTAATGCCGTGGAAGATGACCAAAGAGGGCCTCAAGATCAAAACGCCCTCTAGGAAACCGTGCGATCATGCCTATACATTCAAAGTTGAGAGAAAGCGTCCATTCTAATTTACCGGGGTTTGAGGAGGAAGAAAGGTTTATTATGACTATCAATCGCGCTTGCTACGAAATATCAATTACGAGAAAGAGATGAAGTGCTGACACGGGACGAGGCTCCGTATGTTTATGCACCGAGTACCTTTTTCGGTTTTGGGCCGAGATTGTAGTGAACCCCAATAATTGGACAGTACATTAAGATACTGTAACCTAAAAAGAGGGGGTCCCAATATGGGGAAAATACACAAACAATATTCAGCAAGTTTCAAGGCAAAGGTAGCCCTGGAAGCGCTAAGAAAAGAAGAGCATAGTTGAACTGGCGAGTAGGTAGCAATTTCATCCCGCTTTGGATAAAGAGATAGAAGAAGGTTGCTACGGAGAAAATGATTGAGCTGTTTACGGACAGAAGCCAAAAAAGAGAAAAGGAGAAGAACCTCTTCATTGAGGAACTTTACCGGGAGATTGGCCAGTTAAAGGTGGAGCTGGATTGGCTGAAAAAAAATCTGGATTTATCAGTGAAGGAGAAGGCTTTGCTTATCGAACGGGAAAATAAGGCCATACCGGTAAAGAGGCAAGCTGAATTTTTGGGAATCGGCCCGTTCAACGGTGTATTATCAGCCGAGAGTCGATCCCTATAACCTAGAGCTGATGTACCTAATCGATGAACAGTATACCAGGACTCCCTTCTATGGTTCTCGTAGAATAAGAGAAGCGCTGAAGAGAAAAGGCTATTTCGTGAACAGAAAGAGAATATAAAGACTCATGCGGCTCATCGGCGTTGAGGCTATCTATCCGAAGCGAAACTTGAGGAGGTAGGATTGACAAATTTCACAAATTGATTATGATATACGATAGTTGAAATAAGTTTCACAAATTGCATTTTCTGAGGAAGCCAATATGCTGAATAAAAACGAGGAATACGATCTGGCAGTCAAAGCAGCCATTCTATATTATAATAAGAATTTGAAACAGGAAGACATTGGTAACATTCTTGGTCTTTCTAAACCGAAAGTTTCCAGGCTATTACAAAAGGCCAGAAAATCAGGAATTGTTACAATAAAAATCAAACAACCTCTGACAACCAATAGGCAACTTGAGGCTCGATTGATAGAACAATACTCCTTAAGGGATGCCGTAGTAGCCACTTATTCTGATGCCGATAACTTGCTTACTCAACTGGGAAAGGTCTGTGCTTTCTACCTGGACATTTTTTTAAAGGATAATAGTGTCCTTGGAGTTTCAATAGGAAATGCGGTTGCGGAAGTTATTAAATATCTCAAACCTCGAAAACGAAATAATCTACATGTATTGCAATTAATTGGTGGTTTTACTAAGGTTGCCTCTTATAACGCTTTGAGTATTGTTACAAATTTCTGCAAAGAGCTAAATGCCGAAGGTACCTATGTTAATGTGCCAGTGTTGGTAGAAAATATTGATTTAAAGAATAGACTCTTCCAAAAAGACGGGGCTATGTTTCCAGTCTCAGCTCTTTGGGGCAAATGTAATATTGCCGTAACAGGTGTGGGAAACGCAAGCTCTGAGTCGAGCTTCGTTAAAAGTGATATTATTAGTTTGGATGATATGCAAAAAATCAAGAGTATGGGAGGAGTGGGTGATATCCTCGGATATTTCTTCGATAAAAAAGGGAAACTATTAAATTTAGAATTAAGTAATCGAATCATTGCCATGCCTTTTGAACAGATTAGAAAGATTGAAAGGGTGATCGCAGTAGCCGGGGGTGATCACAAAGTAGAAGCCATAAAAGGAGCGTTAAAGACAGGCTGTATTGATGTTCTGGCAACCGATGAGGATACGGCAAGTAAAGTAATTGAAGAAGAGTAAGGCTGAATGGGAAAATATTAGCTCTGCCCGCATTGCGTATTGAAAGATTGACTGTAGCAGAAAATTAAGCAAAAATAGGCCATTTGACGCATAAATAGTGGTGAAATACGTTATAGTGATTCTTTAGCCACCTCAAGAAGTAAAGGAGATTGATTTTCCTAAAAGTTCTGAAGAGATCTCCTATTGTGTCTAGATTGACTTTGAGTATTCTTTGAAGGGATCCTTTTAGTTTGCTACACATCAAGAAGCTATGGGCAATAAAGACTGAACACCAGTGTCCCCTAATGGCTTTTAGAGTTCTCACTTGATACTGATCAAAGGCTAAATTATGCGTAGCATTTCTGTTAAATTCTTCTGTCTTCCAGTGTCGGCTAAAGTGATTAATAATCTCCTTATCCTTAAGGGAAAGGTTCCCAGCCACATAGACATCAATTCTTTTCATATCCTTGAGCCATTTTATCAAAGTTCCTTTGGTAAAGCCTTATACAGCCGTAACGTTCTAGGCCTTGACTAATAAGGATTTGAACTCAAGTTGGGACTAATTTTTGCCAAAGTCTTGCTAATGAGGTTTGTATCGATACGGGACTGAATATGAATGATAGGATCAGAAGTGCTATTTCCGATTATTCAGACGCAAGAATAAGTAACCTAGTAAAATCCACATTTGAGCTAATTAGAAAGAAAACGGACGGCTTTCCTGCGCAAACTCAAGGATGTGTTTAGTCGATACAACTCGCAACCGATAGATCGGGTGATCTTTTTGATTAATCCGATATTGCGAGGTTGGGTGAACTATTTTCGGATTGGCCAGTCCAGTAGATGTTTTGGATATGTGAAAGACTGGGTAGAAAAGAAGACTAGAAGGCACCTGATGCGTGCAAGG
>Ga0114930_10002935_pt1 | contig 15172 bp, 13 predicted proteins | sample AnhtaG_FD_87300 | JGI IMG/M metagenome (GOLD analysis project Ga0114930, IMG submission 87300) | Deep subsurface microbial communities from Anholt, Denmark to uncover new lineages of life (NeLLi) - Anholt_01485 metaG | ecosystem: Environmental > Aquatic > Marine > Oceanic > Sediment | place... | reverse complement strand
TCCTGTCTTTTTGGTTGCTTTCTTCTGAGCCATCCGTCTCCTAGTAAACGCAATTCCCTTTGCGACATTGTAGCAGCCTGGTAGACAACACACAAGAAACATAAGGTTTGAGGATAGTTTGAGGCTTTATCGGAGGGTTGAGCAACTTTCAAGAAGGGATTTGGCTTTTGTCACACGCATAACAAAACGCTAGATTGTTAAGTGACACTACCTAGAGTGACAAATCCGTTTTGATGTCATCTGCTGCATACACTATGGGTGGTGATACCAATGTGTTTGACCGACTGCATGGGTCGACTCATAAAAGTGTTTAGGAAGTATTTTGTAATTTAGATTGGCTTTACTATTGCACATAAATATGCACTTTGCTAACATTATGGCAGGATGAGGTAGGCTCAGTGTGGCTGTTTGCGTGTGGAGAGAGCTCTAGTAGCTGAAGATTGATTCTGCGGAACCGTATGCAATGAAGTAAGGAGACCCGAATGTCTAATAGAGGACATAAAGCTAAATCTAGTGAAAGGGTACACGTGATATCGCGAGATAAGCACTGGGCTATTAAGAAAGAGGGATTGTCTAGAGCAAGCACAATACATCAAACCAAAGAGGCCGCTGTGAACAGCGCCCAAAAACTGAGAAGACGTGGCCACGATGTCATCATTCACAAAAGAGATGGCTCAATTGAGAGATGGGAAAAGTCAAAGAGATAAATGTGAATGAGTCATACCAAAGCTTCTCAAAAAATGTTTTCATAAATTGTCCGTTTGACGATGAATATATACCTTTGTTAAGGCCACTTCTATTTACTTTAATCTATTTAGGTTACAATCCAAGAATAGCCTCAGAAAGATTCGATTCGGCAGAGCAACGGATTGTGAAGATTTGTGGTCTGATTCAAGCGTCAAGATTTAGTATACATGACCTCTCAAGAACAAGTGCCAGACGTAGGAATGAAATTTATAGATTAAACATGCCTCTTGAATTGGGAATTGATTACGGTTGTAGATTATTCAAAGGAGGGGAAACGAATAACAAAACTCTTTTGATTTTTGAGCAAAAACCATACGCGTTGCATAGTGCATTGTCGAATCTTTCCGGCGTAGATGTCAAGGCACATGGGAGTGAGCCGGAGAAAGTTGTTAGAGAGGTAAGGAATTGGTTTGTCACGAATGAGCTTGGCACAGCAGCTAGCCCCTCTACAATATGGGATAATTTCAATGAATTTATGACGGATTTCTACCAGAAAAGAGAAAATGAAGGATTCACAGATGAGGATTTACAGATGATGCCAATCCCAGAATATGTTAAGTTCATTAGAGAATGGCTGAGCCGAGGGGCAATATAAATTAAGGAGGGTGGCTATGACTCAGGGCAAACCAGACATATTGACATTGAAGGATTTATGGGCGACTATAACGAAGTATTGCATTTTGTTAAGACTACGCGATTTGATTATGCCGCCGAGCGACTGTTGGCCGGATGGGGTTACCAGATCAAACCCAACCTAGTAGTGGCCACAAAGAAACAACTGACGAAAACGTGGACCCAGAAACGCGGAATGATGGAGAGTTCTGGATACACGACGGATAACATTGCCGAAGAGGTGTTAGCTGACACCAAGGAATGGCTTCGAGAGCTTCACAAAGCGGGCAAGATCAAGAAGGTAGGCGACCGCTAAGCACCAAATCGATTCCCGTGGGTTTTTAATCCTCGAAAAATACCCCGCTCCAAACTATTGTTAGATACAATCTAGCAACGTCCTAAAACCGGCCATACGTCGGGTGAATGACCTACCAGCGGCCTGCAACCACATCTCTGCCGCGTCGTAGAGGGGTTATATCTCGCCACAAGCAGAACACGCTCTGTGTGAACTTGGATCGGGCTGACAATCGAACTTACCGCCAACGCAGAGTCTAGACGGGTACTGCACGTTCTGAGTGTTTGTTATCTAAGGAAGAAAAGGGGAAATCTTGCTTGGCCCCACCTACATTATTGGACCGTCCGTTTCTGAGTTCCGTATTCGGCACGTTCAATCGGGCACCGAACTACAATGCTGTCCAGCCACATGGTTCTGCGATGAATAGCGCGAAGAGCATCACATATGGAGTGTGGGTCATCAGGGTCCAACTCGGTCAGTATATTCTTTATTTGGGCCACTTCGTCTGAGATTTGACGGTGGGACCCAGCCATCCCTTGCCGGAAGCGTTGAAACGCTCCTGCAGAAGCATGAACAAGGTAACTCGCAATTCTAGTACAAAGAGGAAGGAATCGTGCGTCACCGGAATCAATAGTGTGATTTAGTCGAGTGAAGCCCCTCCATATGGAGTCCACAGCATAGTCGCAGGCGCGCTGGATCGACAAACCCGTTTGCGCCCGAACCATACCCGCATGGGCCCAGTGAACTGCCTCCGTCGTTGTTTGGGCTGCCATGTCAAGGAGACCACGAATTAAAAATTCTGGCGCATTTACACTCAGATGGGGGAAGTGACCACCTCCATATCGAGAGGAATCGTTTGTCACTACGACAAGTACCGCCGCAACTTCTTCATCAACCCCCTCTAGTATTCGTACTATTAAGGAATTGTCTGCTCTTTCAAGTTGAAACCAATAGGTAAGAGGGTCAGGGGGAGTTTCGTGCTTGGCTCTGAAAACCACCAGACGACCTTCGTTGGTGCCTAGAAGTTGAGGAAAGTCCACACTTGCTTTGCCAAAATGTTCCATCCACGATTGACAATCGAAAGGCTCAGGTGGACGCGAGGTAGGAAGTCTAAGGACATTGAGCACGAAGTAAATCGCATCGAGAGCACGGCGTGCCTGGGTTCTAGACAGTCGGACGCCGCGGTGGGTCACGACATTACGCAAGTGTTGTGCGCGTCTAGCAGATTCAGCAAGAGAGCCAGGGTCGTAACCTGTCTCTGCCAATTCAGAGCAGACTCTCACCAGATTACGGATCCTAGCCTTATCGTTTTCGGCGACTTCTTCCGGCGAAAAGGGGGGGTTCTTGGGAGTCTTGCCCATGACGCGTCGCGCTAGTTCAGCGGCAGAAATTCCTGCGGCGCGGGCCAGCCTTGGTGTCTCGCTGCGGCAAGCAGCCTCGAGCGCACCCCAACCGACTAGGACTGCCTCCTCATATCTACCTAGGTTGAAACCATCTTCGGCATCGAGCTGCAGCAGCCGCCACTCGAGCACTTGTTCACGAGACGCTAGCCGATGTCTTAATCTTTCCTCGGTCTCGGTGGTCACCCCTGTGCAGGGTAAAGTAATCCCACCGGTCCGACCCCACGATCCGGTTTCGGTACGCTCGCGCTCCGACTCTACGGACACCTGATAAAGATCCACTTTTTCAAGGTCATGCAGCCAAAAACAATTCATCATATCGCGCAAATTTCGTATTAGCTGGTTAAGACACTCTACCAGGGTAGCTACGGGGTGAACGGAATGATTTGGGGTGATATTGGCTAAGACACGCGAGTAAGATGCCCAACCGTGCCTGTCGATCTCGAAGTCAAACTTTCCACTCTCTATGAGTAACCGCGTATCATACGTCGTCTGTCGCACGGTCTCAAAGGACAGTTTTGCTTTACCCAGATTCCCGACAATACTAAATGGGCCACCCTCTAGCCGGAGGGGGTACGGCAAACTGGCATTCACTTTGTATGATACCTGAGCTGAGGGTTCATTCATGTTGGCATTCGCCTATCCAGTGTGCTCAATGCTTAACGTGCTTTGGAACCATTATACACCTAGCTGCGTAAGGTTAGAGATTTCCTATTAAGTCGAACGAAAAGCAGAAGGGAATGGTCATATACCTGATGTTTGAAATTTTGCCCTACGCATTCTTGTTGCGCTTGGTAAAATCCGACTTAACAATCCCGAGAATTGTTCCCCTTAACCATATTTAGGGAGGACTCTATAGCGCTTCTGAAAGGCAGTGTCTTGTTTGCAGGCTACCGCAGGTATATAATTTGCCTAACCAAAGGGACTTCTTTTTGACGCGCATCTCCAAGATTCAGGAGAAGTAGTAATGTCTTTGATAATTCCAGAGATTCCCCTCCTACAACAACTTAAACTGAACGGGATTCTCTTTGACCAACTTCTCTATCGGGCGCTAGAGGTCTCGGCCAGTGACGTGGACCTAACGCCCGAAGACGAAGGCTTTCCTGATTCTTACCTGACAGTTGCCCTCTACCGGCTGAATACGATTCTCACACGAACGGTCACATTGGACGAGAAACGCTGGAATGTATTCCACGACTACCGGAAGGCATCGCGATGTTCGCCTGATGACGTGGTCCCAGGCCGTCGGCTTTGTCGGGTCTTAAATAAGGCGGTGGATTTAGCGAAACCTGGAAGAGTGATTGGCATCGGACATTACCTCCGCGCAGTTATATCTCTCAGTCTCGATGAAAAGCCTGAGTCAGCGTACGGCTTTCCAGACCAAGTCATACACAATACTTTCTCCGTAGAGAGCTTGCTTTGGGGGCTGGGGTACAGCGCATGGACTCCGCTGACACAGGCTAGAGAGGTCTCTGACCTGCTGAAGGCGTTGGCCGGCAGGGAGGATGTGGAGAACATTCAATATCTGATGGCTCTTGAGGGTTCACGGATGGTATTTCGACCAACTAGCATTTTAGATCCCGTTGGCATCAGCGACGAACGTGGGAAGATCACCAAGGGGCTTGGTGTTCTAACTCACTTCAAGGACTTATATGCAGGAGTAACGCCCAACGAGATCCTCGCACTCGAGGAGCTACTTAACAACCCCATGGTGAAAGAAGCCGATCTTCAACGATTTTTCGACGAACATCATCAGTTCTTCAGTATGTGGAATTTCACAGATATATACCCTCACGTCTACCTAACCCGCGAAGATCAGGGGCTGCTTATTCCTGATTTTATTCTTGTGAGCCGCGAACTTCAACGTGCCACTATTGTCGACTTGAAGCTTCCTAAAGTGAAGACCGTCATCCACAAACAAAACAGGGATCGTTTCTCAGCAGCAGTTGAGGAAGCTCGAAGCCAGCTTCTTGAATATCGCGATTGGTTTGAGGACTCCTCCAACAGGCAGCGTCTTAAGGATAAGCTGGGTATGGAGGTGTACAGGCCCCGTTTAGGTGTAATCATTGGAACGACTCAAGAATTTCGCAACTTGATGGAGCGGCAAAAGCTCACATCGCGGTATCCAGATATTGAAGTCGTGACATACGACGATGTTCTCGCTAATGCCCAAAGGAGGCTAATGTTGGTGAAGGGGGCAAACACTCGTGTATTATGACAAGCCACAATTTCCTTCAGCATATGCGATCTGTACCCAATTTAATAATGGAAAAGCTTATTCCAGATAGGAAATATGCAACTTCCTCAAAGCCGAAATAAGCTGTTTTTCTCAAACGCAAGTTCGGGTGGACATGTCCTCCATGCCCCAGCTTGCGTAGTCAGATAACAATCGTCAGTATTGTTCAACTCAAAGAGCACCGGTCTTCGGATTCTAGGTTAGATGTCCCAAAATGTCACCTTGCGTATAAAATAGAACCTTTGTGTTGATTGGCAAAACTTTGTTTTGTTCGTGAAGTCCCGTTTTGTCCCGACCCGTCCCAAATGTTTTAACGCCAAATTAACGCCAAAATTCTAGCTTTGGTTTGTAGGTGGGAATGGGAACTAAGGAATTTAAGAGGATTGACACAGGGATTGGAAGTATTAACTTAAATCATGGCGTGTTACTGAGTGTGTCAGAAAGGTGAGATAACTAATGAAGGTTCGTATAGCCATAGGTGTAGCAATAGTTATTCTCTCGCTTGTCATTTGCCTTCGTCCAGTAACACCCTCCAATTATATATACGAAGATGGGAAGATACTTGTCGGGGGTGATGGCAAGCCAATTGAGTTAATAAACAATCCTAATGCCACTAATCCTACTTATGCTATGCTAGTAGCCTTCATCGTGGCAAACTCTGTTGACACCAATACCTACTTTAAGGGAGGCCCGAAAGCATATGTATGTTCTGATTTTGCTGAAGATGTGCACAATGATGCTGAAGCGGCAGGGATTAGAGCAGCTTGGGTAAGCATAGACCTTCAGGGAGAAGATGAGGGTCATGCTTTAAATCTTTTTGAAACTTCAGATAGAGGTCTGGTATATATTGATTGCACAGGAGAAAGACATGGCTTTGTTTTTATCCCCGAAATAAACAAGTACTTGAAACTTAATCCGGCTATTTTCCCTGAGCCCGAGTCTGAGTCTAATGATAAAGTAGCCTATGTCGAGATAGGCAAAGAATATGGACTGCTACCTATCGACCGAGCAGAATCTCTATCATACAGCTTCTACGAAGAATATGAACGGAAATGGCAAAGGTATGAAAGATTACTGAACGATTACAACGATGAAGTCGCACAATATAACCAAGAAATTGAAGGGAAGATTTATTGCGAAGGCACTCCCGAGTTAGCAAGTATTGAAGCTTGGGAAGCAACTCTAAGACAACAAGAACAGGAACTAGATGAATTGAAAGATGAATTGGGTGATTTTCGGTTTGAGCCGTTGGGCATCGTTGAAGATATAAATGTATATTGGGGGAGTAGTTAGTGAGAGAGCCTGGATATTCGAGCTGGCGAGAGGTTCGGGAAGTGTCTGATTTAGATTGGTGGAAAGTTACGCTGATAGACTGAAGCAACTTGAAAGGGAAGAGACAGTCGGGAAGGGGGCAAGATGAAGAAGGTAGTAATTAGTATTGGCATAGTTATCGTTCTTGCTCTTGTCGTTTGTCTTGTTCCTCTGAAAGAAGTGGCTTATGCTGTTATAGTGGATTATGAAGATACCGAGACCTATTACAATAATGAGCCTTACGAGGTTACAGAAAACTATACTGAAGCCGTGTCCTTGAGCTTTGAGGCAAGTAGCTATGTCAAATCAGATACCATTGAGGAACACCAGCAAATAATTATAGGTGATGTTGTGGTTCAAGATGAAATCGTAGAAGTGCCAATCTATATAGCTTGTGTCGAAGTAAAGAACATAGATGATGTCGCCGGGGAATTCGTTGTTTCCTTTTCTGGGTTCGAGCCTATGTTCGGTGACCCCTCTTTGACAAGAACCTTTAGCCTAAGCCCCGGCCAAGAAGAGACCGCCGAATGTCCAGCCGAGTCTATTGACGATTGGGACTATGAGGTTACGCCCAGCACAAAGGAAGTAGAGGCAGAGCGAACAGTAACGAAATACCGGCAAGTAGAGAAGCAGAGAACTGTCATAAAACAGCGCCAGGAAACCCGCTATAAGAGAGTAACCTTACTCGATTGCCTACTGCATTATTAGAAAAAATGTTGACTTTTATCAAATTCTTTATCACCACTGCAATGGTGATTTTCTCCGAAGAAGACCTATACCGGGACACTTTCCCGTGAGCCAGTCTTGATATGCCTTGCCTGAACTGGTAATCTCTCTTAATTCTCTGAGTGCTTCCCTAATGACAGGATTCCTCCACAATCGGGACCCAATAAACCTCGCCGACTTTGGTGAATATCCAGCTTGCCTGGCTGCTGCTGCAAAGGTGAACGGGGTCTCCTTAAGCCCAAAGCAGAATCTATACCAGCGAATATGACGATAGAAAAAACGGTCAGGATCGCGACTGAAGGCCTCAAGGCTAGTCTGTCCCCTAAGCCTGCCCCTAGGATTGCCTGATATGCCCTTAAGCCACGCAGGATTGCCCCTTCTCATCGCTCCGCGCTCCAATATATCTCTTAGCCTTAAACCATTGTCTTTCAGGACTTTGAAAATGTATCCCTGGCTGCAACCAAGCTCTTGGGCCACTATTGATACATTACGATATTTTCTGAGGCACCCATGAACATTTTTGAGTGGGATATTTAGCGGTTTCCGATCTAAACCATTAACCTTTACCTTTTCACCGCAGTTTGGACACTGGATTATCATTTGCCTACCATCCTAATTTTTGGGTGTCATAGAACTAATAGACCGGTGTTCATATAGGCGAACAGATAGAGACGCGTCGCTTGATACTGGGGAACACTTCATCGGAGCATGGGCGGGATTCTGCATCTAGATCGTGCTGCAATACATGATTGTTAGGTTATACATTTCGTCAGATTGTACACCTATTAATACCACGTGCTATTACGTAAGCACACTTTGAGCCATATTTATCGGGACGCGAAGGTTTCTCCCCGAAGCTCACGAGGAGGTTTTTAGGGCAATGTCGGGCGATTTTTCTACCATTTCAGGCCGGCTTTTTCCTGAAGCTTTTTCCTGAAGATAAATAGTGATAGGCCTACGAATAGCATTCCAATTAGAAGAAGAACAGCTCGAGTTATTTCTCCCTCCAGCATACGCCAGATAACCACGGGCACACCGCCCACCAACAACAAGATCAGCAAATAGCGCCCACGCTTGAGCATAAATTCCTTTCCGGTTCTCGTCCTCACCACGACTAAAACTGAAAACACAACCGCTGAGACTCCACCACTCGCGGCAAACAAACTTGAGGTAGAGACAGCAAGCACACCCGTGTTCTTAAGGTTCCCAAGGATCCACATCAAAAGTATGAAGACACATCCGGCTCTTAGAAGCTCCTGCACAATTATCTTTCTCATTCTAATTTCCTAGCTCACCGTCCAAGGATCAAGGGAGCAATTAGTGCTGCAAGAAAGCTCATTATAATCTTCTTTCTTATTTTAACCCCGCTCCAAACATTAAGCCAAAATGCAAGTCGTTTCTAAATCCTCAAGCTACCTTGTAAGTTCACGTAGAATTAGTGACCATTTATTCTTCCACTGAGATAACCATTTTTGCTGATACTCGGTGTCACCTATTCGCCGCATAAGATTATCCGTACTATGTGGTTTCCCTCGCTTTGGAGGTGAGTCTAGCCAGCGTTGATAGATTGCCTTAAGCTCCTTATCGAGTTCAGTGGTTGGAATAACATAGTATTCTGGTGCTGCATCATCGCCTCTTAAATCAACCAAGACTGAAAAGTCTGATCTACCGCACATATTTTTGAATATTGTTTTGTCTGGATCACCCTTCCTGCACATCCACACCCAGCTCTTGGCTGCTGTTGTCTTCGCCTTGACTCTTATGTTCAGCGAGTTGGTGCCATCGGTTGCCAGTACATCGAAGCCAGGGTTATTTCTTGGCGCTGGAGCGGCAATTATGCCACGTTTCAACAACTCTCCAACGACAAGATATTCACCGGCATTACCGATAGTCGATCCTTTGCCTTCTTTAATCTTACCCATTTTCTCTTTGTATTCCGTGAAATTCCACTAAAAGCTTTATACTTATGCAGTATAAATTTAGTATACTACGAAGGTGTTAGTCTTTGCACAATTCATCGTTTTGTTGCTTGGAGAGCATATCACCAGAGAGTAGTCTCATCCTACGTCGTTTACCGCTCTGTCGCTCCACCGCTCTGCCGCTCCACCGCTCCGTTACATGGGAGGTGCCTTGCTCCGTGCCGCACTGCTGCAGGGACCGGAGCGTGCAGAGCGGAGAGAGGCGCCTGCAGAGCAGAGAGAGAGGCGCCTGCAGAGCAGAGAGAGAGGCGCCTGCAGAGCAGAGAGAGAGGCGCCTGCAGAGCAGAGAGAGAGGCGCCTGCAGAGCAGAGAGAGAGGCGCCTGCAGAGCAGAGAGAGGCGCCTGCAGAGCAGAGACTACAGAGTAGAGAGTAGAGAGTGGAGAGTAAAGAGCATGGAAGAGGCAGCATAGCAGACATACGATAGGGTACGGCGAACAGCCATAGTAGGGTCGAGGAATGCGCGGCAGGTAACAAGGGATCCGCATGCCACTTAGGACCAGCATCGAGTTGAACGATTCTGACGATTGTGCACTTCGTCTACCGGTTGCGTGCTATTGTTCTTATAGTTGCATTGGTTTAGAATCTATTCGGTGATGAGGGTGTATGGCAGATTCAAGAAGGTGACGGATGAACGTCCTGTCAGACTAAAAAGAGCCCGGTGGTAATCTAATAAAAGGGGATATCTAGGTCAAGCAATATTCCAGCATTTTTTCCAGTGTAATTAGACTTTTTGAGAAATGGTGTTACTATGGGAGCAGTTCAGATGACTATAAATCATCTAAAGACTTCCTTAATTGCTGTGAGAAGCAAGCCAGGCGAGAGGCGGTGGGGCGGGTGACTCTCCAAGCGTTGCGTCGGCTCAAGGACAAAGAGCCTACTGAGTGCTAAGATTTATAGGAATGGCGACGAGGAATCCCGCTCAAGAGGATCACCAAGCGCGCTCCGACTTTGTTAGTGAGCTAGTGCAGCGGTCTGGTGTACACGATGCCGTGCCCGCTGCATATTCGACCAAACCACCAAGGACGATTGTTCAGTTTTGGGATGATTTGGAGCAACTGCCGGGGGACGTCAGAGAGTGCATCGAATCATGGAAAAAGCTTGGGGATCAAGGCTTTGAAGTGCTCCTGTTCGACAATGATAGTGCAAGAGACTTTATTGCGCGGCGATTAGGCCCGCGTTACGAGAGTGCCTATGTCAAGTGTTATCATCCTGCGATGCGGTCAGACTACTTTCGCCTTTGCTATATCCTCATAGAGGGTGGCTGCTACCTGGATGCTGACGATGTCTATCACGGATCCGCAATCGAACATCTCTTCAATGACGGACGGCTGAGGATTCAGCCTTTATGCTACGATATCTCGACTAATCAGATGGTGCCACCTTCAGTCTTCACCGAGTTGGGCGCTAACGCCTCGACTTGGATCTTCTACTTCAACAATAACCCGCTGATTGCAGTCAATGGGCACCCCATCGTCAAGCGGGCACTCGCAAAGGCCACCGAAGCCCTTGAACGACCTACAGCGGGTGAGCTACCAGAAATCCAATCAACTACCGGCCCTGGCAACCTCACGAAATCGATCTTTGACCTTGCAACGGAGCAAGGTGAAATAGAAAGGGCCTTGCTCGTCCTATGTGACTGGGAAGACATCGCTATCAACAAATGGTCGCTCAGCTACAGGCATGATGCAAGAAACTGGAGGCTCTCAAACCAGCGAGAGTATCAAGGATGATTGCACAGGCGTACGCCGGGAGGGGACGATGAATCTGTCAATGCCCCTGCGGGCACCTTCCAAGCTTCTCTATCGCACCGCCTTGAAGTGCCGGAGGCTGTTACCACGGCAACAGTGCCATACACTCGGACCATCGAACGCGAAGAAACGGCAGAGAATAGAACAAATCTATGTCATCAATCTTGATCGCCAACCAGACCGCTGGACAGAGATGAGTAAAGAACTCAGCCAGGTTTTGGATTCGTCGGGAGCTGAGCTCACCAAGCTGACCGTGCGATACTCTGCCGTCGACGCCAGGAGCTTCGCGCAGCCACCAATCTGGGACTATGAAGTCGACCCCTTCTATACTCTCGGGGACCAGCTCTTTGTGGAACCCCAACCGCGCGCACTGCCGGACCGTCTAGAACTTGATCGCCCGATTCCAATGAGTCGACCGGAGATTGCGGTGGCGCGTTCTCACATCGGGGTTTGGCGGCGAATCGCGGCGGCCAAGCAAGCATATGCCCTCGTGCTCGAGGACGATGTTTGGTTCCACCGAGGGTTTGCTCGATATCTAGATCAGGCGTGGGGTGAGATGGAAGCAGAAGGCAGCAAGACCCAATCATTCGACATCTTCTACTTGTCCTACAAGGAAGTGAAGCATGGTGCCCAGAAGACCTTTCTTTCCAGCAGCGTATTTCGTCCGGTCCGTGGGCTTTGGTGGCTGTCCGGATACGTTCTCTCGCGCGAGGGTGCCAGGAAGCTGCTTAAACTCTTACCCTGTCGGGGACCCGTAGATATGTGGATAAATCATCAGTTCGGAGCACTTGATGTGCGGGCAACCAGACAGTCTATCATCAGCCAGCGACGCGATGAGGACTCCACTAATTCCTATTCAATACTGCCCGCGCTGACCAAAATTGGCATTCTTGATAGTGAGGGCCAGTCACTCTTCCAGACGCGTCCACAAGAGCGGCCGGTTTTCGCCTTTGGATCTGAGGGTTCCGGTCTCTCATCACTTGCCATGGCTCTCTCAATGCTCGGGTACAGATGCTGCAGTGATCTTAAGGAGCTTCCAGAAACGGAGTTTGAGCAGCTTCTCGCGGGAAGAACCGATCAGGTGTTCGACGCCTATGTGAACATCGGATCTCTACGGGGGAAAGCTCAGACGTTAAGGGAACAATATCCTCGGGCCAAATTCATCATTACAACGAGCGATGCTGAGACTTCAAACGGCGGCGCCCTGGAGAATTTGGATAGCATGAGTGGCTGCGACGTTGCCGTTTTGCGATCAGACGCCGCCAACAAATGGAAGGTAGTTTGCGAGCACCTGAGGTGCGCTCCGCCCGTTTGTTCCTTTCCAGAGGTTGAAGATCTTGGACAGAGACGGCTCTTGGCTGCGAGCGTCGAAACAAACCCGGTCGTAACCGGAAAGGTCCCTAAACGCGACAACTCGCCTTGGGTAGTGGAGTCGCGCCATGAGTGGCGAGGCATTCGTTCTGCCCCCGCAGTCAACTCGTCCACGAAAGCCGGAACTTACGTGAGTTTTAATGACTGCCTAGAGGATATTGATACGCAGCGCTGGCTGTTGAGGGATGACACCTTCGCGGGCAACTTGGCGTTGTTTCGTCCGTCTAACGTTGAGGTCCACACCGGTGTGGGGGCTCTACTCTGTGTGAGAAGGGACCCCCTTGGTGTTCGGTCCTACAGTGCAGCGTCAATCTCTAGTCGAGACCGGTTCCTGTTCGGGAGGTTTGAGGCTGTATTGCAGGCGACGAAGGTGCCTGGCGTGATCACCGGGTTCTTTCTGCATCGCGATTCGCCCCGTCAAGAAATCGACGTGGAAATCGTCGGCAATCGTCCCGACCATCTCTTGATCAATGTCTTCTATAATCCTGGTGTTGAAGGAGCGAGATTCGACTATGGATACAGGGGCGCACCAAGCAGCATTGCGCTGGGCTTTGATGCGTCAGAGTCCCCTCATCGGTTCGCGATTGAATGGAACCCCTGCGAGATAAGGTGGCTCGTTGACGAGCAGTTGATTCACGAGCGGGTCAACTGGGACCCGACGCCGATTCCTCAGCTTCCGATGACCCTGCACGTCAACACCTGGCCATCTCGCTCGAGAGCGCTCGCAGGGCGACTCGCCAGCCGACGACTCCCGGCAACCGTAGTGGTAAAATCGATTGCCGTCGAGGCGACCCTAGAAATTCAGCCGAAAAGTGGCATGGTTTGAGTCTGAGATTGCATACTAAGGCAAACGTTTTGAGGATGGGAAGGCATTTTAGGATTACGTTCGGACCAACGGGGCCTATTTGAAGCTGACCACATATACCTGGGCCACGTAGGCCGCCACTCTTTCTACGGATTCCTGGCTTTGATGAGGGGGCAGCTCGTCCGGGACGAGGAGTTTGCCAAGCTATACTGTTTGGACAACGGGCGCAACAGCGTACCACCCAGCCTGCTGGCTACCGCCCTGTTGTTGCAGACACATGACAGGACAAGCGACGAAGAAGCCAAAGAGAGGGCTGACTTCTATATCCGCTGGAAGATGAGCAAGCTAGTTCAACAAAGGACATTTTTTCCGTGTTGCCGTCATATTACCCATCGTTGCGAGAACTGGTGACAAGATTTGTCAGGAAACCACGGGCAGGATCAGAAGCGCTACGATGTTCTGAATGGCGCAATCTGTGTGGGTTCGCAGCCAGCCAATCACCACGTTTAGACGGTATATCAGCCGACCCCGTAGCGGCCAAGCTACTTAATGATGTAGCTTCATTTCTGGTGGAAGCTTCGCAACTTCACCCGGAATTCTTCGCTAGGTTCTTGCAACTATCCAACAAGACTTTATAGGCTAGGTAGCGTTTCCAACACAGTGATGAGGCAGAATGTCGGGCACTTGGACAAATGGACGTTCCCGGCCGAGATCTTAAGTTAACAAACACTCACTTTGTTAAGCCGCAATCTTCAGCAAAATGGCCAGCTATCGGCAAAGCGGACAGGTTGGTCTATTAACCCGGCCGGCGCCGTCTTCCAGAAATCACTGCCAGTAGATTGACGACAGATACGGTAGCTTCAGCGCAGAGAGCCGCGGTCTGGTAATCAGCTGTCCGCTTGTGTTGAAGTGCCAACGCAAGCCGCAATGACGCCTTCGCATGAGCTCGTGCCTCTTCATTTGGACCGCCGTGTAACTCTGTTTCGAAAATAGAATCGAGCAGCCGCCCAGCATCGGTACTGCTGGGAATGATTCCGTCCAGCGATTTGTGCTTATTAGGATCGAACACAGCCTGGCCAACCGAGATCAGAACTTCTCTACAGAGGAGACCAACAGCCTGACACTGTTCTTCTGAATCTGCAGCATCTAGATACATTCGGACTTCTTGTAGTTGGCGATCCACTTTCTGCCAGCCTGTGGGCTCCTCGAAAATATCTGTACGGCCGTGGATCCGCTCGGCGATGAAAACAGGTCGGCCAGAGATCTGCCTGCGTTCAATAATCTGCCAGCCATCCGCCTTCAATTCCCGGCTGTAAACCGCAGCCATTTCCCTAGCTTCCGCTGAGTCTGGTCGGACGACGGGGTGGATTGTTTCGCAAAGAAAACGTAGGAAAGCTTCGTCAGAAGCTCGTAGTAGATTGAATCGGGAATCATAGAAAACCCAATCGTCCGGCCAGTCTGCAAAGTTGAATCGATGTTGTCTGATATCGCCTGACGCATCTGTAAGGCGATGGTCTGTTGAGGGAAGCACAGTGAGATCATATAGGCGAGCCAGGAATTCATCTTCCGGGAGTCGGCCTGCCCAATTAGCACCTGAAGCCGTGAGGTAATCGATAATACTTCGACGCGTCACTTCTGTGATTTCGTTCGCCATTTTTCATAACCTTAAGTGACTAATAGGCAAATCTTATCACTACGTTCACTCTCAGACAAGAAGCGTTCCTCAAGCATGACACCGACCCAACAATGTAGCGTTTTGTTATGCGTGTGACAAAAGCCAAATCCCTTCTTGAAAGTTGCTCAACCCTCCGATAAAGTCTCAAACTATCCTCAAACCTTATGTTTCTTGTGTGTTGTCTACCAGGCTGCTACAATGTCGCAAAGGGAATTGCGTTTACTAGGAGACGGATGGCTCAGAAGAAAGCAACCAAAAAGACAGGA
>Ga0114930_10002930_pt1 | contig 15189 bp, 13 predicted proteins | sample AnhtaG_FD_87300 | JGI IMG/M metagenome (GOLD analysis project Ga0114930, IMG submission 87300) | Deep subsurface microbial communities from Anholt, Denmark to uncover new lineages of life (NeLLi) - Anholt_01485 metaG | ecosystem: Environmental > Aquatic > Marine > Oceanic > Sediment | place... | reverse complement strand
CCCAGTGGAAAATTGCAAAACAATTCGAAAGCCGTCAGGTAATTAAGACCTATCTGGCTATTGTCCACGGCAGCCCCGAACTGACCGCCGACCGTATAAATGCGCCGCTGGGCGTCCACCCAACGATGAGAGAGAAGTACGCAATCAGGCCGGAAACCGGCAAAGAGGCAATCACCTTCTACGAGGTCATCGAATCCTTTCGTGGCTTCTCTTTGTTGAAGCTCACGCCCAAGACCGGCCGAACCCACCAAATACGTGTCCACCTCTCATACATAAAGCATCCCATCGTCGCTGATGATATGTACGACGGCAAACTCGTCTATCCCTGGCAGTTGCAGGATGTTGACCCAGCCCCAGAAGACCCTATCATAAACCGCTGCGCGCTTCATGCCTCAACGCTCGAATTCAAACACCCAACCACCAACAAAATGATGAAATTCGAAGCCCCCCTGCCCCAAGATATGCAGAGCCTACTCGATATGCTGAGAGAATACCGAAAAGCCTGATACGAGTTGTCCCCCCATTCTATTTGTCATTCCTGCGCAAGCAGGAATCTACTCCGATTCCTTCCAAGGCCTTTGCCCAAGTTCAATTTGGCAATGGACTCATCAACGTTTGCCAAGAACCCTATAAAATATATCTTTCTTTTTTGCACTCAATTTGACCGTTTAGGTTACACCAATACATTTAATCTGGATTCCTGCTTACGCAGGAATGACATGGTACTGTTTCTACTCCTGCGGCAATTTTTCCAGGTCTGGCAATGCGTTCAATATGAATTCATAGATGCTGCGAGCCATTTCAATTGCCTGCTTAGCCTGTTGCTGTGTAACCTCAGCACGAGGTGCAGGATATCGAGAATCCACGGCATAGTCTGTTAGGGCGCTGCCCTTCTCAATGAACTGTTCCACCTCCGGTAGGAATCTCTTGCAAAGCCCAAGAAGAAACTCGATGTCGTGAGTTTTCTCAACGTGAAATTCGTGGTAAGCCAAAAATGCCTTGAGCGTTTTCTCCGCTGCCTGCTGACAATGAAAAGCCCCTGCCCAGCACACCGGCTCAGCATCCTTCATTGCCAGCTCGGCTATACGCAGATCATCGTCAGCCAGCGTGAGCCATTCTCTCACCAGTTCGACCTTGGGACTCATATATCAGCCTGCCTTTGCGAATTACCGTATAGATGAGCGTACATTTCACGTCTGACCATTTTTGTATTTGAGAATGAGTGCAAACTATGAGGTCCAGCGGGAACATAAGACCTCGGAGGCTGACTCTGCCTTGTCGAGCAATCTCGCGAGTTGATTTGTCGGTATCGGGGACTACTACCAGCAGGTCAATATCGCTGTCCCGGTCAGTATCACCATAGGCGTGTGAGCCAAACAAGTAGATTTTCAGCGGATGTAATGCATCCGTTAGACGGCTGGTAATCTCATTGATCAATTCTGTGGAAAGTTCTTTCACGAGTTTTATTCCTGTGGCAGTTTGGCCAGATCGGCATCGGAGCCGGCGACCATCAGGATGTCATCCTTATAAACGATAGTGCTTGGCATCGGTACGTTTATGATCGAGCCCTTCTCGCTTTTCTTAGCCTTGCTGCCTTCGCCCCGTTTTATCAGAACCAGGTTCACGTTGTATTTCTGCCGGAGCTGCAAATCCATAACCGTCTTGCCGTCGAAGCTGGCTGGTGCCTTTATTCGAGCCAGGCTATAGCCCGGTGCAAAATCTATCTTTTCGCCTATCTGTGGAGCGATAAGTTTATACGCCCATCTCTGAGCAGACTCGATCTCAGGATAGATGACCTCGGTAGCGCCCACCTTGGAAAAGACCTCGCCCGCAATCAAACTCTGCGCTCTTGCGAAGATCTCTTTTACCCCCATCTGCCGCAGATTCACCACAGTCAGAATGGCCGCCTCAAAACTCTCCTGGCCCATACCTATAATGGCAACGTCTGCCTTATCAACACCCTGCGCCTTCATCGCCTCTTCATCAGTGCCATCCAGCCGGACTGCGTGACTTACCTGATCGCGTATCAGCTCTATTTCCTCTCTGTCTTTGTCAATCGCGATAACCTCCGCTCCACTCATCGCCAGCGCAATAGCCAGCTTCTTGCCGAACCGCCCTAATCCTATTATGGCAAACCGTCTCATAATACCAACTCCTGTTCTCGTATTGCGTCATGCGTATAGCGCCGGGTTTTTACGCGATACGCGATACGCGATACGCACGACGCAGAACGAAATTAGCCGACAATTACCGCTTCTTCCGGATAACTGTATCGAACCGGCTTCAGATTGAAAGTCAGCGCCGCTAACAACGTCAACGGCCCCAATCTGCCGATAAGCATCGCAGCAATTATAATCAATTTCCCCGCGTCTGTCAAAAAGCGCGTTATGCCGGTCGTCAGGCCGACAGTACCCAGCGCAGAACCGGCCTCGAACATAATGTCTGACATGGAAAATCCCTCTGGATTTCCATTTTCCGTAATACTCAGGGCCAACGTGGTACCGAATAAAACCACAACAAAAAGCAGCGTAACAGTAATTGCTCTGCCGACCACGACGATTCGAACAGAGCGCTTAAACATCTCGACGTCCTGACGCTTTCGCAGCGCGGCAAGAACAGTCATTATTATCACCGCCAATGTCACAGTCTTGATCCCCCCGGCCGTCGAGCCGGGCGAGCCTCCTATAAACATAAGCAGTATCAAAACAAACTTACCCGAAACCGACATCGCCGATATGTCGACTGTGTTGAATCCGGCCGTCCTGGCCGTAATCGACTGAAACAGTGCACCCAGAACACCAGCATTTTCAGCAGAACCATCCACGCTTGCATAACGCTCAAACAAAAGGACCGCCAGCGTCCCCAAGACTATCAAGCTGGCACTTACGCTGAGCACGATCTTGGTCTGCAGCCGCATCCTCTTCGGCATTTCCATCGAAATCCTGTAGTGCTTGTAGAGCCGTCTCTTGAAAAATCGCTTCACTCTGTCAACAATGATGTTGGCCAGATTGTAAAGAACACTGAAGCCAAGTCCACCCAGGACTATCAACGGACAAACCACTGCATATACGCCCCAGCTCTTGTTGTAGCCAACAAAACTATCACTAAACAAACTGAAGCCCGCATTGCAAAAAGCACTTATTGAATGAAAGATACTACAGAACCACTGCTCGTGCACGTTACCGGCCCAACCGGGCACATTGTCCCACATCCCAAACATACTGACTGCGCCAACAGTCTCAATAACCAAGGTCCCGACAAAAATAAATGCTATCATATTGCCTATCCGACTGACCGTTCGGGCGCTTAGCAAATCCTGCATCGCCACCGATTCACGCAAGCTAAGCGCCTGGCCCAGCAGCAGGGCGAACACCGCACCGAACACCACTATCCCCAAGCCGCCAAGCTGAATCAGCGACAGGATGATCAACTGTCCCATCAGAGTAAAGTCACTTCCGGTATCTTTTACGATAAGGCCGGTGACACAGGTCGCGCTGGTTGCCGTAAATAAGGCATCTACAAAACCTAAGCTTTCCCCAGTGGATGCCCTCGGCAGCATCAATAATCCCGCTCCGGAAATTATCAAAAACACAAAACTTGCAATCAGTGTCCGCGTTGGATTTTTGCCCGACGCCGCCAGATTGACACTTGTCCTGCAAAGCTTAGTAACCACTTGCACGACAAGGTAGATACCTACTGCGAAATGCCGAACTGCCGCCGGCTCTGCTTTTCCAAACCAGCGACCCGCACCGACCAGGGTTGTCCCAAGGACAAGTAAAAGTGGAATTTCAAACCAGTGAACCTGCCAAAACTCGCGTTTAGAAACCGAATTGACAAACCGGATTACTTTCTCCGCTATAAAGACACAAAGCAAGACAACCTGAACAGCATAAAGAATCACCTCCTGCTTATGCAAGTTACGTACGTATGGCAGCAAAGGCTTCTTGAAGCCGCCGAACAGCATAACAAAAGTCGCCACGACCAGCGCCGCCGTCAAAACGTTGCTGCCGATCAAAGCCCTCTCCAGCCTGTTGTTCTTACAGGTTATTCGCATGATTAGCCTTTGTCTTTCGGCACTTTCGGTCCACTACGCCCTGCTAACCTTTCTTACGCTTGCGTTTTACACTTTTTTCGCACCAACTTCCAGCAAATTCACATCGTCTTGTGTAGTGTATTGCACCCCTTGCGCTCAGCAGCTTCTACTCCTCCCGCACTGTGCACCACCTTCAAGCCACATCCACCAGGCCAAGTGAGCTGCCGAACTTCGCCACCAACGCACGGCGAATATTCTTGTGTTCAGCCTTTCTTAACATCGGGTCTTGCGAAACCAGCTCAAAAGCGTTCTTCCTTGCCATAGCCAGCAAGTCGAAATCATCTACGATATTTGCGATTTTCAAATCCGGCAACCCATGCTGCCGCGTGCTGAACAGCTCCCCCGGCCCACGCAGCCGCAAGTCATGCTCGGCTATCTTAAAGCCATCATTGCACCTGATCATTACCTCGATTCTGCTTTTGGCCACTTCGCTGTCGGTCTGGCCAAACAAAAGGCAATACGACTTGGCTTCTGCCCTTCCTATGCGTCCCCTCAACTGATGCAATTGCGCCAAACCGAATCTGTCCGCTCCTTCTATGACCATTATCGTTGCGTTCGGAACATCCACGCCCACCTCTATCACCACGGTAGAAACCAACACATCAATTTTGCCTTTCCTGAACTCGGCCATGATCTGCTGCTTCTTTGCAGAGGGCATCTGACCATGCAGAAGCTCAACATTGAATTCTGGAAAAACTTCTTGCGAGAGATGTCTCCATCCCTCGGTAGCCGCCTTGATATCGCCGTCTTCTTCAAGCATGGCAATCCGCGGATAAACAAAATACGCTTGTTTCTTCGCCTTTAGACGCTCGCGTATAAACTCGTACGCCTTTTGTCGGTTGTGCGGATCGACCCAGCGTGTAATAACAGCACCTCTGCCCGGCGGCGAATGCTTGATAACAGAGACATCCAAATCCCCGAAAGCGGTCATCGCCAGCGTCCTGGGGATTGGCGTGGCTGTCATAACAAGACAATGCGGAGTCCTGTCCTTCCGCAGCTCCGCTCGCTGATGAACACCAAATTTGTGCTGCTCATCAATGACTATCAGGCCAAGCGACTTAAATTCTATATCTTCCTGCAACAACGCTACAGTTCCAACGACAATGTCAACTGCTCCGCCGTGTATTTGCTTCAAAAGCTGCACCCTTTTTTTGCCGGTCAATCCTCCTGTTACCAAAAGTCTCTTCACGCTGCTACTCTTTAAGTACCTTTCGATATTCAGAAAATGCTGGCCAGCCAGAATTTCGGTAGGCGCCATAATCGCTGCCTGCGTCTTATTGGCTACCGCCAATAAAGCCGCATAAAGCGCCACCACCGTTTTGCCTGAGCCCACATCGCCTTGCAACAGCCGATTCATCGGCTTTGACTTGCCCATATCCGCGACAATTTCTGCTATCGCGCCGTCCTGGTCCTGCGTGAGCAGGAATGGAAACCGCCTTCTGATTCGGCTGTCGATGTCGTCACTGCAAACACATGGCGTCGCCGACGAAAAATGCTGCTTCTTGTATCGCCGAAGCGCCAATCCAACCTGCATCAGAAACAATTCATCGTACTTTAACCTACGCTTAGCCCTGGCCAGTTTTTCCTCGTCCGGCGGCAAGTGTATCCAGGCAAATGCATCCTTCCTGCTGACAAGATTTGCTTTCCGCAAGAAGCCTTTGTCATAAAACTCAGGCACGAGCTCAGCCAAGTTATCGAGCAAGGGCCTGATTATCCGCTTGATCCGTCTGCTGCTCAACTGGGAGGTGGCGGGATAGACTCCACCGCTAAAATACTCAGCCGCCCCCGGTCCTTTCTGACCGAGTATCAAGAATTTCGGATTCGTCATCTGCAACTGATGCTTATATGAAGCAACTTTGCCTGAGGCCGCTATTACCAGGCCGGGTCTCAATTGATCGCGAAGATACCCGCCGTGAAACCATACAATCCTGCACACTCCCGTCTCGTCACTGAGCATAGCTTCAAATATCGGCGACCGACGAAAACTCTGATAGTCTATCGACTCGACCATACCCACAATAGTAGCGGTCCGGCCGGGCCGCATGTGATTTATCTTCATGGCCTCAGGTGCAAAATTCCAGTCCCGTGGAAAATACTCCAGCAAATCCCCCACCGCGTGCACGCCCAACTGCGCAAAGGCCTTCGCTCTGGCCGGCCCGACACCTTTCAGGAACTGCACCGGCATTGACAAATCGAGCTTGATTTTTGTCTGTTCACCTGCCTTCATAATTACCGCTTCTTCGTGTCAGAGCTGCTTCTTCCTGTCACGTATGCTTCTTGATGTCACGCTCGTTTCTTCGTGCCACGGCCGTTTCTTCGTGCCACGGCCGTTTCTTCGTGCCACGGCCGCTTATTCGTGTCATGGCTGCTTCTCCATGTCATTCCCGCGCAAGCGGGAATCCACCTGCTCAGTTATGTCATAATATAGGTCTTTCCACCGAGGATTGGACCTTTCAATCAATTCAATTTTCCATTGTCTTTTCCACTTTTTCATGGCTTTTTCTCTGGCTATGGCACCGTAAACATCACTATAGGTTTCATAGTACACAAGGGCATGTACATTGTACTTTTGCGTAAAACCTCCCATCAAATTGTTCTTATGCCCGTATACTCTTTTGAGCAAATTGTTTGTCAAGCCAATGTAGAGAGTTCCGTTTCTCTTACTTGCCAGTATGTAAACATAGTATTGTTTCATGTCCTATTTTCTGGATTCCTGCTTCCGCAGGAATGACAACGTGTCATTTCCCGAAGTCTTTCACCTGCACCATACAGCCGCGCAAGCTGCCAACATGGCTAACAATGCACTTGCTGTCGCAGTTCAGCCGATAGCTGCCATTGCCATTTCTCTAACGCCGTTGTCGCCTCCTTCTTGTCATTCCCGCGAAAGCGGGAATCCATTCAGTTACACCTTTTTGGGCTTCCTGTCTTCACAGGAATGATACTGTGCTATTCCTCAAAGCCGTACTTGCCGATCAGCTTTACAAACCGACAACTACATATCACTGTTTCAACAATCTTCTGTTCTCGTTTTCTTCCCACGACTAGTTCCTGTACGGTCCCACAGCCAACTGGTCCCACGATCAAACCGTCCTCGGCGAGTTGCTCCGCCAGAGGCTCCGGTATCTTAGGCACCGCTGCGGTGATCATAATCCTATCAAAACATCCCGATGGTGGTCCGCCACAGACGCAGGGCTCCGGCCACCCGCAACTGCCGTCTCCGATGCAGAACGTAACGTTGCTGACACCCAGTCTGCTCAGAACCGCCCGAGCCGACTCAGATAGCTGGCTGAACTTCTCTATCGTATAGACCTTTTTCGCCAGCTGGCTCAGCACGGCGGTCTGGTATCCACTGCCCGTCCCGATCTCCAAAACCTCGCAATCACAATTGACCTGCAGTTCCTGAGTCATCAAGGCAACAATATAAGGCTGAGAAATGGTTTGGCCCATGTCGATGGGCAATGGGCCATCAGAATAGGCCTGCGAAAGATACGCCTCAGGCACAAATTCTTCTCTCGGAATCTCAGCCATCACTCTTAGTAAGCGGGGGTCAGTTATATCGCGACCCTGCAGGTCCCGCGTGAGCATTCGCTCCTTAGGTCTGGCAAATCTGTTTTCATTCTCCTGGCCACACATAGCTGTAATAGTCGCTTTTTGACCGCGGTTTTGCAAATCAATTCTGTAGACCGGACCCAACCACGCCCCACTAAAACAGCAGCTTGATAGCCACAGCAGCCGCCAGAATCTGCACCACAGCGGCAAATGCTTTTTGTGGGATTCGCTTCAGAAAAAATATACCTGCAAGTGCACCAACGGCAATAAATGGCAGCATCATCAAATCGAGCTTCACGGACTCTGTTGTCATCAACTGCAGGTTTGCACTGAAGGGCACCTTGAGCCAGTTAACAATGAAAAAGAACCACGCACCGGTCCCTACGAATTCAACCTTCGGCAGGCGCATAGCCAGCAGATAGATAATCATTATGGGCCCGGCTGCATTGGCCATCATCGTCGTAATCCCAGCCAAGAAACCAAGCCCCGCTGCAAACCACCATTGTGTTGGAATAGGCGCATCCTTTCCCTCAGTCCTCGTCTTCCAGTAATTAACAGCCAGCATCACGAGGACTATCACGCCGATAATTGGCTTGAGCTGCTCATTGGTGACTAACTTCAACCCGAAATATCCAGCTACAATACCCATAGAAGCAGCGGGCAGCAGACGCAGCACATGGTGCCACTTGGCATTATGCCGATGGTAGCCCACGGCAAACAGATCCGCCAGTATCAAAATGCCAAGCAATACGCCCACCGAACTCCGCGCAGGCAAAGCACTGGCCATCAAAGGCACTACGAGAATTCCAAGCCCCGGAATGCCCGTCTTAGTAATCCCCACCATAACCGCACACAACGACACGACAAACCAGCCAGACGGACTCAGCTCCAACATACTCTTTCCTTGCCCTATTAGAATTTGCTCACGATCAGCCTAACCGCTATAATACTGCGGATGTTGACGGACACTCTGCAAATTAGCAGTTGAGTTTATTGTTTCTGCACGGCCAAATAGTAATATTTCGCGTTAACGGAGCAAGCAAATAACGTTCAAAGAGACTCAAGGAGATCGAAATGAAGACCAAAAAGCTGCTTTTCTATGTGTTGGCTGCCCTTTTAGGCGGCTGCATCCCCATCGCCTCGTTGCACCCGCTTTTCACCAAAGAGGACCTTATCTTCGAAGAGAAACTGCTGGGCACCTGGACCGATGACCCTAACAGCCCTGAAACCACCTGGGAATTCAAACGTCTTGATGAACCGGAAAAAGCCAGTGAAAATGCCTACAAGCTGATTTTCTCCGATGAGGAGGGCTACAAAGGCTCGTTTGTCGCGCATCTGGTAAAGTTGGAGAACAGGCTCTTCCTCGACATATACCCAAGCGAACTGCCATGGGAACCAGAGGACCCAAACAAAGTGGAGTGGGCGTACAACACCTTGTTTCTAATCCCCACTCATACATTTATAAAAATAGACTCTATCGAGCCCCAATTGAAGATGCGATTGACAGTTGAAGATGAAATGGAGGAATTGCTCAAAGAATACCCCGACGCTGTAAAGCACATATCGGTCGAAGACAGACTCCTTTTGACAGCATCAACAAAAGAACTGCAAGCATTTGTACTCAAATATGCCGATGACAGCAGAGCATTCCCCAACGAAATGGTCTTGAGCCGCAAGAAGGGCAAAGCCTTTGCGATCCCAGTAACCCTGACGCCAACGAGAACGCAAGAGAAAAGTAGATAAAAACGAGCAATATTATGACTGCACAGCCGGAATTTAGACGCTATCTGGTAAACATTGACTCAATTTCCACACAGCAATTGTTCACCGATTGCGTGATCATCGGAGCTGGCATCGCAGGTCTTCGTGCAGCTATTGAAGCGGCCAACCGGTGCAACGTCATTGTCGTATGCAAGGATTCTCTACAAAACAGCAACACCTGGATGGCACAAGGCGGCATCGCTTCGGTGCTGGGTAAGAGAGACACTTTTGAATCACACATAGCTGATACGCTTAACACCGGCTGCGGTATAAACGACAAGAAGGTTGTCGAGCAGGTAGTTCGGCAGGGACCTGAACTAATAGAAGAACTGTTTCGCTGGGGTGCTGATTTTGATCTGGCCGATGGCCATATCGCCACCACGCTCGAAGGTGGCCATTCCCACCCGCGTATTGCTCACGCCCACGGCGATGAAACAGGGCGGATAATCGCAGAAACGCTCATAGAAAAAGTAAGGCAAAATCCAAACATAGAAGTGGTGGAAAACTTCTACACGATCGACCTGATCACAAACGACGACAACGTGTGTATAGGAATAATTGGCTACGACAAGCGAAGAGGCCACCAGATAATCTGGGCTGAAAACACAATCCTGGCGACCGGTGGGGCAGGCCATCTCTATCGAGAAACCACCAACCCAGAAGTCGCGACCGGCGATGGCATCGCCATGGCCTACCGTGCAGGTGCCGTATTACGGGATTTAGAGTTCATGCAGTTCCATCCTACAACACTATACATCGCCGGTGCTTCCCGGGCCTTGATTACCGAAACACTTCGCGGCGAAGGGGCTGTACTGCTGGATAACAAGAACCAACGTTTCATGCAAGAGTATCACGAATCCGCCGAGCTTGCGCCGCGCGACATTGTCAGTCGAGCCATTCTGGCGCAAATGCTGAAAACGAACTCAACCCATGTCTATCTGGATATTCGCCACTTTGATAAAGCTCATTTTGCAAAGCGATTCCCTCTGATTAGCGAACTGTGCGCAAGTTTTGACATAGACGTTAGCCGGGACCTGATTCCTGTCCGACCCAGTGCACATTATATGATTGGCGGCGTCAGAACTGACACCTCAGCCAGAACAACCATCAAGAATCTCTACGCCTGCGGCGAGGTAGCCTCCACTGGATTACACGGCGCAAACCGGCTCGGCAGTAATTCCCTATTGGAGGGCCCGGTGTTCGGCAGAACAGCCGGACGATTAGTTTCCCAACGAAAGAAAGTGGATCTCGCTCACCTCAAGCATCCACTAATAAAATATCAAATCCCCGACTCAGACCGCAGTCGTTTAGATGCCGCGGACGTTAGAAATTCCCTTCGGTCCCTCATGTGGCGAAATGTTGGCATCACGCGAAAGGCCCAGCCTCTCATAGAGGCCCAGGAAATCATCACATTCTGGCAGCGATATGTGATGGACAAAATCTTCGACTCGCCCGAAGGCTGGGAATGTCAGAATATGCTCACCGTTTGCCTGCTTATGGCCCAATCTGCCCAAATGCGGCAGGAAAGTCGAGGCGTCCACTTCAGAAGTGATTTCCCGGAAACCGATGATGAGCACTTCAAAAAACATATCGAAATCACAAAAAAATCGTAACAAGCTATGCCCAGCAAAGTCGTACTGATCACAGAAAGTATCTCGGAGCAGCATGACAAATCAGAGGCCTTACGAAGCGACAGAGCTGCGAACCGCTTATCGCCATTTGCCGTTTGCGACTATGTTCGTTTCTAACCTTTCATTTCATTCTTCGCTTTTCAATTAATTCTCTAAATAATTTATAAAATTCGTTACTTCTTACTTTCCAGCTCCAAGATTGAATAGTTCTGAGCATATTGTGGGACAGAATGATTTGATGATTAACAGCCTGCAAGATGTGTTGCAGAAATGCCTCGACATCCCACTTTACAATATAGCCATTCACTCCATGCTCGATTAATTCAGGCATATTCCCAACAGGTGTCGAAACAATTGTGCAACCGCAGGCTGCGGCTTCCAGAGCAGGATTTGGCGCGCCTTCAGCTAAACTTGCACATATATAGATTGTCCCGGTATTGTACCACTGAGCCATTTGTCGTCTGGAGTATTTTGCCCCACCTGTTGAGCTAACTAATCTTAAATCTAAATGTAAATCATAATCTTTCAACCTGTCTCTTAGGGGCACAAGGATATCATCATACGCCTTTATCTTTCTATGAAACTCAGAACCACACCAAAGAATCTTAGGTCTTCGGTTTTCAACAGGGACATCGCACTTAAAAATGTCTCTATCAACGCCATTGGGTAAATAATAAGTATCTTCTAATCGTCCGGATTTATCCCACATGCGATAATTAATTATAATAACAGCATCAGAAAATGCTCGTGCTTTTTCCAACCAATTATTCGCATATCCCCAGCCGACAGTAAAAGAAGTGACTATTACCGGATTTATGCCCATCTGATTACAATACGCTCTTACTCGATTAACATGACTGAAAGGTAGAAAAAAAATCAAATTAAATTCTTCTTTACACAATAATTCTTTAAATGACGAGGAAATGGAAATAGTTACTGAAAAATCTTCTGGTGCATATTTCTTTAGAGCTTCTGCCCTGAAGTGATAAGCCCAGCCGGGAACATCATAAACTATCAAAATATTGTATTTTATCATTAACAAACTTTTGCTATAATAATTCGTAGTTAATAGTAAAATTATCAATAGTCAATAGTCAATTGAAAAGAGTGGATCGGGCGGTCTCCGGTCCGCCTCTGGCGGACCGGAGGAAAGTCCGAGCAGGAAAGGGCACGGTGGTGGTTAACGGCCACCGGGGGCAACCCCAGGGAAAGTGCCACAGAAAACACACAGCCGATGTCCGCTTTCGGCGGAACAGGCAATGGTGAAATGGTGCGGTAAGAGCGCACCGCAGTGCCGGTGACGGTGCTGGCAGGGCAAACCCCACCGCCTGCAAGACCAAACGGCTGGTTACTCGGTCCGAGCATGAGTGGCGTGTTTTTGTCGCTCGACCAGCGGGTAGGTCGCTTCCCGATATATCGGGAGAGCCAGCTGGCAACAGTTAGTCAAGATAAATGACCGCCGCCCGCCTCTTGTGGTGGGATACAGAACTCGGCTTACAGATCCACTCTTTTTTATTACCAAGAGTTTTGCAAAAGTTCAGTTATTATGTCCCAAGTGCTATTGAACCGGGGCGCTGCTTCGCGAGAACCTAATATCGCGCCGGAACCGTGCGACCGGCAGCAAAATCACATAAACAAGGCCAACCCAATTTTGACTGTGACAATATCATCCTCAACGACCATCCGGATGTTGCCTGTATCAAAACTAATGTGGTTGAACTCGACACCGCTCTTACTACTTAACCTTTTTGCCAGCACAGGTGATTTGTTCAATTCAAGCAAAACCGTCTCAAATAGCTGATTCATGAGCAGCCCGGAAACAGTAAGCATCTTATTGCCCTGGCTTGGCCCATCTGTATTCCCGCTGAGCTCATCTATATCCTTGCGGAGGCTCTCAGCCACCTGCTTCAGTATTGCAATCTGCCCCGCCTCTTCGGTTGCATAGGGTTTTGCAAGCACTTCCGTTTCCAACACTACCTGGCTGTCAAAAATAAGGCCTTGCTTGGGCGCAGCCAGAAAACGCTTAAGCTTAGTCGGCGAAATCTTGGCCTTCTCATCCACCAAAAAGAAGTATTTCCGTTTCGCGATCATCGTATGCTCGTCGAAGGCCACCATGGTAAACCAGGTCCTATAGCCATTCTTGTTTTGTCCCGACGAAGCAACAATGACATCGCTTTGGCTTAGCAGCTCATGTTCGAGTGACTGAATCTTACCCAGCACATCGAGGGTACTGCTGGTCTTCAGTGCCGTCTGGTCGTAGCTGGCCGAAAGCTCCTCACGGGGACATTGTTCCGGCTGAAAGTATCTCACGACGGAACAGCCGCACAGCCCACAAAGAAAGATAAGCGCAAATAGGTAAAAGACAAGATTTTCAACTATTGCTCTACGTTTTGCTTTCGATTCTGCTGCTCTCATGGAACTCCTCCTCCAAATTGACTATCGTGGGGATTGTCACTGGGTCCCCGTAAAACGGTGCCCCTCATTAACGATTAGACTTCTTTCGAATCGATCCATTTCATCATGTCACGCAATCCTCTGCCAACCTTCTCAAGCTGGCAGTTGTAGTCTTTTTCATATAGTTCTTTGAAGTTCTTAAGCCCGGAGTTGTATTCGCCTACCCATTCCTTAGCGAACTGACCGGATGTAACCTCCGACAGTATCTTCTTCATCTCAGCTTTGGTTTGCTCATTGATAATCCTGGGCCCACGGGTCAAGTCGCCGTACTCAGCGGTATTGGATATGCTATACCTCATATAGCTGAGCCCGCCCTCATACATAAGATCAACTATTAATTTGACCTCATGCATACATTCGAAGTAGGCAATTTCAGGCTGGTATCCTGCTTCCACCAGCGTCTCAAAACCAGCTTTGATGAGCGAGGTAAGGCCGCCGCAGAGAATGCACTGCTCACCAAACAGGTCCGTTTCAGTTTCTTCTTTGTATGTAGTCTCGATAATCCCCGCCCTGGCGCCGCCGATCCCATTTGCCCAGGCAAGGGCAATATCCTTGGCATTGCCGGTTGCGTCCTGCTGAACTGCCACGAGGTTTGGCACGCCGCCGCCTTTCTCAAACTCGCTGCGAACCAAATGTCCCGGCCCCTTTGGCGCAATCATCACGACGTTAACATCCTTCGGCGGCACAATATACTTAAAATGAATGTTGAAGCCGTGGCAGAAACCAAGCGTCTGGCCTGCCACCAAATTGGGCTCAATCGCCTCCCTGTAAACCTTTGCCTGCATCTCGTCTGGCACCGTCACGATAATCAGCGCTGCTCCATCCATAGCTGTCTTTATATTGGTCGGCTTAAAACCGTGCTTGACCGCGAGCTTGAAGTTCTCGCTTGTCTCCAGCTCTGCCACCGCCACTTCTATCCCGCTATCGCGCAGATTCAGACTATGCGCATGACCCTGACTGCCATATCCGATAACAGCCACCTTCTTGCCCTTCAACGCACCTATCGGAGCATCCTTCTCGTAATAGATTTTCGCTGCCATGCTTTCAACTCTCCTTGTCAACTAAACTTTTGCAAAACTCTTGTTATTAAGACACAACATCTTGCTCACAAATACGTCTCGCTTCGAGAAGCGAACATACCTAATTAGTATCTGTTGCGGAACGCCGAAACTGGTCCGCCGCAGGCGGATCACCCCTGCGAAACCTGTCCCGAGCAAAGTCGAAGGAGCAGGCGTCTACAGCGAAAAAGCTGGATTCCTGCTTTCGCAGGAATAACAAATGCTGTTTCCGCAACAGGAACTAATTATATCAAAAGATTCCCTGTAAGGCAAGGAATTTCTGGGCGTGCCAAGCTCATATCTCGCATTTACGTCACAAGATACGCACCTTATGCTTTATGGCTCAGTCTTGGCCTGTCGTGGCATCGCAATCGTTCCTGTTCGGGCCACGCTTTTGATACCGTAAGGCCTGCACACGTTGATAAGAGCCTCGATTTTGGACTCAGGTCCGCTAACTTCCACCGTAAGCGACTTCTGGGCGATATCCACGACTTTGCCTCTGAACATATCTATCAGCGACACAATTTCAGGCCGTTTCTCCGGCGGTGCCGAAATGGTTATCAACATCAAATCGCGGGCCACAATAGGCTGACCGGCAAAATCCTGAACCTTAACAACCGGGACAACCTTGGCTAATTGTTTT
>Ga0114930_10002928_pt1 | contig 15201 bp, 11 predicted proteins | sample AnhtaG_FD_87300 | JGI IMG/M metagenome (GOLD analysis project Ga0114930, IMG submission 87300) | Deep subsurface microbial communities from Anholt, Denmark to uncover new lineages of life (NeLLi) - Anholt_01485 metaG | ecosystem: Environmental > Aquatic > Marine > Oceanic > Sediment | place... | reverse complement strand
GGGGGCGCCCCCCCCGGGGGAGCGGGGGGCCGCGCGCCCGCCCCCCTGTTGGCCCGGCCGGCCGGGGGGGGGGGGGAAAAGAGGCCCCCCTTTCTCCCACAAAAAAAAAAAAAAAAAAAAATTTCCCCCCCCCCCCCCCCCCCCCCGCACATAATATTGTGCAACATCCATCTGCATGATCTCCATCACCTTGTCGGCCGCTTCGTTGAGGATCTCTCTCAGGTCTAGCGAACGGCCTAAGGCCGTGACCAGGGCGTTGAGGGCGGTCAGCTCCCTGTTGCGCTGTTCCAGGTCGCACGTTCTTTCGGCAACCAGTCTCTCCAGTTCCTCGTGGTAGGCGCGGTTCTCCAGCGTCAGGCGTCGTTTATCGAGCGCTCTGCGCAGACTGATGACCACTTCATCCAGGTCGAAGGGCTTGACGATGTAGTCCTCCGCGCCGAGTTTCATGGACTTGACCGCGCTCTCCCGGTCCTTTATGGCGGTCACCATGATAGCCGCCAGGTCGGGATCCAGGGCCTTCATCTCCCCCAGCAGTGTGATCCCACCCTTGCCGGGCATACGGATGTCCACCAACGCTGCGGCAAAGGAGCCTTCCCGGAGGTATTGCAGGGCCTCATCTGCGCTGTGTGCCAACTGGCAGGTGAACCCCTCCTGCTCCAGACGCCGCCCCAGAAGGGTCGCCACTGTGGGTTCATCGTCTATCACCAGGATCCGCTCATTCCTCATTGCCACCTCCTGGCCTCCACTGTCGTCGCCATAGAATCATTCCCGCTGTGTGTGGGCCGGGGACATATGGTGGATCGGCAGTTCAATGAAAAAGGCGGCTCCCTGACCGTCTTCACTTTCGGCCCAGATGCACCCTTCGTGCTCCTGCACGATGCCATAGGAGACGCTCAGCCCCAGCCCTGTCCCCTGCCCCACCTCTTTGGTGGTGAAGAAGGGGTCGAAGATGCGGCCCATGATCTCCTTGGGGATTCCGGGGCCGGTGTCCTGAAAGCTGATACGGATGGTATTGTCCTTCCCCCGTCGGGTCGTCACAGTCAGCACTCCGGGACCACCCTTTTCTGCCATGGCCTGCTGGGCGTTGTTGATGATGTTGACAAACACTTGCTGCAATTGATGGCCGTCGGCCGTAGTAGGGGGCAGGTCTGGAGCCAGGTCTGTTTCGATTTGGATGTTGCTGGTCACAAGGTCATGGCCGCGGAGTGCGAGAGACTCTGACACAATCTGATTGATGTCCACGTACTCTTTCTGGGGCGGGTGCTGGCGGCTGAAATCCAACAGGCTGGCCACGATGCGCTTCACGCGCAGCCCAGCTTCCAGAATTTGCCCGATGTCCTTCTGGGCTTGGAGGTCCGGGTCCATGGTCCGCAGCAGTTGGCTGTAGCCGATGATGACGGTGAGGGGGTTATTGATCTCGTGGGCCACGCCAGCGATCATCTCTCCTACGGCCGACAGCTTCTCGGTCTGGATGAGTTGAGCCTGCATCTGTTTCAGTTCTTCCAGGCTCTGCTCCAGGTCGCTGTACAGCCAGGCGTTCTGGATGGCCACGGCGGTCTGGTTGGCCAGGGTGATGAGGGTGAGCTGCTCATCCGGGGAATAGGGGGCCTCGGAGAGCTTGGGCCCCAGGATCAGGATGCCGATCAGCTCTTCTCGGACCAGCAGGGGGACAAAGAGCTCCGCTTCGATCCTATCCAGGTCCGCGCGCTCCTGGGTCCACAGGGCCTTGAACTGGGGGAGCACATCCATGTCTTGGCGGGTGAGGGGCCCTTTATGGCTGGCCATCCATCGCACCACGGGGTGGTCCTCGCGGAAAATAGCCTCATCCTCCAGTCCCATTTGTCCCTTTTGGGCGACTAGGCAAGAGTGGGCGGTCTCCTTTCTCTGCAGCACGATACACGCCTGTTTGACGTGCATCGTAGCCGTGAGTCTGTCTAGCAGGATAGAGGTCAGCTTGTTGATGTCGAGGATGGAGGCCGCCAACTCGCTCAGCTCTTGCAGCATGAGCTGGGCGTCGTACTTTTCGCGGAAGAAGAGCCGGTCAATCAGCAACTGGGCTCTATCACGCATGGGCTGAAAGGCCACGGCGATGGCTGACGCGACAAGGATGGCGGGGACGAGGGAGCCATAGAAGAGGCTGCGGAATGCACTGCTGAAGATGAAGACGATGAAGAGGTAGACCCCGGCAATCAGAGCGGTGAGAGAGGAATACACTAGCCCTTTGCGGATGACAAGGGTGATGTCCAGGAGTTGGTAGCGGAGGATGGCGTAGGCGATGAGGAGGCCGTTGATGACGCTGGCTGCGATGTCAATAGGATATTTCCCTATCTCTGGCACGAAATTGGTGAAGCTAGCAAGCATAGTCACGCTTAATCCGACAACGAGATATTGAATTTTGTTTCGATAGGATCGATCCAGTGTCCTTGAATATTGTCGTATCAAGTAATACATGCCTAACCCAGAATAGACGTACCCATAAATGCCCATAAAGGGCATAGCTGGTCCAATTTCATAGCAAGCAATGCCATTCACAAAGTAAGTATCTCGAGTCACATATCCTAACAGGTTAGCGACCAAGATGGCGAAGAACAGCCCATACCCTAGATAAAGCCAGTGCCTTTGCGCCCTCATTCCCAAGAGGATACGCACGAATTGAAAGAAGGTGATGAAGGTTCCCGTCACTCCCGCGACTAAGATCCTGTTCCAGAAAAGGGAAGCCTGGAGACGCCACGCAAAAGAGCCGAGGCTCCACATGGCGGCAGTTAGAAGGTAGAGCATGAAGGCTTGATTCACCCGCTGTCTGGCGCCTTGCCGATAGACGATGAGCAACAACCCGATGTAACATATAAAGGCGATCAGCGGGATCGCCCACAAAATATACAGATGCATCTGAATCCTCCACTTGTGAGCCGCGATGAGGCAACCTTATCATAGTATATAGTAGGTGAGTCGCAAGCCCAGACAAGAAGGCCGACGGAGACGTGGAAAGGCACAAGCGGCAAGACATAGCCGAAGAACCAAGTTTCGGATCGAACCTGCCTCTTCAGCCTGCCTTTTCCAAACCGATATAGCGAAATCCCTCAGCCATGAGTTGCGGATGAACTCATCCGCAGCAGCCCGTCAATAACATCATCCGAGGACGTCACATGAGGCGGTTTGAAGTGAGCGGGCTCAACTCCAGCGGCTTGTCTGTCCAGGAGATACCGCTGAGAGGTGCCTGGAGAGAGAATGGTTACACGGAGCGGCTTGTAGCCCAGCATCTCCTCCATGTCTTTGTAGTCGGAGTCGAGCTCCTTCAAGCTTTGATGAATTGCCTCCTTGATCTGCTCCGCGCTCCTGGTTTGCGCTTTCAGCTCAATATACAGGTGTAAAATAGGCTGTCCCTCTTCGATCTCCTTCCTCACCGTCCATTCTTCATAGCCCACCCCGGAGTTCTCTATCGCTTGCCAGATGACTTTCTCAGTCATGCGCGTGAACCCGGCTAGGTCAATGATATCGTCGCACCTGGCCTCAAACACCATCTGAGGGATGTCTATATTAAGCTTCTCATTGCGGAGGGCGGTTATGTTAATCATATCGCCAATTCTATATCGGATAAAGGGGCCACCCTTGAGATTGGTGGTTACGATCTCATAGCGCTTGCCTGCCTCGACCTCGTTCAGGAGAACGGTGCGTGGCTGATAGCTTGTGTGCTCTTTGGATTTCAAGTGCTCATCCTCAGGAATGAACTCCAGAAAGCTCATGTCGGGCAAGAAGGTCATGCCCTCTCGATCCCAAGTCTGGAGAGCTATTAGGTGAATTTCGGTACCCCCATACATCTCCACCGGCTGTACACCCCAATATTCGGCTATCTTGTCTCTGAAGATCGAGGCATCCGTACCACCGGTGACTATCCCCTTCACATCCCATAGATCCTTAGGATACATCGGTCTTCCTGCCAGCTTGCTCCTGACTAGCCCTCTAGTCAGCCGATAAAGTGTTTTCGGATGAAGCATGTCGAGAGAGAACTCTCGTGTCTTCCCCGACTCCTTGCTGAACTGTTCTCCAACCTTCATCAAGACACTGGCTAACCCAAAAAAGACGTCGATCCCATCCTTCAAGGCTAATCTGAAGGCTTCCTCCATCCGCTCCTGGAAGGACATCCTCTCGGCCATCTCCTCTGGGGGGAGCAACACAAAGGGAAATTCCTCTAGCCCAGCGTGTCCGAACCAGCCGAAGACGTATGGGCGTGGAGCCATGGTGTACGGCATCTTGTCGTTCTCTCTCAGGACGAAGTCTCCCCTGTCACAGCAGGAAGCAAAAAGAAAGAGCGCCATGAGATATGAGCCCGCTCTAGCCCTCCATGCCTCCTCAAAGACGGGCGCCCATTTGCACTGGTATTCCCCCGACCTTCCAGAGGTGCGCATCCAAAGGAGAGGCTTCTCTGGCAGGACATCTTCTCTCTTCTCCGGCAAGTAGGGAATATAATCGGCATAGGTGGTCAGGGGCACCCTCTGGCGGAATTCCTCCACATTACGAGGCAGCGGTTCCCCCATGATCTTCTTGCCCAATTCACACCGACCAAACCACTGGATCTGCTCCATCAACAGTCGCTTCTGAATGTTCATGAACGCTTCGAGGCTTAGGTCGATGAAGCCGCAGTACTTTTGCCAAAGCTCCTGTGTCCTTCCCTGCCTCAATAGCTCAATCGCTGTTGCCATTTTCTTTACCTCCTTTGCTCTATGTTGTGTCCATTGGATGGGTTTGAGTTGAATTAGGTACAGGCTGCCTCAGCCACTTGCCAGCTGAGAGCAACCGCCCTCAAATCCGAATGTCTGCAGACACCTGACAATGCTCTTCCCCGTCAGAACAACCATCGGCGTCTCTTGTTGATACTGACGATAGCCTGGAAACATCCGAGGAAGTAGTGTCCTGCACCCACCCACACGTTTCTTGGGCCGTTTAAGGCTCTCATAGGCGGGCGGACTCGGTCACCTCTCTTGCTCCAAGTGGCACAAGGGAGCACCAACCCCTCCGATTTTCATCTTTCCTCTGCTGAGTTTGGCTATTTACCAATATTGAGCGTTCACGCTGTCCCTCACCTTCTCCTCGTCTCTGAACCTCCATAACCCCCTTCCTGCATCTTCGATGACTATTCTAAGCTCCCCGATTGCCATGTCGCTCAAAAGGACTTCTCTCTCAACTTCGGAGATCAGGAGCGCACATTTAATGGGCTCGGAGATTCTATCCTCAGTAAGAACTCGAATCTCAACGGCATCGGATATGGTGTATAGCCTGGCTACTCCTCCAGGGGTCTGATAAGGTTTGATCGTTGCGCTTTTCGGAAGTTGAGGCCAGAAACCAAGCTGCTCTGCAACTTTTACGGGCATGAGCACCATAGCCCCTTCGCTTTCAAAACCCGTATTCAGGAGCGAATTCGCTTCGATAGCCGATTTAGATTCGAGTGAAGCTAATTCCGTCCTAACCCTTACCCCCACTTTTGTTCCTCTTTTTTCGTTTAGCAAGAAGCTCAAGCGAAATGAGCTTGCCTATCCGAGGTACAATCTTAAGCTCCTTTATCCTGCCGATCCTAGCCATTTTTGCCTTCAAAATATGCATATTCTTCCACCCTCTCTACCCCTAACCCCAAAGGTTCGAATGCATTGAGCAATGCTCTCCCCATTGGGGATCAACATGGGGGTTTCCCGCTGGTATTGCTCGTAGCCCGGGAACATTTTCGTGAAATAAAAACACTCCTGAACCCAAACGTACAGCACGTCCATGAAGAGCCACACCGGTGCGGCGACAAGGAGCAGCCTCGATCTGCAGACCAGGATGAGAGAGGCCAGGAAGAGGGCTAACCAGAGGACGCCTGGATGACGCACCAGAGCATAGGTTCCGGTCTTCACCAGCTTGTCTCCTACGCCGTCAGCGGCGTAGGTTTGCCGGAAGGGGATCTCCAAGAAGAGGGAGTAAACGAGGAGGAAGAGGGAGACGAGGAGAAGCGGCCAGCCCAACCAGGTGAGCGGAGCTGGCAACCAGAATCGAGGGGAGGTGCGCAGAAGACCGTAGAAGGCACACCCCCAAAGCAGAAGGGCCACCAGGCCAGTGGCCTGCTTGACATACCGCCATCCCCTCAGCGCGGCCAAGTCGAAGAACCCGGCAATTACAAAGGCTACAACACCCAGGGCTACGTATCCCATCCCTGCTGCCTCAGGAGCTATCACTCCCCGGTTCATCAGAAACTCGTCACAAATTCATTAACAGATTATAAACCAAGAACGCTTATTTGTCAAGTGCAAATGCATTGAGAGAACATGAACTGGCAACCCCACAGCCAGTTGGCTAAAGCATCTCTCTCGGCGAGGATACCCGGCGCAAACCACACCTTTCTAAGGTGTGGTGCTCGCCAGCCAGCCACCAGCGGTTTGATCAGGGCCTGGCACTGACCAACCGCGAAGGCATCGCTGAAGGTGAGGGGAGGAGAGTCAAGGCGAGGCGGGTTGGTTGACGGAAGTCTACAAGTTGGAAACCTGTAGTTGTCCAAGCGTCACTCTTGGCGAGGATATCCGGCCCAAACTACACCTTTCCGCAGGCTGCCTGTCGCTGGCACGAATAGAGATCATTTGATTGGCCGTAGCGCAAAATTGTGGTACAATGTTGTCAATAACCCGTGAGTTCCAATTCCAAACCATCACTGAGCGACCAGATTCAAGGATGCGACAAGTGTCCCGCGGTCTGACAAATCGTACAAGGATGCCCTATGCCAGAGAAAATCGTCCCCCGCAGCAAAGACTACTCCCGTTGGTACACCGACGTCATCCTACAGGCGGAGCTGGCGGACTACGCCCCCGTCCGGGGCTGCATGGTCATCCGACCCTACGGCTACGCCCTGTGGGAGAACATCCAACAGGCCCTTGACCGGCGCTTCAAGCAGACCGGTGCAGTCAACGCCTACTTCCCCCTGTTCATCCCCCAGTCCTACATCCAGCGGGAATCGGAACACCTGGAGGGCTTCTCCCCAGAACTGGCTGTGGTGACCCACGGCGGCGGAAAGAAGCTGGAGGAGCCGCTCATCGTGCGGCCTACCTCGGAGACTATCATCAACGCCATGTTCGCCAGGTGGATTCAGTCCTACCGGGACCTGCCATTGATGATCAATCAGTGGTGCAACGTCGTCCGCTGGGAGATGCGCACCAGGCTGTTCCTGCGCACCACAGAGTTCCTGTGGCAGGAGGGGCACACGGCCCATGCCGCGGCCGAAGAGGCGCAGGAGGAGGTGCTGCGCATGCTGGAGGTGTACCGCGACTTCTCAGAGAATGAAGCCGCCGTGCCCGTCATCCCGGGCCGCAAGAGCGAAAAGGAGAAGTTCGCCGGGGCGGTGGCCAGCTATTCCATCGAGGCCATGATGGGCGACAAGCGGGCACTGCAGGCGGCCACCTCCCACAACCTGGGGCAGAATTTCGCCCGCGCTTTCAGCATCCAGTACCTCGATCGGAACAATGAGCTGCAGTATGTATGGCAGACCAGTTGGGGGCTGAGCACCCGCTTCATCGGAGCCATCATCATGGTCCACGGCGACGACCAGGGGCTGATCCTCCCCCCCAGACTGGCCCCCATCCAGACGGTGATGGTGCCCATCTGGAGAGGTGAGGAACAGAGGCAGCAGGTAATGGCCACGGTGGAGAGGGTGCGACAGGCGCTGGGCGATGGGCTGCGCGTGGAGGTGGATGGCCGGGAGGAGTACACCCCCGGCTGGAAGTTCAACCACTGGGAGATGAAGGGCGTGCCCCTGCGCATTGAGATTGGCCCTCGGGATGTGGAGCGGGGGCAGGTGGTGCTGGCCCGGCGCGACCGACCAGGCCGTGAGGGGAAGACACCCGTGCCAATGGGTGAGCTGGCCCATCGAGTGCCGGTCCTGCTAGAGGAGATCCAGGCCAGTCTGCTGACGCGGGCGCGGGACTTCCTGGAGCAAAACACCGTCCAGCCGACGTCCCACGAGCAATTTAAGGCTATCGTGGCCGAGGGCTTTGCCCGAGCCCACTGGTGCGGCGATGGCGGCTGCGAAGCCCAGATTCAGGAGGAGACCCAGGCCACCATTCGCTGCATCCCCCTCGACCAGACTCGGGGACCAGGGCGCTGCATCCGCTGTGGCAAACCAGCGAAGGAAGTGGCCATCTTTGCCCGGGCGTATTGAGGCCCCGGTATAACGGGCAAGAAAACTAACCACAGAGACGCAGAGAGCACTGAGTTCTTGATTTTCTCTGTGTTTTCCGTGTCTCTGTGATTTTACCGCTGTTTGGTTCCGGCTTGTCCGGGTTAGGGAGTGTGGGCTTTCAACTGATAGATGGACAAGAAGGCCCTGAGTTCCGGATCCTCTGTCCAGGCCACATCCACCCGCTGGTAGGGCTCCACGCCATCCAGGGCATTCCCGTATATGATAATGTAATCGGGCCGCTGGGCCAGCACGAAGCCCAGCCCGAACTTCTCATGGCCGGGCGTGCCCTGCCCCATGTGGGGCACCTCCATGTGGGCGATGGTCGGCTGGGTGATGCCAAAGAGGTCAATGGTGCGCAGACGGGAATAGTAGGGCAGTTCCCCTGCCGCATCCACCCCAATCACCGCATCGGGCGACAGGTTCTCCCGCAGCCAGCGGCCCATGGCGATCCGCGCCCGGTTGGCCAGCCCGGCCTCGAAGGGGCGGACGAATAGCCCATACTCCCCCCACCAGGATGAGGCCAACCCCATGCCCACCAGGAAGAGGAGCAGCACTCCCAGGCTGAGGCGACGCAGCAGAACGGAGGGCCTTGCCCCGCGAGCCTGCAGCCATCGGTATCCCTCAGCCAGGCCCTGGGCCAACAACAGGTAGAAGAAGGGCAGCGGGGGAACGAGGAAGCGTCCCACCGACCAGTCACCGCCCACGTAGACCACGTAGGCCCCGTAGGCCCCTATCATCCCCAGGGCGTAAGTAGTCCAGCGATCCACTCGCCGGCGGAGGAAGAGCACCGCCAGGGGCAGCCAGGCGACGTATCCCAGATGGATGCGGGCGAAGGTGAGGAGATAGCGAACCCCTCGCATGATCTGAGCCGGCGTCCCCTGCAGGTTCACCTTGGCGTAGAATGTGTTGGGCAGAGGGAAGCCGTAGTACCACCAGCGGCCCAGGAAGTAGCTCCCCCACAGGGCCCCGAAGAGCAGGATGCGGACCAAATCGCGGCGTTGGAACACCTGTGCCTGATAACGTGCAGGCAGACGCCTTTCTTCAAATAGGCGCGCCAACACCTGGTGTCCTGCGGTCACGGCGAAGAGCATCACGCCCTCGGGGCGCGTCATGGCCGCCAGAGCGAAGAGCAGGCCCGAAAGAGGCCAGCGGTGGGGATCGGACTGCTCGCGGAGGTAGGCTGTGGCGCCGACAAGGGTCAGGCAGGTGAACATCAGCGTCTCCATGCCCCCCACCGACCACAGGGCGAAGGAGCCATCCAGGGCCAGAAACAGCGCCGCGATAGCGCCCACCCACGATCCCCCTACTTGCCTGCCCAGCCAGTAGACCAGCCAGAGGGTAATCCCGCCGAAGGCCAGCCCACCCAACACGGCTATCAGCGCCGGGGGGGCACCCAGTCCGATGAAGGCGGCCAACAGCACCGTCCACAGGAAATTGGTGTAGCCCTCCACCTTCTCCCCGACGTTGAAGACCAGGCCATGTCCTTCCATCAGGTTGCGCGCGTAGCGGAAGGAGATGTAGGCATCGTCCACCACGTCCCAGGCCAGCGCCTGCAGGTACAGCAGGCCATGCAGGGTCAGCAGAGCCAGGGGCAGCCCTATGAAGTAACGAGGCAAGGAGTAATTAGTCAATGAGTCACCAGAGGGAGCCAGTTCGTTGATGTGTTGCCTCGTTGACTTGTTAACCCCTTGACTCACAGCGCCCCCCAATCCGTGCCATTGGGATGTATCAGCGCCTTCACATCCTTGCAGGCGCACAGGTTGGCGAAGGCCACCTCCCATTCCTCCAGCTCGTAGCGGGAGGTGATCATGGAGCGGTAATCAATCCGCCCCTGGTAGAGCAGATCAATGGCCCGTTCCCAGGTCTCCGGCCCGCTCCAACTCCAACTGCCGATGAGGTTGAGCTGTCCCATGGGGGCCCGGTCGAAGTTCAGGGTGATGGGCCGGCCATACATAGCCACCAGGCACACTGTCCCCAGCCCGCCGCGTCCCTCGCTCTTGGCACGGGCCGCATCCAACGCCTGCTGCAGGCCCGACTCCGTACCCGAGCACTCGGCCACGTAGTCGGCCCCCCGGCCATCGGTGAGGTCCATCACTGCCCCTACTGGGTCCTCATCGGTGGTGACCACCACATCGGCCCCGACCTTCTTGCCCACGGCCAGCCGCTCTGCGTCCGTGGGTCTCCCACTGAGGATCACCTGCTTGGCTCCCGCGAGGTTGGCAAACTGGACAGCCAGGATACCCATCGGTCCGGGGCCCACGACGAGCACCGTGTCTCCAATGCCGATGTGGGTCCTCTCTTGGAAGCAATGGATGCAAGCGGTAACCGGCTCTGCCAGCGCTGCCGCATCCAGCTCCATATCGGGTGGGCAGACGTGGATGACATACTCCGGCAGGCGCATAAGGGGGGCATAGGAACCGTCAATGTCAATCCCGATCCATCCCTCCTCAGTCTCGATGTCGGCCACGATCTTGTACCCCACCTCCACCCCCTTGACCTCAGAGCCCACCTCGACGACCACCCCTGAGTACTCGTGACCAATGGTCACCGGCGGGGTATAAAAGTGGGTATCATCCTGGATGTTGAGGTCGCTGCCGCAGACCCCGGCGGCCCACACCTTCATGAGGACATCGCGGGGGCCCATCCGGGGCTCGGACACCTCCACCAGTTCCACGTTGCCTGGTCCCCGTCGCAACTTGCGCACCGCTTTCATCGCCACCTCCTTCACGAACGCAGCCAGCATTGGAGAAGGGGTACTGCTCATAGTATAATCGAGGAGCCTGATTTTGTCCACCTGTCAGTTTCCGCCCGAGCCCGGCATAGTGCGTGATCGCCATCGGCGGGCTGCTGGGCGTTCCCGACTCGGTCGCTGAAGACCTGCGGGCCAGCGGATGCCTGGTGGAGCGCATCGCCGGCGATACCCCTCAGGCCACCAAGGCCCTCCTGGATCAGATGGCCGAGGAGGGGAAGCGCTTCCTAAACCCATAACCCAACGCGCAACCCGCAACTTGTAACTTGCACCCTGGCCAGGACAGGCAAGGAGCTTCGCACGCCCTACCAGGTTCGCCTGACCATCTTCGAAGGCCCTCTCGACCTGCTGCTGCAACTGATCGAGCGGAGGGAGCTGGACATCACCCAGGTGTCGCTGGTCCTGGTCACCGGCCAGTACCTCCAGTACATTCACCTGTGCCGGAGCCACAGGCGCAGGCAGGAACGGAAGGTGGTCAAGGCCGGGGAACTGGCCGAGTTCCTGGTGATCGCAGTGCAGCTCCTGCTGATTAAATCCCGCCTGCTGCTCCCCTTGCCAACGGCCTCCGCCTCCGATGAGGAGGAAGAGGATGCGGGCCAGTCCCTGGTCCAACAACTGGAGGCCTATCGGCGTTACAAGGCTGCGGCCCAGCAACTCCGCACCTGGGAGGAGAGGGGACAGCGGGCCTTCGTGTGCACTGCTCTCCCTGCTGTCCCACCGCCCACCTTGCCCGAAGGGGCGGCCTCACCGGGGCAGCTTCTGGGCGCGCTGCAGAGAGTGCTGGCCCTCCAGCGACCCGCTCCGCCGGTCTCTGACGTCGTCTCCCCCATCACTGTCAGCATCGCCGATCAGATGTCCCTCATCCGGGAGAGGGTGCAGACGGTAGAGCGCTGTTCCTTTCACCACCTTTTCCGCCCGGCCAGCTCACGTCTGGAGGTGATTGTCACCTTTCTGGCGCTTCTGGAGTTAATCTGGCTGAGAGAGGTGGTGGCGTGACAGGAGGGGGCGTTCGGGGAGATTCTCATCAGTAACCACCTTCCCCAATGCTCCCCGCCCCCGTAAGCGTTCAGCGGTCAGCAATCAGCTATCGGCCTTGGAACAGGCAGAGGAAGTTGTGGTTGCTGATAGCTGATGGCCGATGGCTAATAGCTGAAGGGCTTGATCCTCTGTCCAAGCACAAGCCCCCGCTCAAAGGCGGGGGCCTTACGATTGCCTACCATGGAAGGGAGAAGGATTGGAGAGTACGCGCCTACCGACTCCTGCGCTTGTAGTCCTGATAGATGTACACCAGCTCTTTGTCGAAGAGAGGGCGCTTTAACTCAACGGACATTGACCGGGCCAGCTCCAGGATATCCGCCGCCTCCTGGCGGGTGAGTTCGATGTCAAACTCGTGGAATTTGTGCAGCACGCCCGCTGATCCGGAGTGCTTGCCGATGATGAGCTGTCGGGTGAGTCCCACTGCCTCGGGCGGAAAGGCCTCGTAATTTTGCGGGTCCTTGAGCACCCCGTCGGCGTGTATACCGGACTCGTGGGTGAAGATGCTGTCCCCCACGATAGCCTTCCAGGTGGGCAGGAACCGCCCCGAGGCCTGGGAGACGTACTCCGCCAGTTCACGCAGCCGGGTGGTGTCAACGCCGATATCCTGACTATTGAGGTACTTAAGGGCCATAACCACCTCTTCCAAAGCCGCGTTGCCGGCCCGCTCGCCCAGCCCGTTGACGGTGGTGTTGACGTAGGTCGCCCCGGCCCGGATGCCGGCCAGGGCGTTGGCGGTGGCCATGCCGAAGTCGTTGTGGGTGTGCATCTCGATGGGCAGCCCTACCTCTTCGATCAGCATCTTCACCTGCTCATGGATGCGGAAGGGATCCATCATGCCCACCGTATCGCAGTAGCGGAGCCTGTCGGCGCCGTGCTCCTTGGCCGTGCGGGCAAACTCTATGAGAAACTCCGGATCGGCCCGGGAGGCATCCTCTGCGTTGACCGAGACGTAGAGCCTGTGATCCTTGGCGAAGTCCACACTCCTCTTGACCGCATCCAGCACCCACTGGCGGTCCTTGCGCAGTTTGTTTCGGATGTGGATGTCGGAGGCGGATATGGAGACGGCCACCGCATCCACACCGCAGTCCAGCGAATGCTGGACATCGGATATCACGGCCCGGTTCCAACCCAGGATGGAGCAGTCCAGTCCCAGGCCCACGATGGCCTTGATGGCCTCCTTCTCGTCACCTCCCATGGCCGGGATGCCAGCCTCGATCTGAGGCACCCCGATCTCAGCCAGCAGCTTGGCAATCTGGACTTTCTCCGAGTTGGCGAAGACCACCCCCGCCGTCTGCTCGCCGTCGCGCAGGGTTGTGTCGTCAATGTAGACCTTACCCATGTTCTCCTCCCCTCATCAGGCTGCCACAAACTGAAAAAGCGCGCAGCCCGCTCACTAGCTCTCCCCCTTGGAGAGCGGAGCGGGCCTCCTCGACACCACTACTCTATGCATAAGCGTCCAGCCATCAGCTATCAGCCATCAGTCTGCCTGTTCCAAACTGATAGCTGATTGCCGACTGCTGAAGGCTTACCTTAACCCGAATAGAGGGTTAACAGGCCCTCAACCAGCCGATCCCAGGGAAACTCCTCCTCCATGCGTCGTCGGGCCGCTACCCCCAGCCGCCTTCCTCGTGGCTCATCCTTCAGCAGCGCTGCCGCCTCCGCACCCCACGTCGCTGGGGCACTGCCCGCAGCCAATAGCACCCCTGACACGCCATCCTCGATGTATGCCTTGGCCTCCCCCACCGCCTCGGCCAGCACTGGCACTCCTGCGGCCAAAAGGTCGGCCAGCTTGGCCGGGCAGCGCGCCCGGTTGACCAGGGTATCATCCAGGGGAAAGAGGGCCAGGTCGGCGGCGGTAAAATATGCCGGCAGCACCTCTTCCGGAATCCATCCCACCAGGGTTACTTTCTCTGCTAACCCCTGCGCCTGGATCCGGTCCCTGAACTCCTGCTCCTCTCCGGCCAGCCCCGCACCCACGACCAGGAAACGGGCCACCGGTGCCTGAGCCGCCACCCCTGCCACTACCGCCGCCCAGCGGGCTGGCCCGCAGCCCACGAAGCGGGTATAGCACAAGACGACCGGGCAATCTTCCATCCCCTGTCGTCGTCGAACAGCCCATCCTTCCCCTTGGACCACGGGCCAGGGGGAGACGCCATTGGGGAGGTAGTGAAGGCGCTGTGGCGGAACACCCAGGCTCCAGGCCAGTGTCTGAAGCGTGTGGCTGGCTACAGTCACCGCGTCGGCATGAAGCAGTCCCCACCGCTCCTGCCAGGCGAAGAACCGGCGCTGGGCCCAGGAGTACCCTCCCCGCTTGTTCCAGCCCCCCGGCCCCTCCCAGTCATCGCTGTCCACCACCAGCCGCCCGTGCCACAGTCCCGCGCCTCGCCCGTACCACAGGAGAAAAGCCGCCAGTCCCGCGTAGGCCTTGGGCTTGAAACAATGGACCACATCGGGCTGGACATCGAGGGCTGCCCTCACCAGCCGTACCAGCAGAGCTACTGAGGAAAGGCCGGGAAGGGAAGGGGAAAGGGACAGGCACCGAACCTCGACGCCATCCTCCTGCCACTGGCGCCCAGCGTCGGCCGGCCAATCCCAGGGAGGGATGATGACCGTCACCCGATGCCCCCGCGCCGCCAGCGCCTTGCCCAGGGGAAGGCCGCGACGGCGCATTGTGGATTTGGGCCGCAGTCCGAAGGGGCCAAGCATGGCAATGTTCATAGTGAGGGCCACAGGGCACATTTAGACGAAAGCCGTCCTCGGTCACTCATGAAGGACGGCGCTGTATCTCAAATCAGAGCCTGGCTAACGTTATCACCGTGGCCGAAGTTGCCGCCATCTTTCACTGACCGAGTCGCTCACGGCGCGTTATGCGATGCGACGGCATCCTGGAAACTAGGGCAAATTACTTCAATAGGCTCACGAACCCATCTACGCTCAAACCTGCCTGTCGGATGATTGCCCGTAACGTACCTCGGTCGAGCGTCTTGTGATCAGGTACAACCACCTGAGCGAAGGGAGTGTCCCGTCGCAGGATAATGTGACTTCCCCTTTGACGCTTGAAATAAAAGTGGGCCTTTTCCAGGGGTCGAACGCACTGGTAGGACCCCACTAAACCGTGGTGGGGACGTACTTTGACAAAATGGGGTCCTTTGGCACAATCTGGTTTTGACTAGAAACCAGACCAGGAGAGTGCCAATGGACCCACAAGCTGTATTTT
>Ga0114930_10002927_pt1 | contig 15203 bp, 13 predicted proteins | sample AnhtaG_FD_87300 | JGI IMG/M metagenome (GOLD analysis project Ga0114930, IMG submission 87300) | Deep subsurface microbial communities from Anholt, Denmark to uncover new lineages of life (NeLLi) - Anholt_01485 metaG | ecosystem: Environmental > Aquatic > Marine > Oceanic > Sediment | place... | reverse complement strand
GTCGCGGCGCTGGCGCCCGGCGGCGCTGGCCGCCTCGATCCTCGCGGCGATGGCGGTTTCCTCGCTCGCGACCCTGCACCTCGCCGCGCCGCTTCCGGGCGACGCGCTGATCGACGACATGGTGGCGGGGCATGTGCGCTCGCTGATGGCCGACCACCTGACCGACGTGGCCTCGTCCGACCAGCACACGGTGAAGCCCTGGTTCAACGGCCGGCTGAACCTGTCGCCGCCGGTCAAGGACCTGACCACGGCCGGCTTTCCGCTGGTCGGCGGGCGGCTTGATTATGTCGCCGGCAAGCCGGCGGCGGCGCTGGTCTATCGCCACCGCCAGCACGTCATCAACCTGTTCGTGGCGCCCGAGGCCGCGCGCTTGGCGGCCGGCCCGCGAACCGCCCAGCGCCAGGGCTACACCGTGCTGCATTGGGACGAGGCGGGGCTGGGCTATTGGGCGGTGTCGGACCTGGCGGCCGACGACCTGGCGCGGTTCCAGGCGCTGGTGCGCGAGCCGTAAGCTCAGCGCAGCTTCGGGTTCAGCGCGTCCCTGAGCCAGTCGCCGAGCAGGTTGACCGCGAGCACGAGGGTCGCCAGCGCGACGCCGGGGAAGATCACGATCCACCATTCCCCGGAAAACAGGAAATTGTTGCCGATGCGGATCAGCGTGCCGAGCGAGGGCTGGGTCGACGGCACGCCCACGCCCAGGAACGACAGCGTCGCCTCGGTCAGCACCGCCACCGCCAGGCCCACGGTCGCGATCACCAGCACCGGGCCCATCACGTTGGGCAGCACGTGCTTGACCATGATGAGGACGGGGTGCAGGCCGATCACGCGGGCCGCCTGCACGTACTCCTTGCGCTTCTCCACCAGCGTGGAGGCGCGCACGGTGCGCGCGTAGTGCACCCAGTTGGAAATGCCGATCGAGAACACCGTCACCGCCACGGCCAGTCGGTCGTGCGCCTCGCCCGGCATCACCGCGCGGGTCACGCCGTCGATCATCAGCGCGATCAGGATGGTGGGAAAGGTGAGCTGCACGTCGGCCACGCGCATGATCGCCGATTCGGCGATGCCGCCGGCGTAGCCCGCCAGCAGGCCGAGCGCGATGCCGACCGCCATGGCGAACAGCACCGACAGGAACCCCACGGCCAGCGACACGCGCATGCCGTAGAGGATGGCCGAGAGCATGTCGCGGCCCTGGTCGTCGGTGCCGATGAGGAAGCGCCAGCTTCCCTCCGCCGACCACGCCGGCGGGTTGAAGGCGTCGGCCAGTTGCAGCGAGCCGGGATCCCAGGGGTCCTGCGGCGCGACCAGCGGCGCGAACAGCGCCGCCAGGATCAGCGCCGCCGTGACCGCGGCGGCCAGCACCGTGACGCGGGACGAGCGGAAGCTGTGCCAGATGTCGCTGTCCAGCACGCGCGCGACGAGCCCGGGATGGCCGGCCGCGGCGGTCATACGCCGCGCTCCATCGCCCCGCGCTCGGCCCTGAGGCGCGGGTCGACCAGGTAGTAGAGCAGGTCCACCACCAGGTTGATGCCGACGAACAGCAGCGCGATCAGCAGCAGGTAGGTGGACATCACCGGGATGTCGGCGAACTGCACCGCCTGCAGGAACAACAGGCCCATGCCCGGCCACTGGAACACCGTCTCGGTGATGATGGCGAAGGCGATGATGGAGCCGAGCTGCAGCCCGGTGATGGTGATGACGGGGATCAGCGTGTTCTTGAGCGCGTGGCCGAAATTTACCGCGCGGTTGGTGAGGCCGCGCGCGCGCGCGAACTTGATGTAGTCGGTGCGCAGCACCTCGAGCATCTCCGAGCGCACCAGCCGCATGATGAGCGTGAGCTGGAACAGCCCGAGCGTGATCGACGGCAGGACGATCGACTTCCAGCCGCTCGCGGTCAGAAGTCCGGTGCTCCAGAACCCGATCCGCACCGTGTCGCCGCGCCCGAACGTGGGCAGCCAGCCCAAGAGCACGCCGAACACCAGGATCAGAAGGATGCCGATCAGGAAGGTCGGCAGCGAGATGCCGACCAGCGACAGCGCCAGGAACGCGCGGCTGAGCCAGTGCCGGGGCTTGAGCCCCGTGAACACCCCCATAGGAATCGCGAACACCAGCGCGAACAGGGCGGCCATGACCGAAAGCTCGAGCGTCGCGGGCAGGCGCTCGGCCAGGAGCTCGTCGACCGGGCGCACGGTGCGCAGCGAAACCCCGAAATTCCCCGTCAGCATGTTGCCGGCGAAGCGCGCGAATTGCACCAGCAGCGGCTTGTCGATGCCCAGGTTCTCGCGCATGCGCGCGATGTCCTCGGCCGAGGTGTCCTGGCCGGTCATGTTGGCGATCGGGTCGCCGACGAACTGGAACACCGCGAAGGCGATCAGCCCCACCGCGACCAGCACCAGCAGCGACTGGATCAGGCGTTCGACGATATAGGCGATCATCCGCGAATCACGCGGCCCTCATGGCGTCGCGCGAAACCATGAGGGCCGTTCTCCGGGCGGGCGCGGGCCGCCCTACTTCATCGTCACGTGGTACCAGAGGAACTCGTTGCCGGCGTGCGGCACGATCTTGGCGATGCTGTCGCGCGTACCCCAGGCGATGGTCTGCTGGTGCAGCGGGATATAGGCCACGTCGTCGATGGTCATGCCCCAGGCCTGCTTGACCAGCGCCGCGCGCTTGGCCTGGTCGGTTTCCTGCGCGATCTGCGTGATCAGGTCGTCGACCTTGGGATTGCCGTAACGGCCGTAGTTGAAGGTGCCGCCGGGCTTGGACTTGCCTTGCGCGTCCATCGGCACGCTGCGGTGCAGGAAGTGCAGAGGGTTCCACGAATCATAGCTGCCCGGCGCCCAGCCCAGCATGTAGAAGCTGGTTTCGAACTTCTGGTACTCGCCGAACAGCACGGTGTTCGTCTTGGTGACCAGATTCGCCTTGATCCCGATGCGTTGCAGCATGCCGACGACGGCCTTGCAGATCGGTTCGTCGTTGACATAGCGGTCGTTCGGGCAGTCGAACTGCACCTCGAAGCCGTTGGGATAGCCGGCGTCGGCCAAGAGCTTCTTGGCCGCGTCGGGGTTGAACGGCAGGCGCTTGAACGACGCGTCCCAGCCCTGGATGCCCTTGCCGATCATCATCGCCGACGGCTCGGCCATGTTGCGCATGACCTTGGTCTTGATCGACTGGATGTCGATGGCCTGCAGGAAGGCCTGGCGCACGCGCTTGTCCTTGAACGGGTTCTTGCCCTTGACCGATGAGAACTTCAATTCGTTCGCCGCCTGGTCGAAGCCCAGGAAGATCACGCGCGTTTCCGGCGCCACGATGACCTTCGTGCCTTTGTTCTTGTTGATGCGGTCGATGTCCTGCACCGGCACCGGCTCCATGAAGTCGATCTCGCCCGACAGCAGCGCGGCCACGCGCGTGGGCGCCGAGGTGATCGGGCGGAAGATCACTTCGGTGACGTTGTGCTTGTACTTGTCCTTGCCCCACCAGTCGGGATTGACCGCGAACACGGTCTTGACGTCGGCCTCGCGGCTTACGAGCTTGAACGGGCCGGTGCCGTTGGCGTGGGTGGTCGCGAAGTTCGGCTGGTCGCCCTTGCTGGGGTCGCTGACCTCGGTCGCCTTGTTGTCGATGGCCCAGCCCTTGGAATAGATGCCCCAGGTCGCCCATTCCACGTGCAGAATGGGGTTGGGCTTTTCCGTGATGAAGTCGACCGTGTGGTCGTCGACTTTCTTGACCTCTTTCACGCCCGGCAGGCGGCCTTTCAGGTCCGACCCCTTGCCCACGACGCGCTGGGCCGAGAACACCACGTCGTCGGCGGTGAACGGCTTGCCGTCGTGGAACTTGACGCCCTTGCGCAGGTGGAAGCGCCAGCGCGTGGGCTCGGCGATCTCCCAGCGCTCGGCGAGCGCCGGCTCGATCGCCAGCGTCTTGGGATCGCGGCGGATCAGCCCCTCGTACACGTTCGACAGGATGCTGAGCGACAGGGTCTGGTTGCGCATGTACTGGTCGGCCGAGTTCAGGTCGCCCTGGCTCGCCCATTTCAGCGTCTTGGCGCCGGCCGGCGCGGCCATCAGCGCGAGCGTCGCCATCGCCGTGGCGAACGCCAGCGACGCGGTGAAGCCAGGGCGCGGCGGCGCGCCGCGGTCGGACCTTACGCGAAGCATGAAACCTCTCCCTATGATCCCCGATTTTCTGCGCACGCCGGCGGTCTGGTCGCATCCGCTTGTTGCCGCGGGCTTGCCGGCGCGCCCAACCGGCGGCAATGATACGGGCAGGCATTCGCCCAAGTCCAGACCGGCACGCGCCGGAATGCAGCATTTCGCTTGGGTTCGCGGGAGCCGGCATGGGTTTTCTGTCGTGGATTCTGGTGGGGCTGGTCGCCGGCGTTCTGGCCAAGCTGATCATGCCGGGCCGCGATCCGGGCGGGGTGGTCGTCACCATCCTGATCGGCGTCGCCGGGGCGTTCGTGGGCGGCTTTCTGGGCTCGCTGGTGGGCATCGGCAGCATCTCCGGCTTCAACCTGCCGACCCTGCTTACGGCGGTCGCGGGCGGCGTCGCGGTGCTGTTCGTGTACCGGCAATTGCGCGGCTAGCTCCGGTCCTTGGGGCGCCCCTGTACGAATCCGGGGGGCAGGCCCCCGGATTCCGCGCTTTGACCGGGACCCGGCTTCGCGGTTTAATGGGGTGAACCCGATTTCTCCAAGGAAAACGAACACATGAAGCCGCTCGTGAACTCGCCGTCGGCGCGCGACATCGCCTACATCGTCCACCCCTACACCAACCTGAAGACCCACCAGACCGAGGGGCCCCTGGTCCTGCGCGAGGGCAAGGGCGTGTGGCTGACCGACGACGCCGGCAACAAGTACATCGAGGGCATGGCGGGCCTGTGGTGCGTGTCGCTGGGCTACAGCGAGGAGCGGCTGGTCAAGGCCGCGACCGAGCAGTTGCGCCGGCTGCCGTTCCAGCATTTCTTCACCGGCAAGTCGCACGAGCCGGGCATCGACCTGGCGGAGATGCTGATCAAGCTGGCGCCGGTGCCGATGTCGAAGGTGTTCTTCGCCAACTCCGGCTCGGAGGCCAACGACACGGTCGTCAAGCTGGTGTGGTACTACAACAATGCGCTGGAGCGGCCGAAGAAGAAGAAGATCATCTCGCGCCTGCGCGCCTATCACGGCGTGACCGTGGCGGCGGCCAGCATGACCGGCCTGCCCAACAACCACCGCGACTTCGACCTGCCGATCGCCGGCATCGTGCACACCGAGTGCCCTCACTATTGGCGCAACGGCAAGCCGGGCGAGAGCGAGGAGGCCTTCGCCACCCGCATGGCCGAGGCGCTGGAGCAGAAGATCCTGGCCGAGGGCGGCGCCGAGCAATGCGCCGCGTTCATCGCCGAGCCGGTGATGGGCTCGTGCGGCGTGGTGGTGCCGCCCAGGACCTATTTCGAGAAAATCCAGGCGGTCTTGAAGAAGTACGACATGCTGATGGTGGCCGACGAGGTGATCTGCGGCTTCGGGCGCACCGGCAATATGTTCGGCAGCCAGACCTACAACATCAAGCCCGACATCATGGTGGTGGCCAAGGCGCTGTCCTCGGCCTATCTGCCGATATCGGCGGTGTTGGTGAACGAGGCGATCTTCCAGGGTCTGGTGCGCGAGAGCGAGAAGATCGGCGTGTTCGCGCACGGCTACACCTACAGCGCCCACCCCGTGGCCGCCGCGGTCGCGGTCGAGACGCTGAAGATCTACGAGGAGCGCGACATCGTCGGCCACGTGCGCCGCGTGGCGCCGCGCCTGCAGAACGGCCTCAGGAAGTTCGCCGGCCACCCCCTGGTGGGCGAGGTGCGCGGCGTGGGCCTGATGGCGGCGGTGGAGCTGGTGCGCGACAAGGCGGCCAAGCAGTCGTTCGAGCCCAAGCTGGGCGTGGGCGCCTACCTGGTCAAGCGCGCCCAGGCGCACGGGGCGATCCTGCGCTCGGTCGTGGGCGACATCATCTGCTTCAGCCCGCCGCTGGTGATCAACGAGCAGGAGGTCGACACGCTGCTCGACCGCTTCGGCAAGGCGCTCGACGACACCTCGGGCTGGCTCAAGCAGAACGGGCACGCCAAGGCGGCATGACCGCCGCTTGACCGAGATCAAGGCGCCGGGAACAAGGCGCGGCTAGAAGGTGTCCGTATCGCGGGCGAGACGGCGGCCCTGACCCGGCCGCCGCAGGGAGCGGGCGTGGACTACGAACGGTTCTTCAAGGACCAGCTTGGGGCGCTGCGCCGCGAGGGCCGCTATCGCGTGTTCGCGGACCTGGAGCGGCAGGCCGGGCGCTTCCCGCGCGCGTTCCGCCACATCCCGCGCGAGGGCCACCCCGACCGCGTGGTCGAGGTGACGGTCTGGTGCAGCAACGACTACCTGGCCATGGGCCAGCACCCCGAGGTGCTGGAGGCGATGCGTGCCGCGATCAGCCGGCACGGCGCCGGCGCCGGCGGGACGCGCAACATCTCGGGCACGCACCACCTCCTGGTGGAGCTCGAACGCGAGTTGGCGGCGCTGCACGGCAAGGAAGCGGCGCTGCTGTTCACCTCGGGCTACGTGTCGAACCAGGCGGCGCTCGGCACCCTGGCGGCGCGGCTGCCGGACTGTGCGGTGTTCTCGGACCAGCTCAACCACGCCTCGATGATCCACGGCATCCGCGACAGCCGGGCCGACAAGCGCATCTTCGCGCACAACGATCCGGCCGACCTGGACCGGCTGCTCGCGGCCGAGCCCAGGGACCGGGCCAAGATCGTGGCGTTCGAGTCGGTCTATTCGATGGACGGCGACATCGCGCCGATCGGCGTGCTGGCCGAGGTCGCGCGCCGGCACGGCGCGATGACCTACGTCGACGAGGTCCACGCCGTGGGCATGTACGGGGCCGGCGGCGGCGGCGTGTCGGAGCGTGACGGAGTAGCGGCCGCAATCGACGTGATCGAGGGCACGCTGGCCAAGGCGTTCGGCGTGATGGGCGGCTACGTCGCGGGCTCGGCGGCGCTGGTGGATTTCGTGCGCAGCAACGCCGGCGGGTTCATCTTCACCACCGCCCTGCCGCCCGCGGTGGCGGCCGGCGCGCTGGCCGCGGTACGGATCTTGAAGGGCGCGGAGGGCGGTGCGCTGCGGGCGCGGCACCAGGAGCGCGCGGCGACGCTGAAAGCCCGGCTGGCCGAGGCCGGCCTGCCGGTGATGCCCTCGCAGAGCCACATCGTGCCGGTGCTGGTGGGCGACGCCGCGCGGTGCAAGCGGATCAGCGACCGCCTGCTCGACGAGCACGCAATCTACGTGCAGCCGATCAACTACCCGACCGTGCCGCGCGGCACCGAGCGGCTGCGGCTCACCCCGAGCCCGCTGCACGGCGACGCCGACATGGACCGCCTGGTCGAGGCGCTACAGGCGGTGTGGCGCAGCCTCAAGGCCGACGCCGCGGCGTGATATCCTAGTTGCGAATCGTTCGCAATTAGCCCTAGACTGTGCCGGTCTGCCCCTGATATGCCTGACGCCGAGCGTCAGGGACTGGACGGGCCCGCGTGCCGATGTACCGCGACAACAGCCTGATTCCGATCGAGGCCGTGCGCCTGAGCGCGCTCGGCCGGCTGTTGCGCGGGCCCATGCGCTATGCGGCGCTCGCCGGGGAGGTCAGGCACTTCACCAGCCGCATGGTGGGGCCGTCGCTCGAACTGCTCGGCACCTCGATCGAGCTGCTGCGCCTGGAAGGCCTGGTCGAGGCGGTCGAGGGCCCGGGGGGTTCCAAGGGCGGCATGGAGGACGACGCGATGCTGGCCGTAACCGGGGCCGGCCGCGCCGCGTTCCGCGAGCTGATGCGCGCCAACGTGCGCGCGCCCGGCAGCGACATGGGCAAGCTGGTGCTGGCGCTCAAGCTCAAGTTCCTCGACCTGCTGGAGCCCGCCGACCGGCGCGAGGTGATCGACGGCATGATCGAAATCCATCGCGGCGAGCGGGCGCGGCTCGCCGACTTGCGCCGCGGGCTTGCCGGCGGCGGCGACGACCCGCTGGCGCGCTGGCTCGACTTGGAGATCGCGCAGGTGGATCAGCGCCTGGAGTGGTGCGAGCGGTTCCAGGCAGCCAAGTGAACGCGGACAAGTGAACGCGGACAAGTGAACGTCCTTTCTCCGCACGTCGATTGCATCGTCGATGCCAAGGCCGCCGTCGCCGAGACGCCGGTCTGGGACGCGCGCGACAGCGTGCTGTGGTGGGTCAGCATCTTCGAGCCGAGCCTGAACCGTTACGATCCGGCCACGGGCAGGAATGTCGCCTACGAAATGCCGGCGCCGATCGGCTCGTTCGCGCTGCGCGAGCGGGGCGGCGCGCTGGTGTCGCTCAAGACCGGGCTGCACTTCTTCGACCCCGGAACCGGGAAGCTGGAGTTCGCGGTCAATCCCGACCCGCTCCCGGACCACCGCTTGAACGAAGGCAAGACCGACCGCAGCGGCAACGCGTTCTGGGTCGGATCGATGAAGGACCCGATCGAGCCGTTCCAAGACAATTCCGCGTTCTTCCGCTTCTCGGCCGACCGCAAGCTGGAGCGCAAGATCGAGGGCGTCATCACCGCCAACGCCATGGCGTTCAGCCCGGACAACCGCATCCTCTACCGCGGCGATTCGCACCCGAGCGTGCGCAGCGTGTTCGCCCACGACCACGATCCGGCGACCGGCGCCATCGGCAAGCCGCGCCTGTTCCTCGACACGCACGGCCAGGACGGGCGCGTGGACGGCTGCTGCGTGGACGCCGCGGGCTGCTATTGGGCGGCCGCGATCGACAGCGGCACGTTCAAGCGTTTCACGCCCAAGGGCGAGCTCGACCTGGTGGTGAAGGTGCCGGTGCTGTGGCCCACGATGCCCGCTTTCGGCGGCAAGGATTTCGATGTGTTCTACTTTACGTCGCTGAGCCGCCAGGACGGGCGCAAGTCGCCCTCGGGCCTCGACGGCGGCGTGTTCGCGATGCGCGTGCCGGGCATGAAGGGCCTGCCCGAGGCGCGGTTCAGGGGCTAGGGTGGGCGTTTGTCGCCATCAGAGGAGTCTGAACCACTATTGAATTAGTTCCCCTGAGAGTTTATCACACGTCGGTGCAATGCCCATACTCGACGAACATTGTACCCTTATCGACGCAATCGAAAGGCTTTGTGGCCAAAAGCCAACGCTACATCCGTACCTGGACAACGCGGTATGTGAGTTTCCCAAACACGGCTTGGGATATAGTCAATTCAACGAACTCTTGCTTTCACTCCACCTGGATCGGGTTACAGAAGGATTTTTCTTCTATGTTTTTCGAACAACCCATGTTCGAAGTCTAATTTATTTTAGAGATTGCATCGAACGCTTCTGTGTAAAGGCGATTCGCCAATTCGGTAGCATAAAGTTTTCATTCAAGAAACTATCGCAGCTTCCGATCGATCAGATCAGGGCAGTATTTGCCCAACTTGATGCACGCCCCGATGAGCTTCTTGTTCGCTTCAAGCGACGCCATCTTCCCCTCGTTTCAATACGAGAGATACCGCCCAACGAGACTTACTACCTAGGATATCTCGTCGACAAGGAGCTCGATATTCGACGTAATGCACTGGAGCAGACGGGCCTTCCACTGAACGAGATTGCTCAAATTGAACAACGCAGAGATAAAGCCCGAAAGATCGGCACACACAATCATCATTGTTATTTAGACTACGATCATATGGACGTCTATGTGGCTACATCAATGCGTGAGAAGTATGATTTCTGGAATGTTCACCGATTCGTCAAGGAATTGTTCAATCAAGATGAACTTCAAGAACTCAACTTGCGATATTTCGACCCCACTCAGGCATATTGCCAGAACCGGCTGGATAAGGGTTTGGCCGAAGGCCTAATGTTGAAGCGTGCCAAGTGTGCCATTTATATGGCTGGTGAAACGGATACCCTTGGTAAAGATTCCGAACTGGCGACGACACTCGCTCAAGGCAAGCCTGTCATTGTCTATTTGCCGCGCCTTCGAGATTTTGGCGAATTCAAGAGGACTTACGTTGATGTCCTGATGAAAGAGGTATACGCAGGGGATGACCCAATTGTTGTCGCACTCCAGTTCTTGAAGGTCTATTTTCCGGATGGTCCGTGGGTAGATCATGCCATTCGACAATGGATTGGCCGTATCGTAAATCCTACTTTCGATGAGATCCTTCGGAAGATTTTTGATAAGGCCCAAGAGCTATATGATAGAAGAGCCAAACAGCTCTTGGACTCTCATCCACTCGGCCTTCAGATGAATTTGGATACTGGCGTCGCGAATGGCGTGCTGGTAACCCGAGACGTACCACAGTGCGCTGCCGTGCTCCGGCGAGTCCTCCTCAATGAGCTTGTGTTTGACATCGAAGAAGATCAGTCCGGTTCACTTTTACTGAAGGAACATGACACGAAATCAATATTTCGTGTAGTAACCCGTGATGGTCACCTAACAAACTCATTTTGGAACTTCTACCTCAAAACATAGATTTCCGAGACCGTCACTTCCCTCTCAGCTTCGCCAGCCTGAGGCGCAGGGCGTTGAGCTTGATGAACCCCTCGGCGTCGCGCTGGTCGTAGGCGCCCTGGTCCTCCTCGAACGTGACGTGCTTCAGGCTGTAGATGCTCTTGGGCGACTTGCGGCCCACGACCGCCACGTTGCCCTTGTAGAGCTTGAGCCGCACGGTGCCTGAGACGTGCTCCTGGCTCTTGTCGATGAGCGCCTGGAGCATCAGCCGCTCGGGGCTGTACCAGAAGCCGTAATAGATCAGCTCCGCGTAGCGCGGCATCAGCTCGTCCTTGAGGTGCGCCGAGCCGCGGTCGAGCGTGATGCTCTCGATGCCGCGGTGCGCGGCATGGAGGATCGTACCGCCCGGCGTCTCGTACACGCCCCGGCTTTTCATGCCGACGAAGCGGTTCTCGACCAGGTCGAGCCGGCCGATGCCGTTGGCCTTGCCCAGCTCGTTGAGCCGGGTCAGCAGCTTCGCGGGCGAGAGCTTCCTGCCGTCGACCGCCACGGCGTCGCCGCGCTCGAACTCGATCTCGACGTATTGCGCCTTGTCCGGCGCTGCCTCGGGCGCGATCGTGCGCTGGTAGACGAACTCCTCGGGCTCGTGCCAGGGGTCCTCCAGCGCCTTGCCCTCGCTCGAGGAGTGCAGCAGGTTGGCGTCGACCGAGAACGGCGCCTCGCCGCGCTTGTCCTTGGCGATCGGGATCTGGTGCTTCTCGGCGAAGTCGAGCAGCTTGGTGCGCGAGTCCAGGTCCCATTCGCGCCAGGGCGCGATCACCTTGATGTCGGGCTTGAGCGCGTAGTAGGTGAGCTCGAAGCGCACCTGGTCGTTGCCCTTGCCGGTGGCGCCGTGCGCCACGGCGTCGGCGCCCACCTGCTCCGCGATCTCGATCTGGCGCTTGGCGATCAGCGGACGCGCGATCGAGGTGCCGAGCAGGTACTGCCCCTCGTACAGCGCGTTGGCGCGGAACATCGGGAACACGAAGTCGCGCACGAACTCCTCGCGCAGGTCGTCGATGAAGATCTGCTTGACCCCGAACATCTCGGCCTTCTTGCGCGCGGGCGCGAGCTCCTCGCCCTGCCCCAGATCGGCGGTGAAGGTGACGACCTCGCAGTTGTAGGTGGCCTGGAGCCACTTCAGGATCACCGAGGTGTCGAGGCCCCCGGAATAGGCCAGCACGACCTTCTTCACGCCGCTCTGGTGCGCGCTGTGGTGCGTGTCGCCGGCCCTGATTTTGACGGCCATTTCATGCCCCCGCGTTCGAAGCGGCGCGCAGTATAGGGGCTGGACTTCGCGGGGCAAGCCGGATGGGGCCTCCGGGGCGGCCGCAGCGGCGCCGGCGCGTCGCGATCACTCCAGCCTGAAGCCCTTGCGCCGCACGAACCGGCCGAAATCGGCGCGCTCGGGCTTGGCGTATTGCCGTGCCCTGTCCTCGGACCAGCCGTAGTCCGCGGCGCGGCCGTACTCGGCCTCGTGACGCTGGGTGCGGTAGCGGCGTTTCCCGTCGTAGCCCTCGACCAGGTTGCGGACGTTGCGGTCGTCGAATTTGTCGGTGTGGAGCGTTGCGGCGAGCGGCAGGCGCGGGACGATCCGGCCCTCGGCCATGGATCCATCCAGGGGCCAGCCCAGCGCGAGTCCGGCGTAGGGGAACACGTGGTCGGGCAGGCCGAGCAGGTCGCTCGCCTCCACCGCCCTATTGCGGATCACGCTCAAGGGGCAGCAGCCCAGGCGCGCGGCCTCCGCCGCCAGCACCAGCCAGCCCAAGACGATCGCCGCGTCGGTCGCCGCGTTGAAGAACGCATCGAGATGGTCGTTGGCGAACGGCCGCCCGCGCCACGCGTGCAGTTGCCGCTGGCGGCGGTTGTTGGCGCACACCACCAGCAGCGCCGGCGCCTTGGGCAGCCAGTCCATGTCGGGCATCAACGCGTCAAGCTTCGCGCGCCGGGCCGGGTCGGCGACGATCACGATGTCGCGCTGCTGCAAGTCGCTCTTGCTGGGTGCGGCCAGCGCGACCGCGCACACCAAGCGGACCAGCGCAGGATCGACCGCTTTCTTTTGAAAAGCGCGATGCGAACGGTGACGCGCCATGTGCAAGAGGAAATCGCCGCCCGTCGCGCCCTCGGGCGCGTCGGCGAAACGCTGGGACAGGATGGCATTAAGTTGCGACGAATCATGCTGGACGCGATCGGACTCGGACATCGGCGTTTCCTTCTATTTCGATTTGCCCCCTCCCCCTTTCCCCCTCCCGCCCGGCGCGACCGCGGTCGCGCCTGGGGAGGGGGGACTCAAAACAAAGGAGTCCCCGCCCCCAGCGCGCGACGCTTGTCGCGCGGAGCGGGGGAGGGTTGGGGAGGGGGGCGATGGTTCTTCGAACGAAGCGGTCTTGCCGGGTTGCTCCAGCGCCGGATCGAGCGCGTGGGCGTAAGCGGCCAGCGCCTTCTCGCCCTTGGGCGAGAGGGCATAGACCCCGCGCTCCGTGCGCTGGAACCAGCCGTAGACGTCGTCGAGCAGGATGCTGCCGGCCCTGGGCGCCCGCGCCTCAGCGCGCAATTGCGCCGGGCTCGCGCGGCCGTCGCGCCGCAACACCTGGGCGCAGCGCAGCGCCTCCTGCCGGTAGGCCGTGACGATGCCGGTGCGCGTGACGCCGCCCACGTTGGGATCGCCGACGCGCTTCGCGTGCTCGCCCAACAGCAGCCCGGCGCGGCGCTTGTTGACGCGCGGCCGGTACGGCGCGGGATCGAGCACCACGTCGACCGCCTGCCCCGCCCCGCGGCCGCCGTGCACCAGCAAGAGCCCGAGGCCCAGCATGCGGCAGAGCTTCTTGGCCGCGCGGCCGTCCGGCCGCTTGCGCCAGGGCCCGCGCGCGGTCGCGCCGTCCACCGCGAGATACACCCGGTCGCTGAGACCCAACCGGTCCACGCCCTGCAGCACCAGGTCGAGGTTGAACTTGCGCTTGAGCTCGACGATCGCCGGCGGCTCGGCCCCGCGCACGCCCACCACGTCGCAGCCCCGGACCTCGGCCTTCACCTTGTAGCCCTGCTTCTCCAGGAACGCCTTGACCGGCGCGTAGAGATCGCGCTCCGCCGGTTTCCCGGTCCGCGCCGCCACGGCGTTAGCGCTTCCTCCCGCCCTTGTTCTTCCTGCGCCGCGCCACGGCGTCGGCGAGCAGGCACATGATCTCGAACATCATGGTGGCGCCCACGATCGCGGTGTTGCCGGAGGGATCGAACGGCGGCGCGACCTCGACCACGTCGCCGCCCACCAGGTCGAGCCCCTGAAGCCCCCGCAGCATGGCCTGCGCCTCGGCCGTCGAGTACCCGCCGATCTCGGGCGTGCCGGTGCCCGGCGCATAGACCGGGTCGAGGCCGTCCACGTCGAAGCTGACGTAGGTGGGACCCGACCCCGCGACGCGCCGCGCTTCCTTGATCACCTTCTCGACGCCGAGCTTGAAGTATTCCTCGATGTAGACCACGCGGATGCCCTGTTTCTCGCCCCACTCGTTGTCCTTGTTGCTGTAGAGCGAGCCGCGGATGCCGATCTGTATGGTCCGCTTAGGGTCGAGAAGCCCTTCCTCGATCGCGCGTCGGAACGGCGTGCCGTGCGTGTACTTGTGGCCGCCGAAATAGCTGTCCCAGGTGTCGGCGTGGGCGTCGAAATGCACCATGCCCACGGGCCGGTCCTTGGCGATGGCGCGCATGATCGGCAGCGTCAGCAGGTGGTCGCCGCCGGCGGACAGCGGGATCGCTCCGGCCTGGTGGACTGCGGCGTAGAACTTCTCGACCCGCCCCAGCGTGTCCTTCAGGTCCACCGGGTTGACCGGGCAGTCGCCCACGTCGCCGATGCGCGCCAGGTCGTAGGGGCTGATGCGGCTGACGTGGTGGATCAGGCGCATCAGGCACGAGGCCTCGCGCAGCGCGCGCGGCCCGTGGCGCGCGCCCGGGCGGTTGGTGGTGCCGCCGTCCCACGGCACGCCCGCGATCGCGATGTCGAGGTCCTTCGCCTCGGCCGGGGGCAGGCGCATGAACGTCGCCACGCCCGCGAATCGCGGCAGCACCGCGCCGCTGAGCGGACGCGGGTTCTTGGACGCCTTTGCGCCGACGACGGGGGCCATGACCGTGCTCCGGCTTCGCTGCTATAAAGGAAGCTATAACCAGCGCCGGAAGCTGGGGCAACCGCCATCGGCGCAACCGAAACGCCGATGCGCCTTCTGGGGGACAGCGGGCTTGGACGACGGCTTCGATCTGGTCGTGGCGGGCGGGACCGCGGTGACGCCGAGCGGCGTCGCGCGCGCCGATATCGGCGTCAGCGCCGGGCGGATCGCGGCGATCGGCGAGCTGGGCAAGGCCAAGTCGGCCGAGCGCGTGGACGCCGCGGGCCTGCACGTGCTGCCCGGCGCGATCGACACCCAGGTGCATTTCCGCGAGCCGGGCGCCGAGCACAAGGAGGACCTGAACACCGGCACGGCGGCGGCGGTGCTGGGGGGTGTCACCTGCGTGTTCGAGATGCCGAACACCAAGCCGCCGACCCTGACGCAAGCCGCGCTCGAGGACAAGCTGAAGCGCGCGCAAGGGCGGGCCTGGTGCGACCACGCGTTCTTCGTGGGCGCCTCGGCCGGCAACGTCGACGAGCTGGGCGACCTGGAGATGCTGCCGGGCTGCTGCGGTGTCAAGTTGAACAATACCGCGACCACCG
>Ga0114930_10002926_pt1 | contig 15206 bp, 9 predicted proteins | sample AnhtaG_FD_87300 | JGI IMG/M metagenome (GOLD analysis project Ga0114930, IMG submission 87300) | Deep subsurface microbial communities from Anholt, Denmark to uncover new lineages of life (NeLLi) - Anholt_01485 metaG | ecosystem: Environmental > Aquatic > Marine > Oceanic > Sediment | place... | reverse complement strand
TGCGCGGCGGTGCTGTACTCAAAGCCAGTCATCACTTCGTTGTAGTAGGGGAAAGGTCGCATGGGGCGGCGGCCCCGCGGATAAGTAGCCATCAAAAGCCCTGACTCGTCGCCGAGGACAAAGCTCCGCATGTGGTTAAAGTGATCGTAGAACCCCTGCCTAAAGTTGTACCTCATGATGCTCTGCAGGGTCTTGCCAACGTTGGCCTGGTCAAGCAGATAGCCCAGGCCACACACGTGAGCGCTGTATTGGCCCACGAGCTGGTCCACCAGGCACCCCGCCCCCAGTTGCAGGTCCGGGTCGGGCAGCGTTCCAGACCCCATGCCTGCCCGCAATCCTGGTGCCACGCTCGATCCGGCGCCAGGCGGCCGGACCTCGTGCTCATAGTACTCGCCGTTGAACAGGTTCTCATCGATCCATGCGCTGCCCCGCTCGAAAAGTGCTCGGCACATCTCGGCAAACTCTGTCTCGCCCAGGTAACGCGCCATTTCCTCCGCGGCGCGCAGTGCGCCCAGGTACCAGGTGCCCATCTGCGGATTTGGCCCATAGTATTCCACGTCCATGGTGTTGTGCTGGCATCCTTCCATCACGCCGTCGCGGTCTGCGTCCCAGCCGCCTTTGATCCAGCAAAACTCTAGCGCCTTTCGCGCCCTGGGCCACAACGATCTCAGCATGTCATCGTCGCCCGAGAGCTGCCAGTCGCGGTACAGCTTGATCAGACAGCCCATCTGGCCGTCAGCGGCAGCCAGCCCGTGCTCCTGCGCACGTCCCAGCGGCAGGTGAACGCGAAAACTCATGTGGCCGTCGTCTCGCGTGGCGTGCGCGAACTCGATCCTGCGCATCGACTTGGTCAGATCGCCAAACAGGAAAGCCGTGGCCTGCTCATAGTTCCATACGTGTGTACAGGAACCGAAGCAACAGCCCCGAGAGTCACAGGAGCCTTCCCAACCGTAAAAGTTGCCGTCCTCGGTGCGGAAACAGGTCTGAGAGCGAAGGGTGCTGAGGTTGTAGAGGGCCGCCTCTTTGACGGCATCCGGGAGGTCGCTCTCGCAGAAAGCGCGCACGAACTGGAGCGTCTCAGCCTCCAGATCCAGCAACGCTGTGACTGCTTTCTCAACGACGTCCCAGGCGTCAGCGTATTGCGTGGTATAGTAGTTGCCGACGCGATCTTGAGAGCATGAGTTGGTTTCCCGCCAAGAGCTGGACGGCCGCCTCGGTTGCCAGGTCAGCCGGTTTGGGAAGTGCCAGGCGAGCAAAAAGGTCACAGCACGGGTACTGCCCCGTGGCACCTCAACCTTGACTGCCAGGGACGCGACCGGCGCGTCAACGCCCTCGGCGTCACGCTCCCCAAGTTCGCCGTCACTCCCGAAATCATCCCAAAAGTCAAGCAGCGAGTCTCCCCAGCTCAGCTTGGCCCACGCGGTGCGGCAGGTGACGATGGCATCTGCCGCAGCGCCGGGCCTTGCCGCCGTTGCCAGAGCGATCGTGCCCCACTGCTCCGCGCGCGGATCGATGCCATCGGACCACATAGAAACGCCCTGGAATCCTCTCCCTGTCCTGAGCTCGTTGCGGTTGGCCTTGGGGCCGACGGAAAGGTCCTTATCTCCCTTCCAGTCTCTGCCCGAGTCCCAACCGTCCGCCCCGATGAAATTGGGAACGCTGCCACAGACAGATGCTATCACGCGCTGACTGGTCTTGTTGATCAACACGTAGCGCAGGATAGCCACGGGAATGCCGCTCTTGTCGGCATCAGCCGGGACCAGAGGATTGAAGGCCTCAATGCGCACGTCGAGGGGCACGTCGGGATCTGACAGCATCACCTGGCCGAACGGGTAGGCAGCGGCGAACGAGTTATGGCGGAAGCGTGGCAGGCCGTGATTCGTGACTCTACTGCCGTGGGAGCCCTGGTAGTCTTCCAGCGGCACAGGCCCCTCGATGAGGCGTGTCACCGCCTCGCCACCGGCAGGCCGGGCGAATAGGGCGAAAAACGGCCCGCCTTCCCTCCCGATCACAGGGGTGAACCCTTTGGCCGGGCGATTGACGATCTCCCAGTTGTAGAGGTTGCCGCGTCCCCCAAGCGACACCGTGCCCGTGCCAATCCCCCCCAGCGGCAGTGCGATGCGAGCCAGGTGTTCGCGGCCGTATCGCGTGAGCACCGGCCAATTGTTGTCTTTCTCGTTGTCCACAGACACCTGCCTCCGTTGCTTCAAAGAGCCAATCGACGATCTGATGGCAAGCCCATCCTATCGGCTATCGCAAGAGCGATGCAGCTCGTTGGGCTGTTCCGATTCCCGAAAAGCACACAGGTCCTTTTCCAAGGTCACGGTGGAAGCGCACCCCAGGCGACCATTGTGATTGTCGACGCCGAGGTGGCGCATGGCGTTGATTTTACTCCAATTCTCGCCAATTGTCGAACCGGCAGTTTTCGAGTGGTCACGGCACGTGCCCCGTGCTAACAGCAGCACGCACTCCGAGGCCTCGCCCAATCCCAAGCCCCGCACGTGGGATCCGAAAGCGAGATGCTCCGGTCCGGTGCATCCGTTTGCGCCCGACGCAAGGTTCGAGTACAATCCACTGCCGGTCCCGAGTACACGACCGGCTCACGAGGCACAACCGTGGACACAACAGGCAAGAGGTCAAGCCGAGGACTCCCCCATCAATGCCATCTCTGGCGGAACGGGGGTCAGCGGCGAGCAAAGGGGATGGACCGTGAAGAAGGTTGTCATTCTCGGTGAACGCAAGGCAGGATTGGTCGAGGTGCCGGACCCACGACCCAGCGAGGATTGGGTCCTGGTCAAGATCCACGCTGTGCCGATGTGTACCGAATACAAGGCGTTTGTGAGTGGGCGCAAGATCGAGTACCTCGGTCACGAAGCGGCAGGCGAGGTAGTCGCCGTCGCACAACCTGGCCGCGTCCAGGTAGGCGACCGGGTTGTGGTGATGCCGCAGTACCCGTGTGGCAAGTGTGAGCTGTGCGTCTCCGGGGACTATATCTACTGTGAGAACAGCCACGATTTCAGTGCATTTGTTGGAGCGCCCGAGGGGAGAGCCACATATGCTCAATACATCCTCAAGCCTTCCTGGCTCCTGCCCAGGATCCCGGACGGCCTTTCCTACGAGCGCGCGTCGCTCGCCATGTGCGCGCTGGGGCCGTCGTTCGGTGCGTTCGATCTGATGGGCATAGACGCATTTGACACAGTGTTGATCACGGGCACGGGTCCGGTGGGACTGGGTGCCGTGGTCAACGCCAGGTTCTGCGGCGCGAGGGTTGTCGCCGTAGAGTCCATACCGTACCGTGTCGAGCGGGCCAAGATGCTGGGCGCAGACGCGGTGATCGACCCAAGGAGCGAGGATGCGCTGAGAGTGGTGCGGGAGCTGACGAACGGCAAAGGGGTCGACAAGGCCCTCGACTGCTCCGGAGCCCTGGCCGCACAGAGGTTCTGTATCGATGCCACCCGCCGGAAGGGCCAGGTGACATTTGTCGGCGAATGTAGCGAGGAACTCCAGATCCGGGTGAGCCCGGACCTGATTCGCAAAGGCCTGACCGTACGCGGTTCCTGGCACTATAACCTGTCTCTGTTCCCCAGGATCATGCAGGTGATCCAGGAATCCCCAGTCATTGAGCACCTGATCAGCCACGTATTCCCGATGAGCCAGGTCCAGAAGGCACTCGAGCTTTCTGCCTCTCAGCAATGCGCCAAGATCATCCTAAAGCCGTGGGTGTAGTGGCCGATCAGCAAAGGATGCAGCTTGAGTCAAAGCTAGCGCATCTGATTTCCAAAGGAGTCACGGATGGAGCGTTTCGAACAACAGGACCTGTTTATCAGCGGCGAAGGAGGGTACAAAAGATACCGCATTCCAGCCCTGGCGGTGACTACCAGGGGCACGATCCTCGCCTTCTGTGAAGCCCGCAAGTTCACCGGCAAGGATTCCGATCAGATCGATCTTTTCCTGCGTCGCAGCTTGGACAACGGCAAGACCTTTCAAGACGTGCAACTCGTGGCTAGCCAAGACGGCTGGGTCTGCGGCAACCCTGCTCCGGTCGTCGATCTTGAAACTGGCATCATCTGGCTGCTCTTTTGCAAGAACCTCAAGGACGGCGACGAGGAAATGATCTGCGAGGGAAAGGCTCCGCGCACGGTGTGGGTGACTTGTAGTGGCGATGACGGCGCGACGTGGGCTGAGCCAACAGAGATCACCGCCGACGTCAAATTGGCCGAGTGGTCCTGGTACGCCACCGGTCCCTGCCACGGCATCCAGCTCAAGAGCGGGCGGCTGGTCATCCCGTGTGACCACATCGTCCTCAAGGACCGCAATCGCCGCGATCCATACCATTCGCACATCGTCTACAGCGACGACCGCGGCCAGACGTGGCAGATCGGAGGCGACGCCGACCAAGGGACCAACGAATCCACGATCGTCGAGACCGGCGGTGGCCTGCTCTGTCTGAACTGCCGCAACAAGGTTCGCTTGCCGGGCGATGGCAACTACCGTGCCATTGCCTGGAGCCACGACGACGGCCAGACCTTTTCGCCGATCGTTCATGACGCTGCCCTGCCTGAGCCTGTTTGCCAGGCCAGCCTTTGCAGGTTTACCGACCAGGAGAATCACGACCGCAACCGCGTGCTGTTCACCAACCCCGCTAGCCGCACGCGGGATCACCTGACCGTGCGGCTCAGTTACGACGAGTGCCGAACGTGGCCAGTCTCCAGGGTGCTGCACGCCGGGCCTGCGGCCTATTCGGACCTGTGCATCGCGCCGGATATGAGCGTCTGTTGTCTCTACGAGCGCGGCGAGCAGGGGCCGTACGAAAGGCTGACCTTTGCCCGGCTCAACCTCGCATGGCTGACCGACGGACAGGACAGCGTCCAACTCTTGAGGTAGTCGCAGGGGAGTACGTCGATGACAGAATTGCAGTATAGAACACCAGAGAAGGAGCGCGGATGAACGCAGAGACTTTGCCCAGCAGGAACACGTCGGTACCCTCTTACCTGAAGGGGTACTCGGACCTGTACGTACAAGACCCCCACAGGGCCGCACTGGCCTGGTTCGCGGAGGCCCGGTTTGGCCTATTCATGCACTATGGGTTATACAGCATCCTGGGCCGACACGAGTGGGTCATGTACCGGGAAGCGATCCCCGTTGCCGAATACGAAAGACTCAAGGAGCAGTTTCGAGCCAAAGAGTTCGACGCCGATTTCGTCACCGACCTGGCACTGGAGGCCGAGATGCGCTACGTCAACATCACCTCTCGCCACCACGACAGCTTTTGCTTGTTCGACTCCAAGGCCTCGGACTATAACAGCGTCCAAAGCCCTGCCAAGCGAGACCTGATCGCCGAGCTCGCCGAGCAGTGCCAGAAGAAAGGACTGGGTCTGTTCCTTTACTACTCTTATGCTCTGGACTGGCGGCACCCGTACTTTTATCCTCGCCGGATCTTTCGTATCGCGCGCCCTGACTATGCGCAGCCAGAACTCCAGTACAGGTGGCAGAGGGATGAGGATTTCCAGCGCTACATCGAGTTCGTGCACGCCCAGATCCGCGAGCTCTTGACGCACTATGGTCCGCTGGCCGGCATATGGCTCGATCCGATCATGGGGTACTATGCTCGCCCCGATCTGTTTCCGATCCACGAAACCTATGCCATCGTCCGCCAGCTTCAGCCACAAGCGCTTATCGCCTTCAAGCAGGGCGCCACCGGCGACGAAGACTTGAGCTCTGCCGAGCGTTCCGGCCATTCCCTGGCTGACCGAGTGCGCGAGCAGATCGGCCCAGGATCTGCCGAGATCGCGCGCCTGGCCTGGGAGAGGAACAAGGGCAAGCATAACGAGATCTGCGATACCTTGCAGCCGAGCGCGTGGGGCTATACGCGGGCAGACGATGGTCAGCATCGCACGCCGGACGAGGTCCTACGGATGCTGGCTGACGCACGAAAGCAGAACTGCAACCTCTTGCTGAACACTGGTCCCCTGCCAGACGGCTCGATCCATGCCCAAGACGTACACACGCTCCGCAAAGTGGGCCGGCGCATCCGCGAACACGGCTGGCCAGAGGGCTGATCTGCTGCGAGCAACGATTCTATGGGCATTTGGAAAAGCACTTGGGTTCTGCGGGGCATAGTAGTCGCGATTTCCCAATCGCGCAGCACACTCTACGTAGCACGATGTACGCGATTCGGAAATCGCGGCTACAGCAAACGATGCTGCCCCCAGACCCTTTTACCGAAAGCTATGGCTGGACAAGAGCAAGGCGAGGAGGGTTGCAATGAGAACCGTGTATCCGATCGGAACGACGCTCTATAAGCCAGACAGGTGCTGGAACGGCTACACGCTCCTTTGGCACGGTCGGCAGGTCAGGCTGATCGACATGAACGGCAGGAGCGTCCACAACTGGCAGTGCGACGCTAGCGGCATCTCTTACAGCGTCAGCAGAGCCCGGCTTCTCGAGAACGGTAACGTCCTCACCCAAAGGGGCGGCATGATGTCAAGAGACAGCGCGATCCAGGAATACGACTGGGATGGAAGCCTGGTGTGGGAGTACACCCACGCCTGCAACCCGCGCGAGAACCTGTTGGGGCTTCACCACGACGTTTTCAGAAAGTGCAATGGCAATACGCTGATGATCTGCAGGGTTCCAGTTCCGGAGGAACACGTGAAACGGGTCAGAGACGCCGTGTTCAAGACGATGACCCTCTACGTGGACGCGATCCTGGAGGTCAGTCCCGAGTGCGAGATCGAATGGGAATGGTACAGCTACGAGCATCTCGATCTAAACTACCATCGCATCTTTGCTTCTCCAGACTGGTTCGCAGGTCCACACAACAACACGGCCTGCGACTGGACCCACGTCAATACCGTCCAGGCTCTCCCGGAGAACAAGTGGTACGACGCAGGTGATCAGCGGTTCAAGCCAGGCAACGTCATGATCAGCCCGCGAACCCTCGATCAAGTGTACGTCATCGATCGGGACACCAAGGAGGTGGTCTGGACGTACCGAGGCGACTATGGCGGAGGTCTATCCGGTCAGCACGAGCCGCACATGATCGAGGGGGGCCTGCCCGGCGCGGGCAACATCCTGATGTTTGACAACGGTGCCTCGCCGTGGAGAGATCTTGCGCACGCGGGATGCTCTTACGCGCTCGAGATCAACCCGATCACCAAAGAAGTCGTATGGGCATACGACAACGGGGAGCAGTTCCATTCGAACTATACGTCGAGCACACAGAGGCTGGGGAATGGAAACACCCTGATCTGCGAATCGGCCGGAAGGCGCGTCTTTGAGGTGACCGCCGAAGGAGAGATCGTCTGGGAGTACGTCGAGGACTCTCCCCGATCGTACCGGTATCCCTACGATCATTGTCCTCAGATGGCGGCCCTGGGCAGGCCGAAGCAGGTCTCTGTCACGCCGCCAAAGGAACTGCGCATACCTCCGGACGAGCCCCTCGAGGACTAGCGCTCTGCATGCCGCGCCAACCAGACGCCCATCTCCCCCTCACCACGGTGGGACCGGGCATAGTAGGGGATCGCCACGAGCTCAGTGGCCCTGGTGGCAAGGGCTCCAGGTCCTGCGCCATCCACGGCCAGCACAGTACCACGGACCACGGTGACCCCACCCAGGAGATCCTCGCGGTGCTCAGCGGCCAACACTGCATGGTCTGGTATGATCAGATGCGATACAGCCTCACTGTTGTCCGACCATTCAGCGCAGTACACAAGCGGGCCGCGTTCCAGCGCTACACGACCCACGTTCTCCTGCACCAGTTCGTGGCTCAACACACGGCGAATCGGCATAGGCAGATCGAGGTGGATCCTGTCACCTCTATGCCAGGTGCGATCAATGCAGGCAAAGCCCTTCTCTATGCCGAGCGTGATCCGCTCGCCGTTGACCTTGACAACCACCCTTGCATCACCCGCGCTCAAATATCGATACAGATCGCTGGGCACTGGCTGACCTCGAGCCCAGCCGGGGATGCGCAGGTGGATAGCGAATCGCGCGGGCACTTGCGGATCCACCGCGATGTTGATCATCCCATCCCAGGGGTAACGCGTCTCCTGTGTGAGGCGCACGGCGTTCGTGCCGAGCGTAACCGCTGTGCTCCCGCCGACGTAGAGATTGACGTACAAAGCACCTTCAGTCTGGGCATAGATGTATCCCGGAAGCGAGGGCAAGAGACGGACGACGTTCGTGGGGCAGCAAGAGCACTCGAACCACGGTTCCCGCGTTGCCGACGTACGGTCAAACGTGGTCTTTCCGTCTGACGCAAGGGGGTTGACGTAAAAGAACCTGTCACCGCTCAGGGAAACGCCCGAAAGGAATGCGTTGTAGAGTGTCCGCTCCAATACGTCGATGTACCTGGCATCGGCGTGGAGCAGGAACAGACGGTGGTTCCACATGATGTTGGCGATGGCCGCGCAGGTCTCATTGTAGGCGGAAGCATTGGGCAGCTCATAGCCGTCACCAAAGGCCTCCCCCTGGTGTCGGGCACCTACCCCACCAGTGAGATACAGCTTTTGGCTGACGACGTTCTTCCATATCCGGTCGATGGCTCTGACATAGCCAGCGTCTCCGGTGAGCGCGGCGATATCTGACATAGCGGAATACATGTAACCCGCCCGGACGGCGTGGCCGACGGCCTCGTCTTGCTCGATGACCGGCACATGATCCTGGGTGTACTTGCCATAGAGGTCACGCCCGTTGGCATGGCCGCGCTCGTCGAGGTAGAACTTGGCGAGCTCCAGGTACCTTTCTTTGCCAGTCACACGGTACAACTTGACCAGGCCGATCTCGATCTCTTGATGACCCGGCACGTCCCGGATCCTGTCAGGGCCAAACACGCTATCGACCAGGTTCGCACTCTTGATCGCCACGTCCAACAACGTTCGCTTGCCCGTAGCCCGGTAGTGGGCCACGGCAGCTTCGTACAAGTGACCGACGTTATACAGCTCGTGACTGACCCTGAGGTTTGACCAGCGTGTATCGCCCGCGCCGTCGACGAGGTTCCCGGGATCGATTGTACGTGGGGTGTACAGATAGCCGTCGTCCTCCTGCGCGGCAGCGATCTTGCCGATTACATCGTCCAGGTATTCCTCCAACGCTGGGTCGGGATGAACGCTCAAAGAGTAGGCGGCACCTTCTATGACCTTGAACACGTCAGAGTCATTGAAGCGAATGCCCTCAAACGCGCCCTCCATCAGGCCGGCAGCCTTGGCAAAGTTATCGACGCGGCCCGTTTCTTGGCACCTGGCAAAGTCGTAGGGAATGGTTACGGTGCGGTTGGTTTCCAGTCTTGGCGACCAGAAACTGTCCGATATCTGCACCGCCGTAAACGACACTGGCTTGAGCGGGTAGTCCTCTTGAACCTGTGTGACTCGTGTTGCACGCATTGCATACCTCCATTGTGTTGCATGAATACTGAATCAGTGCGTTCAGCGGACGTTAGTGCTTCAACGGTTCAAGGTGTAGAGTGGTGAACCTGAATCTGCTCATCAACAGACTGCTGGACGGCTCGACGGAGCCCCACCCTGAGACTTTGCCGAGCTCAGTCGAGGCGTGGGACGAAGGGCTCGCCGAAGTCCGTCCTCCAGCAGGAGCAGGTGAGTGGTCCCCCGCATCCGTGGTCCGTCGGACAAGCTCTAAGGAGGACACTCTGCACATATGGACCTGAACAGATTGGTTGAGAGATACCTGTCTCCCCGGTCCGGGAGCAGGACGACCACCGTGTCCGATGAAGAGAGGTCGGCAGCCACCTGCAATGCCGCGCAGACGGCGGCCCCGCTGCTCATACCCACGAACAACCCCTCCTCCAGAGCCAGCCTCTGCGCCATCGCAAATGCCGGACGGTCTTCCACGGTGATCACCTGGTCGAGCCGATGCTGCTCATAGATCTCGGGAACGATGGCCTCATTCATGTTTTTCAAGCCCTGGATGGCATGCCCCTCGACGGGCTCGACGCCAACGACCTGGATCCTACCGTCATGCTCTTTGAGCCTGCGGCTCACACCCATGAGTGTGCCGGTCGTGCCCATGCCTGCTACAAAGGCGCTTACCTCGCCATCGGTTTGTGCCAGAATCTCGGGCCCGGTGGTCTCATAGTGACTCAGCCAGTTGTCCGGATTGGCAAACTGATTAGGCATAAAGTAACGATCCGAATCTTCGCTTACCATTCTGTGGGCCGCCCTGATCGCGCCGTCAGTGCGTTCGTGGGCCGGGGTAAGAACCAGCTCGGCACCGTAAGCCAGCAGCGTCTGGCGCCGCTCCATGCTTACGCATTCCGGCAGAGCCAACTTGACGCGGTAGCCCTTATAGGCGCCAACCATGGCCAGTCCTATCCCCGTGTTCCCAGACGTTGGCTCAAGGATGGTCTTGCCGGGCGCCAGGCGACCTTCGTCCTCAGCTCGCTGGATCATCCACAAGGCGGGACGGTCTTTCACCGATCCGCCAGGATTGTGTCCCTCAAGCTTTGCCAGAATCCTGGCTCCTCGCTTGGGCCGGATTCGCCGCAACTGCACTAATGGCGTGCTCCCGATGGACTCAAGCAGGCTAGGAACCCTTGGCGGTCCTTCTTTCTCTGCACGATGCCCCGTATGTCGATTAGTGTCCATTGTTGTCTCCTTTCATCTGCAGTTTGGACAATCTCTGACAAACCGGGTCTTTCTTCTTCGGTGTGCATATTAAACACCAAAGAGTGTCTTCAACCGCATTTAGATCGTTGCTCCGGCGGTCAGAGACCCGGTTTCTTGGCTTCTGCCTTACTCAAGCTCATACAACACGCATGTATGTGCGAGTAAGAGATAGCTTCACAGTGTCAAATCGGGACACCCCATTAGGCCAGCCATTCATCCAGATGCTCAGCCACGAACGCATCGTCCTTCAGGTGTGGATAGGCGGCATGAACACGGTCGATCTCTGCAGCCTGCCCCGGCGACAGGTCCTCGCCTGGATTCAAGCACCAGCGGCCAGCCATCAGGCCCTGACGCCTGAGCACCTCGTGGATGCCCGCTATGCAGCCCGCAAAGTTGTGGGCCGCGTCGAAAAAGGCAGCGTTACAGTCGGTAACCTGGACGCCGATGGCAAGAAGGTCTGCAGAGACGTGCGCCTCGCAGCGCGCCCGCTTGCACCGCTCCAGCAATTCGACGGCCCTGCGGGTCCACACCGCCCAATGGCCCAAAAGCCCACCAGCGATCCGCAGCCGGACGGCACCAGGACCGTTTCCAAAGAGATACTCGGCCAACAGATCGCCCACAATGTGGTCATCATTCCCTGTGTACAACGCGACCTGGTCCCCACGTCCCGAGTCTGCGACGGCGCGCACCACGTCGAGCGTCTGATAACGGTCAAAAGGGGCGATCTTGATAGCTAGTACTCGCTCGATCTCTGTGAACCGCCGCCAGAAAGCATAGGGCAAGATCCGCCCCCCCACGGCAGACTGCAAGTAGAACCCGAACAGTGGGATCGCCTGGGCCACCTCTTGACAGTGCGCCAGGATCTGGTCTATGCTGGACCCCTTGAGCGCCGACAGGCTGAGCAGGCCACAGTCATAGCCCAGCGATAGCGCGTCTCCGGCCTCCCTCACCGCCTGAGCAGTGTCTCCCACGAGGCCCGCCACCCGGACAAAGTCGGTCTTGCCCGATTCGCGGATCGTCTCAGCCGCCAGTTGGAGCACCGGTCGATAGAGGCCCACTTTTGGGTCGTGAATCTCGAACTGGGTGGTGTGAACGCCAACTGCCAGTCCTCCTGCCCCGGCAGCGAGGTAGTAACGCACCAGTGCGCGCTGATGTCGTTCGTCGAACACACGCCCCGAGGTCAGGGCCAGGGGACAGGCCGGAATGACGAGTCCCTGCGTCAGGTTGCTCCGTATCCTGTCGAGAGGTCCAATCGTTGACTCGTCCATCGCTCGCCCTTATCACTCTCTAGAACCTGCCATCACGAACCTGAAACTTGGTCGGCTTGTCAAGAACGGGACCACCGTCCACCACCCACGCGGCGACCCACTCGATCACCCGCCCCAACGGAACGCTCGGGTACCCCAAGAGTTTGAACGCCTGTTGAGCGTTGCTGAGCAATGCTTCCCGCCTCTCGCGGCCCTCGAAAATGGGGCTCCTGCCCAGCAGTTCGCCAAACTGCAGAGCCAGGCTGCGCACCGAGATCGTCTCCGGGCCAGCTACATTCAAAATCCGTGGGGGCACGTCCGCCAGGAGGAGCGCGCGCAACGCGTAGGCGTTCGCATCCCCCTGCCAGAGCACGTTGACGTGTCCCATGCTCACATCGACTGGATCTCCGGCCCAGACCTTGCGTGCGACGTCCAGCAAGACGCCGTAACGCAGCTCAACGGCATAGTTCAGCCTCAAAAGGACGCTACGCACGTTGAACTGCAGCGCAAAATACTCGAATATGCGCTCGCGCCCCAGTACACTCTGGGCGTACTCACCGATCGGCGCTGGCGGGGTCTCTTCGGTACTGCCGCCGTAGATGACCGGGGCAAAAGCGTACACGTTCCCGCTGGAAAAGACCCCGATTCGGGACCGCCGGAACGTCTGCGCCACTCTCCCCGGCAAAAAGGCGTTGATGGCCCAGGTCCGTGCCTCCTGGCCCGTCGCGCCGAACTTTGTGCCAACCACGTAGATGATATTCGGTACATCGGGGAGTGCCTCCAGTGTGCCCTCGTCCATCAGATCGCAGGCGATCGTCTCTACCCCCGCCCGGTTTAGCTTCTCGGCCACCTGGGGGTCAGAAAAACGAGAGACCCCAATGACGCGCCTGTCGCGTCCCGTTTCGACGACGGCCCGTTGAGCCAGCATAGCCAACGTGGGTCCCATTTTCCCACCTACTCCCAGGATCATGATGTCGCCATCCAGACGGCCCATCGCCTCCACAACCTGCAGAGTCGGACGAGAGAGCCTCTCCTCCAGGGCCTCAACAGTCCCGAAACCGGACAACACACTCGATGGGTCCACTTCCATGACTTTGCTCCTATCCTTGATCTTGGCGTGTCAACGCGGATTCAAGGGGCCAAACTGCTCAAAGGGCACGACAGTCCCCGTCTTTGCTCAAAAAGCAGCGTTGTTAGTCCATTTACAACGCGGACTGTCGTCCGCTCAGAGCCTACCCCACAGATCCACGGCGAGCCATCTTGGCAGATAGGTCAGAGGCCAGAACTCTGTGTCGCAGACCGCAAACCTACTCCCGACCAGGTGCAGTTGGCCCAACCGCCCGGGGTGATCTCTACTCCACGACGTGAACTCTGATCAGGTTGGTCGTACCAGGCGCCGATCCGGCTGCAGCGGCGGTAAACACCAGCACATCTGCTTTCCTCACCAGACCGCGCTCCCGAGCCGCCTGTATGGCCTGGGCGATCACCTCGTCCGTGTTGTCCGTGCGCGGAGCCAGCAGGGGAATGACGCCCCAGCAGAGCACAAGTCGCCTCTGCACGGCCGGACTGGGCGTGACGGCCAGGATAGGTGATCGAGGCCGGTAGCGCGACACAAGACGGGCGGTGTACCCAGAGGCAGTGGGGGTGAGGATGGCCGCCGCCCGCAGATCGTGGGCCGCCTCGCAAGCGGCGCGGCTCACCGCATCGGCGATGGTTGTTGTGTCGCGTCTCTGTGACGCGAGCACTGGGCACGTACGCACCTCCGGCCGTTTTGACTCTACCTCGCGGGCGATGCGCGCCATCGTGCGCACGGCCTGCACCGGGTAAGCGCCTATGGACGTCTCGCTGGAGAGCATAATGGCGTCGGTGCCATCGAGGATGGCGTTAGCCACGTCGGAGGCCTCGGCACGAGTGGGACGCGGGTTACGGGTCATCGAATCCAGCATCTGAGTGGCAGTGACAACCGGCACGCCAGCCCGATTGCATTCCCTGATGATCCGCTTTTGAGCCATCGGCACCTCTTCGGGCCGGATTTCGATCCCCAGATCCCCCCGGGCCACCATCAGGGCGTCGGCGGCGTCAATGATCTCGTTGATGTTCACCAACGCCTCCCGCTTTTCGACCTTGGCCATCACCGGCACACATTCGTCAGGGAGAGCCAAGCTCTCGATCAGTTGCCTTAGCTCCAGCACCTCGTTGGCTGTACAGACGAAAGAGAGAGCAACCCAATCCACCCCGTGTGCCAGGGCAAAGGCCAGGTCTCGACGATCTTTGGCCGTAATGGACGGTACGTCGAGAGACGGACGGGGCAGGTTCACGCCCTTGTTGCTCTTGAGGACACCTCCCACAAGAACTCGGCAGCGGACTTCCGTCTCGCCGACGGACAGGACTTTCAGTTCCAGCAGACCATCGTCCACCAGGATCCGATCTCCGGGCCTGGCCAGACGCGGAAAGCCGCCATACTGTACAGGCAAGGCTCCTGGTTCGCGCCCGATCACGGCCTCAGTCGTGAGCGTCGCCTCGTCCCCTTCTGGGAGGAAAACGCCGCCTTCCGCCATCGTCCCCACGCGCAACTTGGGGCCTTGTAGATCGGCCAGGATCGCTACCGGCTTTCCCAGCTCGGCAGCCGCCGCTCGGATGCGCTCGATGTTCTCAGCGTGGGTAGCCTGATCTCCATGCGAAAAGTTGAGTCGAGCGACGTCCATCCCGGCCAACATCAGTTGGCGCAACGTCTCAGGCTCTCGGCTGGCCGGCCCAATGGTACAGACGATCTTTGTTCTCAGCACGTAGGGATTCCTCCCTGGCCCGTGTGCGTGAGGTCTAGCCTTCACTCACCTGCCTGACCCGGTAAAAGAACTCCCTTTCCAGCATCGGGACCACATCGTCGGCTTTTACCGCGGCGATATATTCCGCCAGGGTCTCCGCCGACCACTGCAAGAGCGCACGCCCTTTCTCCGCAGTTGCGGCCCGCGCGTCTCCAGCATAGTGCTCCGGGTAATTGCTGTACCACCCGATTCCCGCGAACGTAGGAGGCAGGTCCACCATCCGGTTCAAGGGCAGAGCCGGCTCATCGGGGACCTGCTCCATCCTGATCAGGTGGGGATGATTCGCCAACGACGTACTGGTCTCGCATTCGCAGGCGTGGCCGTGGACCTCGGTATCAAGAACCTCGCCCCACGCGCGCGCGCGCTCGCCCGTGAGGTCGTAGCCCTTGACGTAGACGAGGTAGTCGCGCCGCTCGTGCTGAGTGCACTGCGCGACGAAGGGCAAGAGGTGCTTGTTGCCGCCGTGGCCGAGGTAGAGGATGATCTTCCTGAGCCCGTTCCGCGCGATCTCG
>Ga0114930_10002925_pt1 | contig 15208 bp, 9 predicted proteins | sample AnhtaG_FD_87300 | JGI IMG/M metagenome (GOLD analysis project Ga0114930, IMG submission 87300) | Deep subsurface microbial communities from Anholt, Denmark to uncover new lineages of life (NeLLi) - Anholt_01485 metaG | ecosystem: Environmental > Aquatic > Marine > Oceanic > Sediment | place... | reverse complement strand
GTCACCACCGACAAGGGGGAATGGCGCGCCGAGCATGTGGTCAACGCCGCGGGCCTGTGGGCGCGCGAGATCGGCCGCATGGTCGGCATCGAGCTGCCGGTCCTGGCGATGGAGCACCACTACATCGTCACCGAGGAAATTCCCGAGGTCGCGAATCACGGCAGCGAAATCCTGGCGACGCAGGACTACACCGGCGAAATCTACATGCGCCAGGAAGGCAAGGGCGTGCTGCTCGGCACCTACGAGCAAGCCTGCGTGCCGTGGTCGCCGGAGAAGACGCCCGACGAGTTCTCGATGGAGCTGCTGCCGCACGACCTCGACCGCATCGCGCCGTCGCTGGAGCTGGGGTTCGCGCATTTCCCGGCGGTCGGGCGCGCAGGCATGAAGCGGATCGTCAACGGCCCGTTCACCTTCGCGCCCGACGGCAATCCGCTGGTCGGGCCGGTCCGTGGCCTGCGGAATTTCTGGTCGGCCTGCGGCGTGATGGCCGGGTTCGCGCAGGGCGGCGGCGTGGGCCTGGCGCTGTCGCGCTGGATGGTCGAGGGCGACCCGGGCGCCGACGTGTTCGCGATGGACGTGGCGCGCTTCGGGCCCTACGCCACGCCGCGCTACACCAGCCTCAAGGTGCAGGAGAACTACAAGCGCCGCTTCCGTCTCACCTTCCCCAACGAAGAGCTGCCGGCGGCGCGGCCGTTGCGCCGCGCGCCGTCCTACGATCGCCTGAAGGAAGCGGGCGCGGTGTTCGGCGCGAGCTTCGGCCTCGAAGTGCCGCTGTGGTATGCGCCTAGGGGCGTCGAGCCCAAGGAGACGCCGACCTACCGCCGCTCCAACGCGTTCGACGTCGTGCGCGCGGAATGCCTCGCGGTGCGCGAGCGCGTCGGCATCATGGATATCTCGGGCTTCGCCAAGTACGCGGTCGAAGGGGTGGAGGCGGAGGCGTGGCTCAACCGGGTGCTGGCCAACAAGATGCCGAAGCCCGGCCGGCTGGTGCTGGCGCCGATGCTGAACGAGCGCGGGCGCATCATCGGCGATTTCACGGTCATGTGCCTGGCGCCGCAGCGCTACCTGATGATCGGCTCGGGCGTGGCCGAGGTGTTCCACATGCGCTGGTTCGACCGGCATCTGCCGCCGCAGGGCGTGACCTTGCGCAGCCTGTGCAATGCGCTTTACGGCTTCATGATCGCGGGGCCGAAGTCGCGCGAGCTGCTGAAACGGCTGGTGCGCGAGGACGTGTCGAACGACGCGTTCAAGTTCTTCGCCGTGCGCGAGACGGCGGTCGGCCTGTGCCCTGCGGTGGTCGACCGCGCGAGCTACACCGGCGATCTCGGCTACGAAATCTGGGTCACGTCCGACTACCAGGTCGCGCTCTACGAAGCGCTGGTGGAGGCGGGCAAAGGCCTCGGCCTCGCGCATTTCGGCAATCGCGCGCTGATGTCGCTCAGGTTGGAAAAGGGCTACGGCGCGTTCTTCCGCGAGTTCCGCCCCGACTACACGCCCGCGGAAGCCGGGCTCGACCGTTTCGTCGCCTGCGACAAGCCCGACTTCGTGGGCAAGGCCGCGGTCCTGGCGGAGCGCGGCAGGAAGCCGGAGCGAAGGCTGGTGACGATGATGGTCGAGGCCGACGGCGCCGACGTCGTGGGCTACGAGGCGATCCTGAAGAACGGCAAGGCCGTGGGCCAGGTGACCTCGGGCGGATTCGCGCACTGGGCGCAGATGAGCGTGGCGATGGGTTATGTGAAAGCCGAATACGCGCGCGACGGCGAACAGCTCAAGATCGACATCCTGGGCGATGAGCGCCCGGCGGTGGTGCAGATGGCGCCGCTGTTCGACGCCAACGGCGGCCGGCAGCGCGGCTAGAAGTCCGTCTTCACCCCGCCCTCGGCCTTGCGGCGGGCGACGAAGGCGTCCAGCTCTTCCTCGACCGCCTGATCCATCGGCGGGCGCTGGTAGCGCGCCAAGGCCTCCTTCCACAGGCGGTTGGCCTTTTCCATCGCCGTGGGCGACCCGGCCTCGCGCCAGGATTCGAAGTTGCGCCAATCCGAGATCAGTGGCGCGTAGAACGCGGTCTTGAACTGCGCCTGCGTGTGCGCGGCGCCGAAGTAGTGCCCGCCCGGCCCCACCTCGCGCATCGCGTCGAGCGCCAGCGTCTCCGCCGTTACTTCCAGCGGCTCGAGGAAGCACGCGACCATCTGCAGCAGGTCGACGTCCACGACGGTCTTCTCGAACGACGCGGTCAGTCCGCCTTCCATCCAGCCCGCGGAATGCAGGATGAAGTTGCCGCCGCCCATGATCGCGCCCCACAGCGAGAACACGGATTCGTACGCCGCCTGCGCGTCCAGCGTGTTGGCGGCGCAGGTGTTGGACGTGCGGTAGGGCAGGCGGTAGCGCCGCGCCAGCTGCCCGCCCACGATCGCGGCCTTCATGTACTCCGGCGTGCCGAAGGCCGGCGCGCCGGACTTCATGTCCACGTTCGAGGTAAAGCCGCCATAGGCCACCGGCGCACCCGGCTTCACCATCTGCGTAAACGCGATGCCGGCAAGCGCCTCGGCGTTCTGTTGCGCGAGCGCCCCCGCGACCGTGACCGGCGCCATGGCGCCCGCGAGCGTGAACGGGGTCATGATGATGACCTGCCCGCGCGCGGACATCTCCATGATGCCTTGCAGCATCGGCGCGTCGAGGCGGAGCGGCGACGAAGAATTGATCACCGAGATCAGCGACGGCTCGCGGTCGAGCTGCCCGGCGGCGACGCCGCGCGCGATGCGCACGATTTCGAGCGCGTCGCGGTTGCGCTGCCGGCACAGCGAATAGGCGTGGAACGCCTTGTCCGTCAGCTTTGCGAGGTCGCTCAGGCATTCGAGATGCCGGATCGAAGCGTGCAGATCCACCGGCTCCACCGGATATCCGCCGGTCATGTGGATGATGTTGAAGCTTTGTGCCAGCTTCACCAGGTCGCGGAAATCCTGCTGGCTGCCGGGGCGGCGGCCCTTGTCCGTGTCCGAGCAGTTGGGCGCGCTTCCGACTTGCGCGAAGATCACGTGATCGCCGCCGAACCTCAGGCTGTGCGCGGGGTTGCGCGCGTGGAGGGTAAATTCCGCCGGCGCGGTCCCGATCTTCTCCTCGATCAGGCCGCGGTCGAAGCGCACGCGGATGCCGCCCGGCTCCACCCGGGCGCCCGCCTTGCGTGCCAATTCGCGCGCGTCGGCGTCGAGGAAATCCATGCCGATGTCCTCGAGGATCGTCAGCGAGGTTTCGTGGATCGCCTCGATCGCGTCGGCGCCGACGAACTCCACCGGCTTGAACCGGCGGACCGGCTGGCGGAACGGCGCTTGATGCGACGCACCCTGTCCTTCCCGCGCCGCGCGCCGCGCGCGGCCGCCGCGGCGCTCCGCGCCCGCTTGCTGATCCGGCAATCCGGTCATATCGTTCCCGCCTTCACGGTCGCACCGGCATGAACCGCCGTGCGCGCAAAGTCAACTCGGCCACGGCATTCCATCCATGCGGCTGACGGGAGCCCAATGACGACGCTGCTGCCCGTGCCGGAGATCGCCATCGGCGCCGGCCGCGCCGCCGATCTCGGCAAGGACGTGCGCGGACTGCCGGGAACGCCGCGCCGCGTGCTGCTGGCGATCGACCCCGCGCTCGCGCCGGCGCGTGCGGTAATCGAGGCGTCGCTGGCGCGCGAGGGAATCGAAACCGCCGTGGTCGACGGCCTCGGCGGCGAGGCGACCGAGGCGCAAGCCGACGCGGCCGCCGGCATGGCGCGCGCGCATCGCGCCGAGGCGGTGATCGGCGTGGGCGGCGGCTCGGCGCTCGACATCGCCAAGCTCGCGGCGGCGATCGCGCCCGGGCGCGAAGGCGCCGCGCACTACCAGTTCTGCGCCAATCCGCTGCCGGGTGCGCCGCTGCCCGCGATCTGCGTTCCCACCACGGCCGGCACCGGATCGGAGACCACCGCCACAGCGGTGTTCCTCAACCGGGCGGGCAAGAAGGCCTGGGCCTGGGGCCCCACGCTCGCGGCGAGGAAGGCGGTGCTGGATGCCGAACTCAGCGTTTCAATGCCACCGGGCTTGACCGCCGCCACCGGGATCGACGCGCTGACGCACGCGATCGAGGCCTGCACCAATCGCAACCGCTTCGCCGCGAACGACGTGTTCTGCCACGAGGCGATCCGCCTGGTCGCCCGGCACCTACCCGTCGCGGTGCGCGAGCCGGGCAACTTGGCGGCGCGCGAGGGCATGCTGCTGGCGGCGGCGCTGGCGGGCATCGGCATCAACAATGCCGGCACCGCGATCGCGCACGCGGTCGCCCATGCGCTCGGCAGCCTGGGCAAGGTGCATCACGGCCGCGCGGCGGGGTTGGGTTTGCGGGCCTCCTTGCCGTGGAACGTGGCCGTCAACGCGCCGGCCTATGCCGCGGCGGCAAAGGCCCTGGGCGGGCAAGCGGAAGCCGCCGCGCTGCCGGGCTTGGTCGACGCCCTGGTGCGCGAAGTGGGCCTGAAAGTGTCGCTCGCGGGCGAGTTGCCGGGCGTCACCCCCGCCATCCTGGCGCGCGAGATGGCATTGCCCGAGAACGCCTCGATGCGCAAATCGAACGCGCGGCCCGCGAGCGACGCCGACCTGCTGGCGCTCGCCCGCGCCGTGCTGGAGGCGGCCTGACGCGTACCATGAAGATCGCAGCCATCGAAATCACGCAGCACCAGCTTCCGCTCGACCCGCCGTTCAACCCGAGCTGGTCGTCGAAGCCGCGACGCAAGTACGACGTGACCGTTGTGCGCGTGCGGACCGACGAGGGGCTCGCAGGCGTCGGTTCCGGCGACTACATGCTGGGCTTCGCGGGCCACGAGCATCTGTTCATCGGGCAGGACCCTTTGCGCCTGGAGCGGCACTATCGCGTCCTCAACCACATCTCGCTGCATTACGGGCGCTGCTGGCCGCTCGATATCGCGTTGTGGGACCTCGCGGGCAAGATCGCGGGCCAGCCCTGCTGGAAGCTGCTGGGCGGCATGTCCGACCGGGTGGCGTGCTATGCCTCCACCGGCACGCTGCGCTCGGGCAAGGAGCTCGCGGCGCACGCCCGGCGCGTGCTCGCGCGTGGCTTCAAGGCGATGAAGATCCGCTTCCGCGAAGGCCGGTGGCGCGAAGGCGTCGCCGCTCTGGAGCAGGTGCGCAAGACCGTCGGCGACAAGCTGGAGCTGATGGTGGACTGCAACCAGGGCTGGCGTTTTCCCTGGGATACCGGCTCGCCTTGGACCCTCAAGGACGCGCTTGCGTGCGGGCGCGAGCTCGAGCGGCTCAAGGTGTTCTGGATGGAAGAGCCGCTGCACCGCGCCGACCGCGCGGGCATGCGCCGGCTGCGCGAGGCCTTGGACCTCCGTATTGCCGGCGGCGAGTTCAATCGCGAAATGACCGAGTTGCGCGACGTGATCCAGGAGGGCTGCCTGGACGTGGTGCAGCCCGACGCAGCCAACATCGGCGGCATCACCGGCCTGCTCAAGGTCGCGCATATGGCCGCGGCCAACAATATCGGCTTCACGCCGCACACCTGGAACAACGGCATCCCCATTCTGGCCAACGCGCATCTGACCGCCGGCGCGACGGACGGGCTCTATCTCGAGTTTCCCTGGGACCCGCCGGAATGGACCGTGGAGCGGCGCGACTATGCGCTGAAGCGGCCGGCCGACGTCGACCGCGCCGGCGACCTGGTGCTGGGCAGCGCGCCGGGTCTGGGCTTCGAGATGGACGAGAAGATGCTGAAGAAGACGCGGGTGGACGACCGGACCGTCCACTCCAACAACTGAGGAAACCTGCATGGCACAGATCTTCAAGGACCCGCGCGTGAAGGAATACCTGAACGTGACCGGGCAGGGCCTGAAAAGCCCGGTTTCGCCGGAGACGCTGAAGAAGGCGCGCGCCTATCGTCAGGGGCGGCTGCGCCAGGAACTGAAGAAGCACGATTGCGCCGGCATCCTGCTCTACGATCCGGTCAACATCCGCTACGCCCTCGATGCGTCGAACATGCAGCTCTGGATGGCGCACAACGCCTCGCATTACGCCCTGGTGTTCGCGGAGGGGCCGGCGATCGACTTCGAGTATCGCGGCTCGGAGCACGTTGCCAAGGGCATCGAGGTCATCGACGAGGTGCGCAGCGCCACGAGCTGGTTCTATTTCTCAGCCGGAACGCGGTTGCAGGAGCGGCTGGCGAAATGGGCGGACGAAATCGCGGACGAGGTGCGCCGGCACGGCCGCGGCAACATGCGCCTCGCGGTCGACAAGATGGAGCCGGCGGGCGTGGACGCGCTGCGCAAGCGCGGCATCGTGATCGTCGAGGGCCAGGAGATCACCGAGCACGCGCGCAAGATCAAGAGCCCCGAGGAACTGCAGCTCATGCGCTGGACCATCCGCGTGTGCGAGGCGGGCATGGCGCGCATGTACGAGAGCTCGCTGCCCGGCAAGACCGAGCAGGAGATCTGGGCCGAGCTGCACTTCGAGAACATCCGCTCGGGCGGCGAGTGGCTGGAGACGCGCCTTTTGGCCGCGGGGCCGCGCACCAACCCGTGGTTCCAGGAATGCTCGAGCTACGTGTGCCAGGAGGGCGACATGCTGGCCTTTGATACCGATTTGATCGGCCCCTACGGCTACTGCGCCGACCTGTCGCGCTCATGGACCATCGGGCACGTGCGCATGACCAACAAGCAGCGCGAGCTATATTCGGCCGCGCGCGACCAGATCGACCACAACGTCGCGGCGCTGAAGCCGGGCCTCAGCTTCGCGGAATACAACGAGAAGACCTGGCGCATACCCGAGCGGTACCAGGCGCGCAAATACTCCTGCGTGTTCCACGGGGTGGGCATGTGCGACGAGTGGCCGTCGCTCCCGCTGCACCCGGATTTCGCGCGCGCCGGCGAAGGACGGCTGGAAGAGAACATGGTGGTGTGCGTGGAAAGCCTGATCGGCGAGGTGGGCGGGCGCGAATGCGTGCGGCTGGAAACCCAGGTCCTGATCACGGCCAAGGGCCCCGAGCGGCTCGACAGCTTCCCCTGGGAGGAACCCTGATCCCATGGCCGCCGAACGCACGGGGGGCGACCGGCGCGCCCGGCGCAAGGCCGAGGCCGGCCACGGCGTGCCGCAGCCGCCCTGGGCGCCGATCCGCAATCCGCTGCCGCCGTTGGAGCTGCTGGACGAGGAGGGGCTCGCGCGCCTAGACGGAACGGCGCTGCGCGTATTGGAGGAGCTCGGGGTCGAGTTCCTCAGCGACCCGGCGCTCGACGTGTTCGAGAAGGCGGGCTGCAAGGTCGACCGCGCGTCGCGTCTCGTGCGCTTCGAGCGCGCGATGGTGAACGAGGCGGTGCGCAAGGCGCCGCGCCAGTTCCGCCTTCACGCGCGCAATCCCGACCGCTCCATCACGCTCGGCGACGACACGATCAACGTGGGTCCCGTGGGCAGCCCGCCCAATGTTTCGGACCTCGATCGTGGCCGGCGCCCGGGCACGTTCCAGGACCAGTGCGACCTCATCAAGCTGCACCAGACGCTCACCTGCGTGCACCATTCCGGCGGCACGCCGGTCGAGGCGCTGGACCTACCGCCCGACTCGCGCCACCTCGATCTTTACCGCGCGCACACCGTTTATTCCGACCGCGCGTTCCTGGCGCGGGCGATCGGACGCGAGCGCATCAGCGACGCGATCGAGATCGTCTGCCTGGCACGCGGCATATCGCGGGAGCAACTGGCGACCGAGCCGACGCTGATGACCGTCATAAACGTCAACTCGCCGCGGCGCGTCGACAAGGAGCTGGTCGCGGGGCTGATCGAGATGACCGAGCACGGTCAGCCCTGCGTCGTCACGCCGTTCACGCTGGCGGGCGCGATGAGCCCGGTGACGATTGCCGGCGCGCTGGCGCAGCAGACCGCCGAGGCGCTGGCGGTGATGACGCTGATCCAGTTGCTCAGGCCCGGCATTCCCATGGTGTTCGGCGGCTTCACCTCGAACGTGGACATGAAGTCGGGCGCGCCCGCGTTCGGCACGCCGGAATACGTGCGCGCGACGATCATCGGCGGACAGATCGCGCGGCGTTGGGGCCTGCCCTACCGCGCCAGCAACGTCAACGCCGCCAACTGTGTCGACGCGCAGGCGACCTACGAATCCGCCATGTCGATCTGGGCGTGCATGCTGTCGCACACCAGCTTCATGCATCACGGCACGGGCTGGCTCGAAGGCGGCTTGGTGGCCTCGTTCGAGAAGTCGATCGTCGACGCCGAGATGATCCACCAGATGCGCGCCTGGCTGGACCCCTTGGACATGAGCGACGACGCGCTCGCCTTCGACGCGCTGAAAGAGGTGGCGCCGGGCGGGCACTTCTTCGGCGCGGCGCACACCATGGCGCGCTACGAAAAGGCGTTCTACCGGCCGATGATCTCGGACTGGCGCAATTTCCAGAGTTGGGTCGAGGCCGGCAGCCTGACCGCGACGCAGCGCGCCAATACGGTGTGGAAGCGGCTACTGGAATCCTACGTCGAGCCGCCGCTCGATCCCGGCCGCAAGGAGGCGATCGACGCCTTCGTCGCGCGGCGGACGGACGAGATCGCGAAGCGGGGAATATTGTAGGAACCCGATCGCCTAACCCTTTCCCATTGGACGAGGGTTCATCCCCGCATCCGCCCACCCTTGGGATCGTGCGGAGGCGCCGGAAGAATCCGCGCCGGGCGACGCTCGCCGATGATCTCGATCTCGAACCCGTCTCCGGCGCCGGCCAACGCCTTGGGCACGTAGCCCAGTGCCAGCGACGTGCCGGGCGTGTGGCCGTAACCGCCCGAAGTCACCCAGCCCACGGCCTTGCCGGCGTGCCAGATCGGCTCGTCGCCGAAGGCGTCGGCGTCGCGCGAGTCGACATCGAACAGCACGAGGCGCCGCTCGCCGCCGGCCTTGCGCTCGGCCGCCGCCGCCGCGCGGCCGACGAAGTCGCCCTTTTCCAGGCGCACGAAGCGGCCCAGGCCCGCTTCCTCGGGTCCGTAAATCGGGCGGTATTCGCGCGCCCACGAGCCGAATCCCTTCTCAAGACGCAGCGAATTCAGCGCTTGCGCGCCGAACAGCGCGAGGCCCAAGTCCTTGCCCGCCTCGCGCAGCTGGTCGAGGAGCGTGCGCTGCATGTCGGGCGCACACCAGACCTCGTAGCCGAGCTCGCCGGTGAAGCTGACGCGCGCGATCTGGCACGGCACCAGGCCCAGAGTCGTCCCGCGCACCGCGAGGAACGGAAACGCCGCGTTGGAGAGGTCCGCGCGCGCGAGCCGCTGCAACAACTCGCGCGAGCGCGGACCGGCGACGCTGAAGCCGTTGAGCGCCCTGGTCAGCGGCCGCAGCTCCACCGCCATGGTCCCGCGCTGCCGCTCCCACCAGCGCAGGTGGTACTCCTCGGCGATGCCCGAGCCGATGACAAAAAACCGATCCGGCCCCAGCTTCGCCACCGTGAAGTCGCCGATCAGCTTGCCGGCGTCGTTGAGCATCGGCGCCAGCGCCATGCGGCCCTGCTCGGGCATGCGGTTGGCGAGCACGCGCTCCAGGAACGCCGAAGCGTCGCGCCCCGTCACCGCGTAGCGGCCATAGGTGGAGATTTCCATCACGCCTACGCGCTCGCGCACCGAGCGGCATTCCTCCGCCACCGCGGGAAACGCATTGGACCGGCGGTAGGTGATGGTTTCCTCGGGGTTTTGCCCCGCCGGCGCGTACCACAGCGGATGTTCCAGGCCGTAGGACGCGCCGAACACGGCGTTGGCGCGCTTCAACTCCTCGTGCGCCGGCACCGTGCGCAAGGGCCGGGCGGCCGGCAGCTCTTCGTTGGGGAAGCGGATGCGGAAGCGCCGCGAATAGTTCTCGCGTACCTTGGCGTTGGTATAGGCGAGCGTGGCCCAGTCGCCGTAGCGCGCCACGTCCATGCCCCAAACGTCGAAGCCCGGATCGCCCTTCGTCATCCAGTTCGCCAGCGCCAGCCCCACGCCGCCGCCCTGGCTGAAGCCGGCCATCACGCCGCAGGCGCACCAGTAGTTCCGCAAGCCCCGGACCGGGCCCACCAGCGGGTTAGCGTCGGGCGTGAAGGTGAACGGCCCGTTGACCGTGCGCTTGATGCCGGCGCGGCCGATCGCCGGGAAATGCCTGAAGCCCACCTCCAGGCTCGGCGCGATGCGGTCCATGTCCTCCTGCAACAGCTCCGGCCCGAAGTCCCAGGGCGTCGTCTCGGGCGACCAGGGCACCGCCTTCTTCTCGTAGGTGCCGAGCAGGATGCCTTTTGCCTCCTGGCGCAGGTAGATTTCGCCCTCGAAATCGATGACGTGCAGGATTTCCTTGCCGGTCGCGCGGTTGATCGCCACCACCTCGGGAATCTCGTCGGTGACGATGTAATGGTGCTCCATCGCCAAGATCGGAAGCTCCAGGCCCGCCATGCGCCCCACCTCGCGCGCCCACAGGCCGCCGGCGTTGACCACGTGCTCGGCGACGAGCATGCCCTTGTCGGTCACCACGTCCCAGCCGCCGTCGGTGCGGGGGTTGGTCTCGAGCACGCGGGTCTGGCGGTGGATCTCGGCCCCCAGCTTGCGCGCGGCGCCGGCATAGGCGTGCGTGGTGCCGGAGGGATCGAGGTGTCCCTCCAGCGGGTCGATCATCGCGCCGATGAAGTGCTTTTCCTCGATCAGCGGCAGCAATTTCTTGGCCTCGGCGGCGGAGACGATCTCCGTCTGCATCCCCAGATAGCGGCCCTTGGCGTGCGCCAGCTTGAGGAAATCCATGCGCTCGGGCGTGCCCGCCAGCATCATGCCGCCCGTGAGATGCACGCCGCAGGACTGGCCCGACAGCGCCTCGATCTCCTTGTACAGGTTGACGGTGTAGCTCTGCAGCTTGGCGACATTGGGATCGCCGTTGAGGGTGTGGAACCCGCCCGCGGCGTGCCACGACGAGCCCGACGTCAGTTCGAGACGTTCGACCAGCGCGATGTCCTTCCAGCCCGCCTTGGCGAGGTGATAGAGCACCGAGCAGCCGACCACACCGCCGCCGATCACCGCCACGCGCACGTGCGATTTCATGCCGCGGCCTTTCCGCGCGGCTTGCGCAGGGACTCCAGGCCGCGGAACTCGACGAACCGCGTCATCGCCGCCCACAGGTGGTCGCCGTAGAGGAACGGCTCGAACGTCTCCGCCCCCGGCAGCGGCAGCTTCTCGATCAGAGCGTCCACGCGCGGCTCATAGAAGAACGGGATCGACATGCGCTCGCGCCCCGGCCCCAGGATGCGATGCTCGGTCGCCTTGATGCGCCCCTGGGTCCAGCGCTCCAGGAGCCCGCCGAAGTTCACGGCAAGCCCGTCCTCCGTCGGCGGCACGTCGATCCACCGGCCGCCCTTCTCACGCGCCTGCAGGCCCTCGACGCCGTCCTGCGCCAAAAGCGTCACGAACCCGGAATCGACATGCGCGCCGCCGATCAGGTGGCGCTTCCTGCCCTGGTGCGTCACATGCACCTGGTCGTCGGCGATGCCGGCGAAAGATTCCGGCGGGCGCACCGGATAGCGGATCAGGCGCAGCGTCGAGATGCCGCGTTCGAAATGCCGGTCGAAGAACCGCTCGGCAAGGCCGAGGCCGCGCGCGACGGCGCGCATCATTATTTGCCCGGTCGACTCCATGCCGCGGTAGTATGCGCCGACGGCCGCGCACCAGCCCGGCAGCAGTGCCTCGGGAGGCAGCGGGGTGGCTTCAGTCAACGGATCGCCGGGATCCACGGCGCGGTCCGGATGGGCGACGTCCGGGCCCATGTCGATGCCTTCCTTGTAGGTCATCGCGCCGTTCTGCAAGGGGAACCAGCCGTGGTAGACGTTCGGCCGCGCGGCGTCGAACTTGCGGCGATAGAGCTTGCGCTTCTCGGCTTCGGGGAGCGTGAACACGCGCAGCAGCGCGGCGCGTGCCGCGCGTCCATGCGGCACCGCGGCCGGAAGGCCGGTCACGCACAGAAAACCCACGCCCGCCGCTGCCCGCATCAGCGCCCGGTCGGCCGCGTCGCGGGCGGCGGAAGCGGGACCGAACAGCGGCGCGACGTCCAGTATTGGGATCACGTAGGCTCTGCCGGGCGGTTGCGCACGAGGCTTTGGTAGGCAATTGCGCGGATTTCGCGCCGCGATGTCAACCGGCGTCGCTGGGTGACAGAATTGCGTCGCCCGGGGGCCATTGCGCGGGCCATTGCGCGGGCCGTGGCGCGGGCCGTTGCGCGCGGACGTGTATTCCAGGGGCGCTGCCTTGTGGACTTGGGCCGGGCTGGGTATCCTTTCCCATTGGCCCGCGCAAGCGCAGGCCTTGGGGGGTTTTGACATCGCACTGGGTAGCCGTCTCGGACGGCCGCAAGCCAATCCTCGGGAGGGATCAATGGCATATCGGGAGCATCCCATCATCCAACAGGCCGGGCGCGAGTTCGCCGAAGGCAAGCTCGGCCGGCGCGAATTTCTGCGCATCGCCACGCTTCTGGGCATGTCGGCGGCCAGCGCCTATGCCCTGGTCGGCCTGCCAGCGCCGGCGCTGGCGCAAGGCACGCCGAAGAAGGGCGGCACGCTCAGGCTCGGAATGCGCGTGCAGGACATCTCCAGCCCGCACACCTACTCCTGGATCGAGAGCGCCAATTCCGCCCGGCAGACGCTCGACTATCTGACCGTCACCGGGGTCGACAACGTCACGCGGCCCAACCTGGTCGAGAAGTGGGAAGCGTCGCCGGACCTCAAGACCTGGACGCTGCGCCTGCGCAAGGACGTGACCTGGCGCAAGGGCGCCAAGTTCACCGCCGACCACGCGATCTGGAACCTGAACCGCGTGCTCGACGCCAAGACCGGCTCGTCGGTCGTCGGCCTGCTCAAGGGCTTCATCCTCACCGAATACGAGACCGGCGAGAAGGACGACAAGGGCAACCCCAAGAAGTCGACGAAACTGTGGGATGCCCAGGCGATCCAGAAGGTCGACGATTTCACGATCAAGCTGAACGGCAAGACCGGCAACCTGTCGATCCCGGAGTCGCTGTTCCACTACCCGCTGCTGATCGCCGACCCGGCGGAGAACGGCAAGTTCGGCATCGGCAGCAACGGCACCGGCCCCTACGAGCTGGTGGAGCACGAGGTCGGCAAACGCTCGCTCTACGTCGCGCGCAAGAGCGGCTATTGGGGCAAGGGTCCCTGGGTCGACCGCCTCGAGATCATCGACCTGGGCGACGACGCGGCGGCGCAGGTCTCGGCGCTGGCGTCCAAGCAGGTCGACATGATCTACCAGGGCGCGGTTTCGACCCTGCCGACGGTCGAAAAGCTGCCGCACGTTCAGGTCAACAAAGTCGATACGGGCTACACCGCGGTCGCCCGCGTGCAGCCGATCAAGCCGTTCGACGACAAGCGCGTGCGCCAGGCGTTGCGCCACGCCACCGACACGGAAGCGGTGCTGAAAGCGGCTTATCGCGGGCTCGGCAAGCCGGGCGAGCATCACCACGTGTCGCCCGCGCATCCCGAATACGCCAAGTTGCCGTTCATGAAGCGCGACGTGGCCAAGGCCAAGGCCCTGCTGGCGGCCGCGGGCCACCCGAACGGCTTCGACACCGAGATCGCCTGCCGTCCGCAGCCGGACTGGGAGCTTCTGGCGGTCCAGACCATGGTGGAGCAGTGGAAGGAAGCCGGCATCCGCGTGAAGATCAACGTCATGCCGTCCACGCAATACTGGGGCGTGTGGACCAAGGTGCCGTTCGGCTTCACCACCTGGGCGCACCGGCCGCTCGGCACGATGGTCTTGAGCCTCGCCTACCGCTCGGGCGCGGCATGGAACGAGGCCAATTGGTCGAACGCCGAGTTCGACAAGCTGATCACCGAGGCGGAAGGGCATCTCGACGTCGAGAAGCGCCGCGCCGTAATGGCCAAGATCGAGCAGTTGATGCTCGACGAAGGCCCGATCGTGCTGCCGCTGTGGCGTTCGGTGTTCAACTACACGGACAAGAAGATCAAGGGCTACAAGATCCATCCCAGCATCTACGTCGACGTGAAGGACGTCTGGATTGAAGCCTGAGCGTGACGGGCCGGCGGGCGGCGCTGCCGCCCGCCAAGCTACCGCCGGATCGCAGGGCGTGCAGAGTCGGTTGGCCCTCGTGCTTCGACAAGCTCGGCATGAGGGCCATGTTTTCGGCCTTGTCCTGAGCCTGTCGCGGGATGGGGCCGTCCATCGGGGCGAGGCAACGCCCCGATAGGAACGGGGGCACCGCCCATGCTGCGCTACGCCGCAAAGCAGCTCGTCAACATGGCCGTCACGCTGGTCGTCGTCTCGTTCCTGGTGTTCGCGCTGAACGAGCTGTCGCCCGGCGACGTGGCGCGCAAGATTCTCGGCGCCTACGCCACGCAGGACCAGGTCGACATCCTGACGCGCGAGATGGGCCTCGACCGGCCGCTGGTCGTGCGCTACCTCGAATACATGGGCAACGCGCTGACCGGCGACTTCGGCCAGTCGATCGTCTTCCGCCAGCCCGTCTCCGAACTCTTGTTCGACCGCCTCGGCAACACGCTGTTTCTGGCCGCGGTCTGCTTCGCGGTGATCGTGCCGCTGTCGATGCTGTTCGGCGTGCTGGCGGGCATGCGCGAGCGCAGCCCGCTCGACCGCTCGATAACCGTGTTCGCCACGCTGTCCGCGTCGATTCCCGAATTCGCCATGGGCGTGTTCCTGATCGGCGTCTTCGTGGTCTGGCTGGGGGTCCTGCCCGGCGTATCGCCGCTGCGCGCCGATTCCGGCTGGGCCGTGTGGATGCAGTTCGTCATGCCGGTTCTGGTGGTCACGGCCTACGACGCCGGCTACCTCGTTTCGATGATCCGCTCCTCGATGGTCGAGGTGATGCGCCAGGCCTACGTCCGCACCGCGCTGCTCAAGGGCATGTCGTTCCCGGGCGTGGTCGTCAAGCACGCCATGCGCAACGCCATGATCACGCCGTTCACCGTCATCCTGCTTCAGCTCAACTATCTGGTTTCGGGCCTGGTGGTGGTGGAAACCGTGTTCGCCTATCCCGGCTTCGGCCGCATGATGCTGGAAGCCGCGCTGTCCAAGGATATCGCGATCATCGAGGCCGGCACGCTGGTCGCCGTCAGCGTCACCATGCTGACGCAGCTCTTCGGCGATTTGGGCTACATGGCCCTCGACCCCAGGATCCGCGTATGAGGGCGGCCAACCGCGCGATC
>Ga0114930_10002924_pt1 | contig 15209 bp, 12 predicted proteins | sample AnhtaG_FD_87300 | JGI IMG/M metagenome (GOLD analysis project Ga0114930, IMG submission 87300) | Deep subsurface microbial communities from Anholt, Denmark to uncover new lineages of life (NeLLi) - Anholt_01485 metaG | ecosystem: Environmental > Aquatic > Marine > Oceanic > Sediment | place... | reverse complement strand
GTTGACAAACATACCTGTAGAGACGCATGGCGATGCGTCTCCTATAAATTAAAAATCCGCTTATATCCGGAGAGACATTCGGCAGTACCTCTCAGGTAAATCAACATGATAATGACAACAGAGACGCATCGCCATGCGTCCCTACAGTAATATGGCTGTTTGCTAAATTAAGATTGTCTGTTTATAACAGTACAATTGCTTAAATTTTTGAAAAGTATTTTCGTTGACCCTATTAAATAATAACAATCCCGCTTAGCGGGATTATTTCTTTGCGTTCTTTGCGTCCCGCTAAGCGGGAAGAGAATTTTTGAGAATAAATAATTTTGTGTAGTATAAATTAGACAAAGGGATATGAACCGGTCATTGAACAGGAATTTGGGAATCATACTGTTAATAAGTGTGATTTATTTTTCGGGCTGCAGCAGTAAAAGTGACGTTACAATCATTAAACTGGCTCACTGTCTGGATGTTGGTCATCCGGTGCATAAAGGAATGTCCTTTATGGCGGAACGTGTAGCTGAGAAATCCGGTGGGCGAATGCGAATCGATATTTATCCGAGTGAGCAATTGGGTTCGGAACGGGAACTTATCGAACTGCTTCAAATTGGAAGCCTGGCAATGGCTAAGGTTTCTACCAGTCCTTTAGAGGGGTTTGTTCCCGAAATGAAAATATTCAGCATCCCCTACGTGTTTCGTGATGAAGATCATTTATGGAAAGTACTCAAGGGAGGCATTGGTACACGATTACTTTTGGTAGGGCAAAAATATTATCTTCGGGGGATGTGTTACTACGATGCGGGAAGCCGGAGTTTCTATACAAAAGAGTTTCCGATCCGAACACCTCGAGATTTGCAGGGATTGAAAATTCGAGTTCAGAAAAGCGATACCTCTGTTGATATGATTCAGGCAATGGGCGGCTCAGCCACACCCATTGCCTGGGGAGAACTGTACACCGCTCTTCAACAAGGAGTAGTCGATGGCGCAGAAAATAACCCACCCAGCTTCTACTCATCCAGACACTATGAAGTATGCAAGTATTACAGTCTGGACGAGCACACATCGGTGCCGGACATCCTGCTGATAAGTACCAGTGTCTGGGAACGACTGACACCTCAGCAGCAGAAATGGCTGCAAGATGCCGTGGATGAGTCGGTGGATTACCAGAGAAAGCTGTGGAAAGAGGCTTCGGATCATGCCCTCGAGGAAGTTCAAAAGGCGGGCGTGGAAGTCATCTATCCTGAGAAAAAACCGTTTAGACAGGTTGTGGAGAGTATGTACGAGTCCTATAAAGGGACACCCGTTTATGATTTGCTGAAAGAAATTCAGGCTGTAAGATAAATGTATAACCTGAGTTAACAATATAACTCGCTGGATTTTTCACAGGTGTCATGGACCGATCCATGACACCGGCTCAAAGCTGTGGAAAGAGGCTTCGGATCATGCCCTCGAGGAAGTTCAAAAGGCGGGCGTGGAAGTTATCTATCCTGAGAAAACCCCGTTTAGACAGGTTGTGGAAAGTATGTACGAGTCCTATAAAGAGACACCCGTTTATGATTTGCTGAAAGATATTCAGGCTGTAAGATAAATGTATAACCTGAGTTAACAATATAACTCGCTGGATTTTTCACAGGTGTCATGGACCGATCCATGACACCGGCTCATTTGCTGGCACGGATTGGTCCGCGACAGCAGCCAGTAACGCCTTGCCTAGCGGTAAGATTTTGTCTGTACAAATGTTCGAGAAATCTTATTTACTTGACTTATTCACAAATTATGCTTTTTCTTTATGTCTCACTGCGCAGGGATAACATTGTGTTACGAAGTGCCCCGAGTCCTTGGGGTTACTATGTGAATGGCTTTACCACAAGATTCAAGACAGGATATAATGTTAAGAAAATAAACCAGATCCTGAAACAAGTTCAGGATGACAGGGGGGATTTCTCAGGATGACAGGGGGGATTTCTCAGGATGACAGGTATTGTTAAGCTGTGTGTTGGTGTTGTCACCAACACACATATCCTTCTATTTCACCCCGAGTACTCGGGGTGAGCTTTAATTCGATCCCGCTAAGCGGGATTGTCTATTTATTTATGACGTTTCATATAGTTTCATTTCGAATGTATTTCACCACATCCCGTCATTCTACCCTGCTCATGCTGTTTTCCTGAACTGTCCATGCTGTTATCCTGAACTGTCCATGCTGTCATCCTGAACTGTCCATGCTGTCATCTTGAACTGTCCATGCTGTCATCCTGAACTTGTTTCAGGATCTATCATTCAATTTTATGAATTAATCATGCGCAAAATAACGTACTGGGTTGATAAATTCTTAGCCAACATTCTTATTGTTTTGATGAGCATAATGGTGCTTGATGTTACCTGGCAGGTCTTTACTCGATTCATATTACGCCATCCCAGCTCGTTTACTGAGGAGTTGGCAAATTTTCTTCTTATCTGGATCGGACTGCTGGGAGCAAGTTATGCTCTTCGAACAAAGGCTCATCTCGGTATAGATGTGTTAACTTTTCACCTGCAAGGAATGAAAAGGTATATTATAGACATTATTGTCTATAGCTGTGTTTTCAGCTTCGCCCTATTTGTTATGGTTATCGGAGGGTTCCGACTTGTAAGCCTTACATATAACTTGAATCAAACCTCTGCAGCTCTGGGCATAAAAATGAGTTACATCTATCTTGTAATTCCTCTCAGTGGGGTACTGATAATGTTTTACTCTCTTGTGTTTATCATGAGCGCTGTGGCGGAATGGTCAGGTAAAGCTCCCGGTGAACACGGCAGTGATAAAGAAAGACTATCTGTTAGTATTGATTAACAAAAAGAATGAAACATGGATTTATCTATACTTATATTGATCGTTAGTTTTGTGCTTCTGTTGGCGTTAGGTGTCCCAATCTCTTTTAGTATTGGAATTGCCACTGTCTTAACGATGCTCTTTACGATACCTCCTGAGCCTGCAATTACCACGGTAGCTCAGCGGATGGCAACCGGTCTCGATAGTTTTGTGTTACTTGCGATCCCGTTTTTTATTCTATCAGGTCAACTTATGGGAAGAGGCGGTATTGCGAGACGTCTTATTGATTTTGCTAAAGTAATGGTGGGAATGCTGCCAGGGGGATTAGCCTTTGTTAATGTCCTTGCCTGCATGTTTTTTGGAGCGATTTCAGGCTCAGCCGTGGCTGCTACTTCTGCTATCGGCGGATTTATGATACCTTTGATGAACAGGGAAGGATATGATAAAAATTTTAATGTTGCGGTTACCGTTACTTCTTCTACCACAGGACTACTCATCCCACCCAGCAATATTCTCATTGTATATTCACTGGCAAGTGGAGGAGTTTCCATTGCTGCTCTCTTTATCGCAGGCTATATACCGGGAATCCTGGTCGGATTGAGTCTCATGGCGGTCTGCGCTGTAGTGGCTAAGATTCGGAATTACCCCGTGGGTGAGAGACAAAATTTCATTGAAGGAATCAAAAAATTACTGATTGCAATCCCCAGCCTTATGCTTGTTGTGATTGTCATTGGTGGCATTATCGCAGGTATCTTTACCGCCACTGAGGCAAGCGCAGTAGCAGTGTTATACTCCCTGGCGCTGTCGGTAGCAATTTATAGAGAGGTAAAGGTACGAGAGTTGCCTCAAATCCTGTTAAAAACAGTCGAGACTACCGCTATCGTAATGCTCTTGATCGGCACCTCTACGGCTATGTCCTGGATATTATCGTATGAAAATATACCGCAGAATATCAGTGCGGCTTTAATTTCTTTGACCGGTAACAAGATAATTATTCTGTTGATTATCAACTTAATTCTATTAATTGTAGGCACCTTTATGGATATGACACCGGCAGTGTTGATTTTTACACCCATATTTTTGCCCGTTGTAGTTCAACTGGGAGTAACACCGCTGCACTTCGGAATTATAATGGTGCTCAATCTTTGTATTGGTCTTTGCACGCCTCCGGTTGGGAGTGTGTTGTTTGTGGGCTGTGGAATTGGGAATACAAGTGTTGTAAAAGTAGTTAAACCGCTCCTGCCGATGTTTATCGCTATGACAGCGATGCTTCTTATAGTAACCTATTTTCCGGAATTGTCTTTGTTTTTACCAAAATTGTTTGGATTTTAAAATATTGTGCGCTTCTACGGCTCGCCGGAAATAAATTGCATAAAATTGGTCAATAATCGGCAAAAAAATATCACATTAAAAAATTCTTTATCCCGCAAAGCGGGACCGCCAAGAAAAAATAGTCGGTAAAAAAGTAAAATTTAACCTATTTAGTGCTCCCTCTGTATTATATCCAGTTTATTCTGTAAATCCTGTCAAAATAAAATACCAGGAGGTCTTTGCTGTTCCCTCCAAGCGGGATTAATGCTCTCAGTAATAAAATACTCTGAAAAATCGACACAAAAACGCTTGATTCATGCCAAAAAAATGTTGATATTACGGCATATATAACATTTCTTAGGAGGTTACCATGAAGACACACCGATCCTTCCTTAAAGCCATATTGATTATTTGCCTGTCTCTTTTTCTTTCGTTGTTTAATTGCGGCACTGATATAGATATTCAGACTGAGGAAATGCCGCCGCCGTTGACCGATGTGCTGACACTGGATTTGACCATCGGTGGAGCAGAAGACACGCATCCCTCGGAATACCTGTTGGCTGATCCCGGCGCCATCGCGGTGAATGATTCAAATGATATTTTTATCGTAGACGAACGGCGGATCAAAGTATTCGACCGGGACGGCAACCCGAAGCGCATTATCGGCAGGCCTGGCATAGGACCGGGTGAGTTCGGCGGTAATTTGCGTTTATTTATACCGAGAATTACCTTCGGACCGAAAGGGCACTTGACACTGCTTGAACACCCGTCAATTTTTCGTTCTTATTACTCTATTTTTTCCCCTCATTATGTGTTTCAAAAAAAAGACTACCTTTTTACTGATTCGAAACTATTAAGCTATCTCAAAAACCAGAATTTGAGGTTCGGTGGAATCGCGACAATAAAAAAAATTGTCGCATTGGATGATAATAAAAAAATATACTCTATTGGCTGCAGTGAAAGAGGGAAAATTGCACCGGATAGTGGGATATTTTACGATCTTTTGATATATGACAGTGCTGATACTATTTTTACCATTCAGAAGAGAGTAAAGACAAGCTATGTTCCAAAAGCTGGAACGGGTACAAGTGATCTTGGGTCGCTTAATTGGGACGTTCTTCCTGATGGAAAAATAATTTACACTCATGGTGGACATGACAGGCAGATTACACAAGATGGGGCAACATATTTTCTACATATTTTTTCAACCGATAGCTTTCAGGAATCGGTACTTTCATTTGATTATAAGCTACTTGAATTTACCGACTTATCGGTCGAGAGATTTATGGGAATGGATACACCAAGTGAAAGAGAAAGAGCCAAATATATCCTGGATGCTTATAAGGCAGCGAAATATTATCCGCCTGTCTACTCTATAAAAACTGACGGTGAATATGTATTTGCATTTACATTTGAAAAAAATGATGAGCAGGAATTTCTCGTCGGTGTGATTCATGCTGTAACAGGTGAAAGAATAAGCATGATTTATTTTCCGCTCAATCCGAATTTTAATGTAATCAGAAACGGCTATGCCTACCTGTTAAAAGGTACTACAGACACTGAATTTGCAGAGGTCAACAAATACCGCATCGACCCTGCGGTATATGGGAAGTGAGGTGAAGTAAATTAAATATTTAAAGGGAGGGCAATAAAATGCGACTATTTCGTATATCAGTTCTCGTTCTTTTGTTATTTTTTTATTGCAGCTCTGATGTGGATTTTCAGATTGATAAAACCTACACTATAGAAACAATCGCCGGTGTTAAGCACATTCACAACCTTGCTCCAGCGTGGGGAGACGAGCCGAAAGTTGCGCTGGAGTTCGTGCAGAAGATCGGGGCTTTAGAGGCAACAGAAGAAAATTTTATTATGTATAACATTGGGGATGTCGCTCGTGACAGCGATGGAAATATTTACATTCTTGATTCCGGGGACTGCCGTATACAGGGATTTGATTCTCAAGGTAATTATATAACAACAATTGGAAGAAAAGGTGAGGGTCCTGGAGAGTTTAGAGGTCCGGATAATTTAAATTTAGACCATGAGGGTCGAATATACGTTGCTGATGGACGTAAATTTATGGTTTTTAATAATACAGGAAAAGAGATTCGCAGGTTTTCAATTGACAGAATAAGAGGTACTGGTCCCAGATGCAGGATTTTGCCGGGGAATAAACTGATTTTCGGAGGTTTATTTCAGCAATTTGGAATGATAAGCGACTACGAAAAACAAATAGATACAACGATTGGGTTTTATGATATGTTTCAGATTATTGATGATAACGGGAAAACAGTGTATTCATTCGGGGAAATGGATATTCATAAAGAAAAAGAGAGGGGTTTATACTTTGCAAATGCCAATGCGTATTTTGATGTCGACAGGAATGGAAACATATATATTGCTTACCGGTACAGAAACCGGATTGAAAAACGTGATTCCGTGGGGAACATTTTATTTGTTTTTGACCGTCCGATAAACTTTGAAGAGACAGGTTTTCTGTTTGACTGGGCGTTGAATAACTATTCAAATTCCATTTCAACGTGCGTGGCAGTTGATAAAAAAGACCGCGTATGGATTATTACGCTCGTTGAACAGCCTGATGAATGGCTCGAAGAGGATGAAAGTTATTTAAGACAGGTTGTAAAGAAATCAGCAGCAGTATTTGAAATATACAACAGTGATGGTATTCTGCTTGGCACCCTGCCGCTTCCGGAAGACATATTTTTAATGCGTATTTTTGATGACCGGCTTTTGATAGTTGACTCTGACCAGGTTGGCGTCTATGAATATAAAATTGTTGAAAAATAATTTGTTATCAGTTATTAGCTTTCAGCGGTCAGCAGTCAGCGATCAGCTTTAAGCTGCGGGTTTTAAAAACACAAATATCCAAATCTCTTACCTTTCATTGCCACTGTCACAGGATAGTGAGTTTATGTTTAAAGACAAAGCTTTTTTAAAAATTAGCTTGAACAAAAACTATCTTTTCCTGTAACGTACACGGAAAAGTTCCAGGTCAGAAACTGGAAACGTGTTAATAAATCCCCCTTAGAAAAGGGTAACTTGCAAATAAATCCCCCTTTGTTAAGGGGGATTACAATCCCCTGTGTACTCCTTTATTAAGGGGGAATGATTAAAACAATTCACCTTAATTAAAAAATTTATAAAAGTTCTGTTGTTATTAAAAATTAGTTTGGAGGTATAAAAATGAGATTTCTAGGAAAATTCGAGTTGATAATAATAATTATCACAGCATTATGCTCAAGTTTGCATGCACAAAATAATTTGAATAGTATGAAAAGTATTTATCGTCAGGGCTGGATCGACTTGAATAAGAACGGGAAAATGGATGTTTATGAAAATCAGAATGACACAATTGATAAGCGCATAGAAAACCTTCTTTCTCAAATGACCATTGAAGAGAAAACCTGCCAGTTGGCGACTCTATATGGTTATGGGGCTGTTCTAAGAGATATGTTGCCTACTCCGGAGTGGAATAATGAAATATGGAAGGACGGAATAGGAAATATAGACGAACAGCTAAATGGTAAATGGAGAGATAGCGAGTATGATCTGCCCTATTCAAGACATGCAGAGGCGATCAATATGATTCAGAAATTTTTCATTGAAGACACTCGCCTTGGCATTCCCGTTGATTTTACTAATGAAGGGATACGGGGCTTATGCCATGAAAAGGCTACGTTTTTCCCTGCTCAAATAGGCCAGGCAAGTACCTGGAACAAAGGTCTTGTTTATAAAATCGGAGAGGTAACAGCCAAAGAGGCGCGGGCATTGGGTTATACCAATATTTATTCTCCAATAATGGACCTTGCCCGTGACCCACGCTGGGGCAGGACAGTTGAAACCTATGGAGAAAATCCGTATCTTGCATCTCAATTAGGAAAACAACAGGTATTAGCCCTTCAAAAAAACGGTGTTGCATCAACCAGCAAACACTTTGCCGTTTACAGTGTTCCTATTGGCGGGAGAGATGGAAGGAGCCGTACAGACCCCCATGTTGCCCCCAGGGAAATGCGTGAAATACTGCTGGAACCTTTTCGCATAGCTATACAGGAGGCTGGCGGATTGGGTGTAATGTGTTCATATAATGATTATGATGGAATACCAATCGCGGCAAGTCGATTTTTTCTCACTGAAATCTTACGGAATGAATGGGGATTCAAAGGGTATGTTGTTTCGGACAGTGATGCCCTGGAATACCTTTATTCGAAACATAGAGTTGCGGAATCTTATAAAGATGGGATTGCACTGGCAATACATGCCGGATTGAATATAAGAACAACTTTCACCCCGCCGGACGTATTTATTGTGCCATTACGGGAAGCCATTGCCGAAGGTAAAATTTCCATGCAAACGATCGATGAAAGGGTGAGTGATGTATTAAGGGTCAAATTCTTATTAGGATTGTTTGATGAGCCTTATGTAAAAGACCCTGAAGAAACAGACAGGATTGTACATTCATTAGTCCATCAGGAATTTGCTCTTCAAGCTGGCAGAGAATCGATTGTGCTGCTTAAAAATGAAAACAGAGCCTTGCCGTTGAAAAAGGATATTAAATCAATTGCTGTCATTGGGCCAAATGCTGATGAGAGAAGAGGGCTGAGATCCCGTTATGGACCCACTGATGCACCGATTATTACTGTTGTTGAAGGTATCAGAAGTATTGTCCCCGAAGGAACGAAAGTGATTTATAAAAAAGGATGTGAACACACAGATAAAAATTTCCCTGAAAGCGATATTCTAAAATCTCCGCTCACAGAAGAAGAGCAAAAAATGATCGATGAAGCCGTACAGGCGGCAAAAAGCGCTGAAGCAGCGGTAGTGGTATTGGGTGATAATCAAAATACTGTAGGAGAATCAAGAACCCGGCTCAGCCTGGATTTGCCGGGACGCCAATTTGATCTGCTCAAAGCGGTTTATGAAACTGGTGTTCCTGTAGTCGTTGTCCTGCTGAACGGTCGTCCGATAACTATTAATTGGACAAACAAATACATTCCGGCGATTGTCGAAGCGTGGTTCCCCGGGGAATTTACCGGCAGGGTTGTTGCTGAGGTGCTTTTTGGCGATTACAATCCGGGGGGAAAATTGCCTGTAACTTTTCCGAAATCAGTGGGTCAAATTCCGTATGCCTTTCCATTTAAACCGGGAGCACAGGGGAGAGGAAATGCAAGAGTAACGGGCCCACTTTACCCGTTTGGGCATGGTTTAAGTTATACCAGCTTTGAATACTTGGAACTAAAGATAACTCCTGAAAAGAACGGACTTCATGGGAGCTTTGAAATAAGCTGTAACGTAAAAAATACCGGCAAAATGAAGGGAGATGAAGTTATACAGCTTTATATTAACGATGAAGTCAGCAGTGTGACTACCTATGTCAAGGTTCTGCGTGGATTTGAGAGAATTACCCTCGAACCGGGAGAGGAAAAAACGGTTACTTTTCAGTTAACGCCTCGCGATTTAAGCTTTTACAACCGTAATATGGAATTTGTAACTGAACCGGGGAAATTCAAGGTATTTATCGGAAGCTCTTCTGAGGATATTCGGCTGGAGGGAATGTTTGAATTGATAAAAGAATTCTAAAACAGAAATCATTTTTACAGATAATTGATATAAGTTTTAGAGCATTTGACTCATAATCAGTGGGTCGGGGGTTTCCCGAAGGGAGCACTATGTGCCGAGTCCTGCAGGGCCCACCACCTTAATATAATAAAATACAATAATTTACAAAGCCCTCCTTTAAAAGAGCAAAATCTTCCAATTTGTCAGTTTTTGTAAGTTTCTGTAAAAAATGCATGTCTTATTGCATGTAACCAAATGTAGAATCCATATTAAAAGTGTAAGATTGCAAAAGATTTCATATATAGATTTACTAAAAACGTTTGCCTAAAATTTTACTATAAAAGTAGGAATATATTATAAAATCAAAAGATATTAGGTCATTCGGATTTAAAGATGACAATACGATATGCTCATCTTGCTCCAGACTATTTAGAAGGAGAGATTGAGAAGCTAAGATATTTGAATTATAGTGACAATATTGTAACAGTTAATGATTTTTAGGAATTGTCAAAAATTTGGAAAGTCTGTAAGACTAATTAAAACAATAGTGCCGAAGGAGAGATTCCAAAAGAGGGGATTCTGTCTAATAAAAACAATAACTTACAAAAAGCAGGATTCGAATAATAGGGTACGATCCGCAATTTATACGCAACCATTTGCAGCGATTTGCAAAGGTGGATTGAAATTGAGCAATTTGCTAGCAAATTTTAACCGTTATCACAAAATTCAATTATTTTTCAACTAACTTGCCTGAAATATATTTATGCAAAATACTCGATATTAATGTCTGATATGGAATTCCTTCTTCTAAAGATTTTGTTTTAATCCCAATGAAATCCTTTTCTGATATTCGGATATTGATTCTTTTGTTTTTAAGAAAAGTATTTCGTGCATGTTCAGCATATCGTAACTTTTTTTGCTCCGCATTTTCTACGGTTTCCCACTCATCATTTTCATAAGATTCTAATATTTCTTTTTCATATTTATTTAATTTTTTCATTTATCTCTCACTTTCTCAAATATTTTTTTGTTGCTTTTCTACTTGGAATTATCGTTTTTAGAAATATTTCTTCCTCATCTTCTTCAAATGGAACAAGATAAGCATAGTCATTATATTCGACTATGGAAATAAATTGATTTGCATATTTTTCTTTATTTGGGTGTTCGATAATTTCTAAAACTCTACCTGAAGCAATTAATAATGAAACTATTTCAAAAGAAATATTTCTCTCTTTCTTAAGTTGTTCATTTTTCGTTTTATTCCAGGTAAAATACTTCATATTTAGTATATAGTATAAGAAAATGTGTGCCTATTGTCAATAAAAATCGTTAATGATTGTAAAATAAATTTAAAAAGAACAAACAATTTGAGTGAATTTAAAACGGAATGGTATTAATTACAGGTGATATTATTCAGGTGTGTTTGGATATGTTTGGGGTACTATTTAGTGCATTCATATATAAACACTACAATGATGTATGCGCATCTAGCACCGAGCTATTTAGAGGAGGAGATAAATCGATTGGATTTTAGCTGATAATTCTTTTTATAAAGATGAGTACAACTATAGCATTCTACAAGCGTTTACGAGTAGCTTGATTGTATAAAAAATTTATGTCATGGATAAATCGATTCTTCTATATAAAAAAGTTAGAGTCATTACTTTGCTATCATGAAACCATTTCGGGAAATGGATCGGATAAATGCTTCACCATCACTGCTTAAAGGAGTATAAATACCAATCTTATCTAACTTAACATCGAGATAACTTAGTGCCTCTGTAAGAAGTATTTTAGCTATTCCCCGAAGACTATGTTTTTTATGAATCCAAGTGAATCCTAAAGACCAAATTGCTTCCTGCTCAATCAGTGTTTTTTGTACTCTATTGTCATACTCTTCCCAAGAATAATAGCAAACGCCTGTACGCTTCTCAAGTATGGTTATACCGATAGCTCGAAAGCCTGAGCAGTAGATGAATAGATGAATGTCACGTTCGTCTATAGGTTCATACTCATTGAAGATACCAAAGTCATAATGCATTTCCAGGTTTGCTGCTCGACATACATTCGCAACTCGAACTCGTTCCCATTTAGGAGATAGGGCTGTTACAACGATAATGCGGTCACGACCATTCTTCCAAACCACTTTCTCAGTCTTCAGTAGGCGAGCCGGTACACCGTTAACAATCCGATCATGATATGTTTTATGGAGTCGACGATCTTCTGGGATTTCATCAACATAAATCATATCGCATGTAGGACATCTAGTCATTAGTTACAAAAAGAGATTATTGCTTTCTAGTCACAAACAAGATTACTCCAATAAGTATTGCATTGAATTTGAGGCTAGAAGTTTATAACACTCTCTAAAATCATTAATAAGTTTTATTGGTGATTTCTTTTCATCAGATTTTACTTGAACTGAGTTTACTGACACTATTAACGTTTGTGAAATCGGAGGAATTGTGATGGTGCACTTTGACATATCTGAATAATTATAGGAAACACAAATTGCCTCTTCATCATCAATGCCCTCAATTTTATCAATAAGCTGCTCAATATCAATTTTCTGTCTTGTAGTAAGCTCTATTTCATCGAAATACTCATCAAAGACCTCGTTAAATTCTACCGAATCTATTATTTCACTGTTCTTAAAATTTTCTAGAGACCTCCTTAATACATAAGTATCTGCATCATCTAAGGATTGATTGATTTCGACTATATAATCAAATTCTGTAGTGATAATCTCTCCAATTCCATCGTCGACGGTCGTTTTTTGAATTTGGTTTCTCTTCAATCCCAATATCGGATTTAGGTCTTGACCTACATCGTTTATTTCTTCTTCTAATAATTTTTGTGCAATTTTTCTTATCCAATTCTCATGATAATCTGATATTTCTTTAGGTGCCTGATGTTTTCCTTTAACAAATCCGGGGAGACTATTGACAAGACCTTCTTCTTCTGTCAACAGAGTAATTTTCTCAAACTTTATAGATCTAGATGCCTTCCTTATAATCTTCTGGTAAAGTATTTCGGAAACGTCAGCAACTATAAATTTATCTGTGTTTTTCCCAAACTGGATTGGAGTTTGAATTCTCTTGTCTGTGGTAATTAGTCTAACACGGTTGTACGTTTCTTCTTTAAGATATTTCTGGAGATTATCGCTTAAGAGAAGACCATTATTGTAAATATTTTCAGCTTCTCCACTTAGTGCTTTTATCAAAAAGTATGACCATACACCATGCTTGTATTCCGAATCTGGTCTTGATTTCTCATTTCCTTTACACGCCGCAAATCCGGTCAAGAACTCTGAATCAGAATATCTATATTTTAGCTCATCGGTTGAGAATATTGAGATAGGACTTCTTAAAGTAGTATCGAATTCAATGCCACTATGGCAACAATCGAGGAAGAGAGTAATTTGGGTTGATTTAGATTTATTGAAAATACCAAGAATGTCTTGAAGACTAATGCATGTATCTTGAAGAGAAGAGATAGACGTGTCAACACATGATAATAAATTTTTACCGTCACTATAAAAACCGTGCCCTGCATAATAAAAGAGAATGCTCTCACCTTTTTGGACATAAGTTGAGATCTTTTTAATTGTCTCGACAAAAGAAGTTCTCGTTGCGAGGTTGTTTGTTAATAATTCTATATTATCTGCATCGTATCCAAGATTTTTTAGTGAGTCATTAATGCCATTTGCATCATTTAAAGCATATTTTACCTTTCCTAAATTGATTTTGTCATGATATTCTTCAATAGCAACAATTATTGCGTATTTATTATTCATAGTATTAATAGTTTTGAAATTTTTCTATAGTTTCCAGTTAATATACAAAATTACATTTAATTATTTTGGATAGCAATAAGAAAATGTATTTATAGAGGTTGATACAACCTTTAAAAAGTCCCTAAGATATGTTAAATTTACCCACTTTTTTCCATTATTTTCCATAATTTTCGGCCCAAAGTCGTATCACTTAAAGTAATTGTCAGTGATTATAGACGTAAAAAAGCCCAGAGTATTCAGGGCTTAAGTTGTTGTTATTACTGAGTGTGCCGAAGGTGGGATTCCATAAGTAGCGATTCTATCTAATAAATACAACAACTTACGAAAAGCAGGTTGCGGATTATAGGGCACAATCTGCAACCTATACGCAACCATTTGCAACGATTTGCAAAGGTGTAAAAAATTAAGCATAAAGGAAACTAAGCATAACGTGTCTGGGTATCAGCTGTGCGCGAAGCGTGTCAGCTGGATACCGTTGTTAGGCGACCTGCATGCCGGTGCGTAGTACCTACGTGATCGTGAGTTTCTGGCGCACTGCCTTCTGCTGAAGCATGCGCTCAGGTGTCTGCATTCGAATCGTAACATAAATCTCGATCGGTTTTCTGGACTTTACTTTAACAACGAAGACCTCGATAGCTCCCGCGGGAAAAGAACCCACTAGCTGGATGTAGGTTCCAGCGGGACAGACCCGCGCGTAGTCATCACGAATGCGACTATCAGCTACAACACCTTTGAGCTCTGAAGATATGCCATCGGCGTTGCCATATACAGCATTCACCTTCATTGCTTCTGTCCAGATGTTGAGAATCTCCACTTCGTCAGTGTCGAACTCAATATTCACGGTGAGTGACCTGGCAATGCCGTGTCCCCGATTCTGCAGCAATACGGGTAGGTCGAAGGTGGCGATGCGGTCGCGCTTGTAATCTCGGGGCTGTGTCATCGCTTGCTGCCGGTACTTGATCATTTGCGCGGGTTTCTTTATAACATTCCATGGTGTCACTTAAATAATTTAAGACGCATATTTTTTGGTTTTGATGTTCCCTTATAACTATTTACATAGATTTAATATCCCTATTCAAAATATTTTATACATGCCATTAAAGCATTTATTATTACTCACAATCTTTTCAGAGATTCAGTCCCCCAGCTTCGCCTTCCTTGACCGTTCCGATTCCTTCATTTCCCTCATTTCTTTAATAGCCTACAGCACCCCTACTTGTGTAAAAATTACATTTTACTCAAGCAGCATTACAAGTGCATCCTGGTTAAAGCTTACAATCAAAAGAAGTTCTACAAATGACACCTTATCTTTATTACAATTTTATTCTTTAAGCTGTTCAGCTAATATTCTCACTTCATGGTCAGGGAAAATCACTTCACGAAATCGCCCGAACACTCACACTCCACAGGATACCTACCAAACGAGGTGGACAATGGCATCCCTCAACAGTCCGTAAAATACTAAACAACCAAATCTATTCAGGAATCTACAACTACAACGGCATCAAATCACAAAAGAAAGAACTGCAGATAGTAGATAAAATAACAATTGCGAAATTTTAATAAGGAGTGGATGACGGTAGATTCTAAATATTAATTGATAACTAGCAAGACATCGTTAACACTTTCAATTGGACGTAAGTGATTTTGAAACACCCCCAAATTGTTTGTAAGGGGTGTTTCAAAATCATTGGTTTTATTAAAATTAATTAACAT